>Ga0180434_10001195_pt1 | contig 37668 bp, 30 predicted proteins | sample SS_ome_7_FD_132453 | JGI IMG/M metagenome (GOLD analysis project Ga0180434, IMG submission 132453) | Hypersaline lake sediment archaeal communities from the Salton Sea, California, USA - SS_1_D_2 metaG | ecosystem: Environmental > Aquatic > Non-marine Saline and Alkaline > Hypersaline >... | reverse complement strand
TGTGGGAAATCCCAGGCGCATGACCATTGGGCTCGACCGTTATCGGACAGCTATGCTGCTAGCTGTTATTGAGAAAAAACTTGGTTTTGGATTTGGGGGACAGGATATTCATATGAATGTGGCAGGTGGGCTTTCAATAAGAGAGCCAGCCGCAGACCTTGGGATTTTGGCTGCGTTGGTTTCCTGTATTAAAAACAAGCCGGTCCCTTTGGATCTTACCCTCCTCGGAGAAATCGGTTTGAGTGGAGAAGTTAGGTCAATAAACCAGACTTTGGCTAGGATTAAAGAGGCTTCGTCCCTGGGTTTTAAATCCATCGTTCTTCCCCAAGGAAATCTGGCTGAACTGAAAAAAGAGAACCTCAAAGATGTTGATCTTGTGGGTGTCAAAAACATCAAGGAAACAGTGGACGTGCTTTTTTAAAAAAAAAATTATATAATAAACAAAATTATTATTTCGTATAAAAATTTATATTATATTTACCTGGGTTATTCACGGGTCAAGGTTACTGCAGATGCGGTAAGAGTAGCTCGCCACGATTTTTTTATGAATAGTTCAGGTTTATTGAAAGATTGAGTCATGGGCATTTTTATCTTTAGAATACTGATTGTTGCCATCATAACGTCATCCGCTTACTTTTTACCTCCTTTTGGGCTTGCTGATCATTATGGAGCCGCCGCAGGATTTGTTGTCAGCGTGCTGATTGTCCTGCTTGAGTTAAGAATCAAAAAAAGTCCCTTTAGATCGATTTGGGGAGTTACTGTTGGCTTTTTATGTGGATTATCTATTGGCTGGTTGCTGGGAGTGGTTTATCAGACCATCCTAAAGGATCAAACAGCCGCTTTTTTCAAAGTTTTCTTTTTGATCATTTTCCCTTACATAGGTTTTTTGATTGGTTTAAGAAAGCCAGAATGGTTCAGCCCTAACCATCTTTTTTCCTTTTTTAAGGAGAAAAACACAGGAAAAGAAAATAAAATTTTGGACACTAGTGTCATCATTGACGGCCGGATAGCAGACATTGCTGATGCCTATTTTATTGAAGGCAACATCATAGTCCCGCAATTTGTGCTTAAAGAACTTCAGTTGGTAGCGGATTCGTCTGATGGAGTCAAAAGGCAGAGAGGAAGAAGAGGGCTTGATGTTTTAGACCGGCTTCAGAAGTCTTCTCACATCAGTGTTTCTATTTTGGAAGAGGATTTTCCAGAAATCAAAGAGGTGGATTCCAAGCTGATTGAATTAGCCAAACAGATGGATGCCAAGATCATCACCAATGATTTCAATTTGAACAAAATAGCTCAACTTCAAGGGATTCAGGTTCTTAACATAAATGAATTAGCCAATGCTTTAAAGCCGGTTGTTCTTCCTGGAGAAAAAATCAAGGCTTTTATTTTAAAAGAGGGAAAAGAAAAGGATCAAGGCGTGGCTTATTTAGATGACGGAACCATGGTGGTGGTAGACAATTCCAGGAAAATGGTCGGACACACTGTTGATGTAACCGTGACCTCTGTTTTGCAGACCACAGTAGGTAAGATGATATTCGGCAGATACGAAGAAGATTCCTAAGGAGTTTGTCAGTGGCATCACAAAATAAAAAAAAGTATGAATTCCAGTCAGAAGTCAAACAGCTTTTAAATATCCTTGTCTATTCCCTTTATAAAAACCAGGAAGTCTTTGTGAGGGAATTGATTTCCAATGCGGTCGATGCTCTCAACAAGGTTCAGTTTGAGCTTATGACCCATAAAGAAGTCGAGGATAAAGACGAAGACCTTCGCATAGATATCTCCTTTAACAAGAGTCAAAAAAAGTTGATTGTTGAGGATACAGGAATAGGCATGACCCGAAAAGACTTGAGGGAAAACATAGGAACCATTGCCCATTCCGGAACCATTGATTTTCTGAAAAAATTATCAAGATCCAAAGAAAAAGACAGGGTGGATCTTATTGGCAAGTTCGGAGTTGGTTTTTATTCCACTTTTATGGCTGCTGAAAAGGTTCATATTTACACCAAATATTTTAAAAAGGGAAGCCGGGGATATCTTTGGAAATCCACCGGGGATTCTGACTACACCATTGAAACAACAGTTAAGAAGAAAAGGGGGACAAGAATAGAGGTTTTTTTAAAGGAAGGTCAAGAGGAATTTTTAGAAAAACAAAGGATTAAAACAATCCTTTCCAAATACTCAAAATTTGTTCCCTTCCCTATTTATATTGATAATGAAAAGTTCCAGGTTACAGAAGCTATTTGGACTCAGCCTAAGTCATCTCTAAATAAAAAAGACTACATTGAGTTTTATAAATTTTTCAGCAACCTTCAGGAAGAGCCTGAAGCCTATTTACATCTTTCCTCAGACGCTCCGGTTCAGTTTAATGCGATATTATTTATTCCAAAGACTTCCATGGAGAAGATAGGATTTTTCAGATCTCCTCCAGGTGTGGACTTGTATTCCAGAAAGGTCTTGATTCAAAAAAGCAGTCCGGATGTCATGCCCGAATACCTCCGTTTCATTAAGGGAGTTATTGATTCAGAAGAAATTCCTCTAAATATATCCAGGGAGACTGTTCAAAATGACATTAAAATTAACAAGATAAAGAAGCATGTCATAAAAAAACTTATCTCTAAATTGGAGAAGATAAAAAAAGATGACCGGGAGAAATATAAAGGAATCTGGGATAATTTTAACAGAAACTTGAAAGAAGGAATGGTCAGTGACTTTGAGAATAGAGACAGATTATCCTCGCTTTTAATTTTTCACTCTTCTCAAAGCAAACAGGATTATACAGATCTGGATTCTTATATCAAACGGATGACCGGGGATCAGAAAGAGATTTTCTATGCCAGCGGGCCGGATCAGGAAGGCATTGAGAAAAATCCTGCCTTGGAAGCGTTTAAGAAAAAAGAAATTGAAGTGCTTTATTTGGAAGATCCCTTAGATGAATTTGTGTTTGAAAATCTTCGTGAGTATAAGGGCAAATCTTTCAAAGTGGTGGAAAGTGCAGATATTGAAGTCAAACCAGAAGATGAGAAAAAAAAGAGCAAATCTTATATGGAAAGCACCGCGCGTTTTGTCAAATATTTGAAAGAACTGTATGGGGATAAAGTGGCGGATGTCCGTGTTTCCAAAAGACTTGTAGACAGCCCCTGTATGCTGGTCCGTACCTCTGAAGGTCCTTCGATGCAGATGGAAAGAATCATGAAAATGGCTGATAAAAACTACAAATTTTCGAAAAAAGTTTTTGAGATCAATCCAGAAAATAAATTGATCAAGGAAATGGTCCGCATTTATAAAAACGATCCAAAATCAAAAGAGATCGACCAACTAGCTCTCCAGATGCTGGATAACATGATGCTCAGAGAAGGATTGGTTGAAGATGTTGATTCCATTGTGTTTAGAATCCAGGACATCATGCTTCAAGCCGCTAAAAAGGCCCCAGCTTCTTCAAAGAAAAAAGCTGCGGGCAAAAAGTAAATGGAAAAAACCTCTGTCATTGTGGTTGCTGCAGGTCGAAGTCTGAGGTATGGTTTCGACAAATTAAGGGTTTACATAAAGGGAAAAACAGTTCTGGACAGAACACTTGAATGCCTGGGAAAACACTCAGAAATTGACGAGATCGTATTAGTGGTGAATGAGGAGTCTTTGAAGAATCAGGATTATGCAAAGTATTCTAAGGTAACAAAGGTGGTTAAGGGGGGTCTCAAAAGACAGGACTCAATGGCAGCTGGATTCAGAGAAATTAAGCCTGATCCAGACAGTTTGGTCCTTATCCATGATGGAGCTAGACCCCTGGTTACGCAGGCCCTGGTTTCCCGGATAATCAAAGCAGCTAGAGAAAGCGGAGCTGTAGTTCCTGTGATGCCTGTGCAGGATACCATTAAATCAGTCAAAGAGGATTGGATAACAAAGACTCTGAAAAGAGATGAAATTTATAGATGTCAGACTCCCCAGGGATTTCGCTATTCTGTTTTAAAACCAGCGCTTGAAAAGGCCTTAAAGGAAGGATATTTGGCCACAGATGAGGCTTCTCTTGTAGAGAGGATAGGGGGCAAGGTCATGGCTGTCCCCGGTGATTACACCAATATTAAAATCACTTATTCCGAAGACATAAAAATAGCGGAGGCTTTTCTTGAAGATTAGAATAGGGATGGGATATGACATCCACAGGCTGGTTAAGGGGGAAAAGCTTTTTTTAGGAGGCATTCATATCCCGTTTTCCAAAGGTCTTCTCGGCCATTCTGACGGAGACTGTTTGATCCATGCTTTAGCTGATGCCTTGTTGGGGGCCTTGGGTAAAGGGGATATAGGAACCTTTTTTCCTGATACAGATCCAAAATACAAAAATATTTCCAGCCGGATCATTCTGCAGGATATTATGGAAAGAGTAAAGGGTGAAGATTATGAGATATCAAACATTGACTCTATCATAATCGCAGAAAAGCCGAAAATGGAGCCTCATATTCCGGAAATGAAGGAGGCTCTTTGCCCGATTTTAAGGATCAGCCCAGATGATCTGGGGATTAAAGCTAAGACTCATGAAGGACTTGGAGATTTGGGTGAAGGAAAAGCCATTTCAGCCTGGGCTGCGGTGATATTAAAAAGATCCTGAACACAGTTAAAAATATAATAGTAAGGAAAACATCGCCATTTTTTTATGAATAAGTTAGGGAAGGAGGTCATATGAAAAAAGTAAGAGTGCGGTTTGCCCCCAGTCCTACAGGATACCTGCACGTTGGAAATGCCAGAACAGCTCTTTTTAATTGGCTTTTTGCCCGGCAGAATAAAGGAGCTTATGTCTTGAGAGTGGAAGACACAGATATTCAAAGGTCTGAGAAGCAGTATGAGCATCAGTTGATAAAAGACCTTCAATGGATGGGGCTGGATTGGGATGAAGGCCCGGACAAAAAAGGAAATTTTGGCCCTTACAGACAGTCGTTAAGAATGAATTTGTATGCTTCCTATGCCCAATCTCTCATCGAAAAAGGTAAGGCCTATTATTGTTTTTGTAAACCTGAAGAGCTCAAGAAAGAGAGAGATAAAGCTTTGGCTTCAGGGAAGACTCCGGTTTACAGCGGCCGATGCCGCGGAATTCCTATCAAGGAATCCAAAAAAAGGATCAAAGCAGGTGAAGACGCTGTGATCCGGCTTTTAACACCGGACAAGGGAACCCTGACTTTTCAAGATATGGTTCGAGGATCTTTGTCTTTTCAACTGGATCTTATCGGAGATCTTATTCTTATCCGTTCTAACGGACATCCCTCTTACAATTATGCGGTGGTGGTTGATGACGCTCTGATGAAAATAAGTCATGTTATCAGGGGGGAAGATCATCTCATCAATACGGTTAAGCAGCTGCTTCTTTATAAAGCTTTTCAATTTGAACCGCCTCGATTCGCCCATCTTTCCATGGTTATGGGCAAGGATAACACTCGGCTCAGCAAAAGACATGGAGCCACATCTGTATCTCAGTTTTGTCAGGAGGGAATCCTTGCCTCAGCTCTTTTTAATTATTTATCCTTACTGGGGTGGTCTCATCCACAGGGAAAAGAGGTTTTATCCAAGAAAGAACTCATCAAAAATTTTGATTTAAAAAAAGCAAGCCGGTCTTCAGCTGTTTTTGATTATAATAAACTTTACTGGATCAACCGCGAGCATATCAAAGAAATTTCTGAACGCGAAAAAGCTGAAAAAGCATTTGTTTATTTAAAGAAAGCGGGCTATCTTCCGGAAAGCTTGAATCAAGATCAATGGGATTGGCTGGAAAAAGCAGCTTCGGATCTTGTGAAGGGAGTTAATAAATTTTCTGATGTGCCGGAGAGATTTGCTCTTTTATTTGATTTTTCCCCTGATAAAATGGAGGAAGAAGCCCGAAATGTGCTGGAAACTGAGTGTGGAAGAAAAGTTATCAAGGCTCTTGATGAAAAGTTGAACAAAGAAAAAGAATTAGATTTTAGCAAGCTTTCAAATATAAGCGGCGAGATAAAAAAGGAAACAGGATGCCGGGGGAAAGACCTTTTTCATCCGTTAAGAGTGGCCATAACCGCACAGACTTCAGGTCTGGAACTGGATAAATTTATTCCTTTGGTCGAGACAGGATCAAGCCTGAATTTTCCGGTTCCTATCAAAAGCTGCGCTCAGAGAGCGGCTGAGACAGCCTGTTTCATTCAGAGCATTTGAGGTCAGGCTTGAAGTTGACCCATCCACTAAAATAGGAGACCAGGAAAAAGATGGTCATAATAACCAAAGAGGCGGCAATAGATTTCCAAAGGCCTAATTTGGTGATCAGCATGGGAGAAAACGCGGTTATGAATCCTCCTCCTAAGAAAGGTTCGTATATCATCTGTTTAAAGCCAAAGGCTTTAGCGGTGTCTGTTTTATAGAGAGGATCCACCACTCGGAGGAGCAGAAGGCCAACAGCTGTCACCCCGGTCTGCATCCCATACTCTGTGATACCCCGTTCAAACCAGAATTTTTTAAACATACGTGGAGCGAGAAAAGAAGCACAAAATATCATCCAGGTGATACCTGTGATCATAATGATTAAGAAAGGCCAAAAATTAGCAATGAACACATCCAGTTTTATAGTGGCGATAGCGGATAAAATTAAAACGTCCAGAGCGAAGCCGAGGATCCGGTCAAATGTGCTTTTATCATAGTACTTGTCGATTTTGAATTTGATGGAAATTTTCTGAACGATAAGTCCCCCTATCATAGCCAGGGGAAATAAAGGAAATTTGTCGAATTCTGAATAAAGGGCCTGAAGCCCGGAGAGAAAAGCCCACCCTATGGCAATGGCAATAGCCACAATAGCAAAATGAAAACTCAAGGGTTCGATGGCTTCAGAAGCCACAGTGGCTGTGGCAATGGGGAATCTTTTGTTTTCTGGGATAAGCCCCTTTTTTTTAAATTGGGGTATGCCTTTTTTCACGCTGAGATGGGTGCAGTAGTCTTTCCGGATAGCGATATTGATCAGGACCATTCCCCCGATCACAGCTGTAAGGATCCCCACAGTCGCTGACATGAGGGCCAGGTCTCCTCCGGCAGCAAAGCCGTATCCTTTGAATGCATCTTTCATTCCTGCTGCTGTACCGTGACCCCCGGAAAAACCGACTTCGACAATACAGGCAAACAGTTCGTGGACTTTGAAGAGAGGGATAAGAATGAGACCGGTGACCAGAAGAGCGATAAAATACTGTCCTATTCCAGCGATGGCGCCAAAGCAAAGCTGTGAACCCCCGGCATCCCAAATTTTTCTGATTCCAGGGATGTTGATCCCTAAAAATAAAGTAGCAAACACCACATTGATTAAAACACCTGGAAGAGGAGCCCAATTTTTTATGACCCATTCAGGGATAAGGGACAATCCATAAGGGCCAAAAGCAAGAGCAACAAAACCAGCGATAATGGCAGAGGGGAGGAACAGTGTTTGGAGTATTTTGATATTGGCTCTCAGGGCCTTTCCTAATAGGAGAAAGAACGATAGAATACATAAACTGAATAAAAATTCCATAAAAAGGCCTCCTAAAACATCTATTATTCATAAAAAGAGTCATGTGTAAATTGGAAAGTTTGATAATCGTGCTTTTTTAGTATAGATTAGGTTGAAAAGGAACTTCTATGGATCAAATCGTGAGAGTCAATCCAGTGCTGGAAGTCTTGAGGTCTTTTCCCGGTCGGATCCATAAAATCTTGCTGCAGAGAGACCTTAGAAAACGTCAATTTAAAGAGATTCTTTTTCTTGCGCGGGAAAATAAAATTCCTGTGATCCGAATCCCCAAAAAAAGAATGGATGAAAGAGATCCCCATCATCAAGGGGTTATTGCGTTTGTTTCTCCCAAAGAATTCGTGTCTCTTGATACAATCCTGGGTTCTTCCAAACTTCCCTTTCTTCTTCTTTTAGACCAGATCAAGGATCCTCAGAATCTTGGGGCCATTGTTCGGACAGCTGAGGGAGCCGGAGTGGATGGGATTGTCCTTCCTGAAAGGCATTCTGCAGGATTGACTTCGGCTGTTTTTACTGTGTCTGCAGGAGCTTTAGAGCATGTGAATGTCACTCAAGTCAAAAACTTAGCCCGGACTATGGATGCTTTAAAGAGAAAAGGAATCTGGCTGATTGGCGCTGAGGGAGGAAGAGAAAAACTGTGGTGTGAATTCGATTACTGTGTGCCGGTGGGCATTGTAATGGGTTCCGAAGGAAAAGGTCTCAGACGGCTTGTCAGGGAAAAATGTGATGAGGTCTTGTCTCTCCCTCTTTCCGGGGAGGTTGATTCCTTGAACGTGGCTTCAGCTGCGTCTGTTTTTTTGTATGAAGTTGTGCGCCAGAGACAAAAAAAGAAAACAGGCTGATTTCATGTTGAATAAAAAACACTTTTCTTTCGTATCTCTTAGTAAAGAGAGTCAAAAATGGCAGAAAAAAGCGCACTGGAGCCCATACTTTTTATTCTAAAACCTGAACTTTTAAACATGAAAAAGAAAGATCTGTCTGAAAAAGAAGCGCTGAAAGCTGTAGCCAGTGGAAACAAGGACGCTTATCATTTTATTGTAAAAAAATATAAAAGAGCAGCTTATTATGTGGCTTTGGGATTTGTCAAAAATTATCAGGATGCCCTTGATATTTCCCAAGAAGCTTTTATCCGGGCTTTTTATAAAATAAAAAAGTATGATATGAGCAGGGCTTTTTATCCCTGGTTTTATAAAGTGCTGAAGAACCTCTGTCTCGACCACTTAAGAAAAAGGCGTATTCAGAGTGACATTCCTATTGAAAAGGTAAGTATTTTTGAGGACACAAACAAGAATCTTGAACTCAGAGATGAACTTTGGGAGGGAATCGAGAAGCTTCCTTTTGCCCAGAGAGAGGTGATCATCCTGAGGTATTTCCATCAATACACTTATAAGGAAATCGCAGAGGTTCTGCAGAAACCTGTGGGCACCATCATGTCTTCTCTTTATTATGCAAAAAAAGCGCTGAAGAAAAGTTTATCTCCCTATCTTGGGATAAAAAGCAGTGATTATCCGGAGAATTAAATGAGACATAATGAAATAAAAAAATGGGTTTCCCTTTATCATGAAGGTGAGCTGGACGAAGAGAAAAAAAGGATTGTGGAACAGCACATAGAAGAATGCCCGGAATGTCGAAAAGAGTTTGAAGAAATGAAAAAATTGGAGGAGGTTATGAATAAAATGGAGTTAAAACAACCCCCAAAAGAAGCATGGGAGAAATATGAGGGGTCGGTTTATAACCGATTGGAGCGGAAAGTCGGATGGATTTTTCTGTCCATTGGTGCTATGATACTCCTCTTTTTCGGTGGTTATAAACTGATAGAAGGTCTCATCAAAGATCCTGGTTGTCCTGTGTTATTGAAAATTGGGATTCTTGCGGCTCTGGTTGGTGTTGTGATTTTGATTGTATCATTGGCAAGAGAACAGCTTTTCTCTTATAAAAAAGAGAGGTATAAGGAGATTGAGAAATGATTTTAGTCACTACAGGTGAAGTGCCTGGCAAAAAAATCACTAAAAATTACGGACTTGTTCGAGGAAATACCATCAGAGCCCGCCATGTGGGACGTGATATCAAGGCTGCATTGAGAAACTTGGTGGGAGGAGAGATTAGAGACTACACCAAGATGATGGCAGAATCAAGAGAACAGGCTATTGACCGAATGATCGAAGAAGCGGAAGGATGGGGAGCTAATGCCATTGTCAATGTCCGGTTTACGACCTCTATGATTATGCAGAGCGCCTCTGAAATATTGGCTTACGGCACGGCTGTTAGGGTTGAATAGGAGAATAGAAACATTCAAATGTCAAAAAAATGGCTTCTTATTCTGGTCGTCATTATACTTATGACTCTATTTTTATTCACTTCCACTGGAATCTGCCGGGAAATGGAGGAGGAGGGAACCTATTCTATCTATTTTATGGATGAGCAGGTGGGTTACGAAGAGTTCCGATGGAGAGAAGTGGATCAAGGATATGAATTAGAAGTCAGGGGCAGGATCACCAAACCCATTTCCATGCAGATCGAGCATCTGGTGATTCGGGTCAGTAAAGATTTCATCCCATTGAGTTTTGAATTTGAGGGAGTCTTGAGCGGTTCAAAACAATCCGTATCCAGCGCTATTTCTGATGGGACCGTCAAGACCACTGTCCGAGCGGCCGGACAGGAACAGGAAAGCACTGTTGAGATTAAAAGAGATGCTTTTTTGCTTCCCAACCCGGTTTTTTCTTCTTATATGTTCATAACTAAGAAATATCAATGCTCTTTAGAAGAAGAAAAAGAAGGTCTGTCTGCCTACATTATTCCCCAATCTGAGACCTCATTTTCGCTGTCACCGTCAGAAGAGGAGGAGTGTGTGCTCTTGATGGAGATAGGGGCTGCTGTGATTGAATTAGAGACAGATGAAAATGGGTCCTTAAAAAGCCTCCACAACCCCTCCCAAAACATCAGAGTTGTTCTGGACTGATTAGTCCGGACCGTTCCTAAGAATTCATTTGCTTTGCCAGGAGATTCTATCTAAAATTAACTAAGCTGGATTACTCAGGTTAAAAGGAGGCATTAATGAAAAAAAGGATTTGTCTTGTTTTGTCATTAGTTTTTTTTATAGGATTGATCTCATTCTGCGGTAAAAAAGCCCCTGAAATGGGTAAGGATGATGTACAAGCACTTCTTGAGAATATCGCCCAGTCTCCCATGGAGCTTGAGATCAAAGCCGAATCTTCCGATATCGATATTGAGCCGGGAGAGAAAAAATCTCAATATCAAATCATTCTGATGAATCCTGAGGTCATTTTCAGCACAGCGGTTTACAAACATTTGAATATGCAGGTTCCTGAATTTGATATTCCCATAAAAATGGGAAAAATGGTAATGATCTATGAGCCCTTAGAAAAAAATCTTCATATAAAATCATCTGAAAAGCTGGGATACAATCTTTTGTTGTCAGAAATTATGTCTGCTTTTAAATCCCGGCAAACAGAAGAAGGAAAAGAAGCCCCTGATATGAGGATTCATTATTATTTAGAGAGAATTGATTTGGAAGGTTATGACATCAGCGCTCTGTTGGATGCCCAAGATAAGAGCTTTGAAGAAGTTTTGACTGAATTTGTTGCATCCAATAATGAGATGAAAGTGAAGGCAGGGGGATTCAAAGTCGATGTTTCTGATCAAAAAGGAAATATAAAAACCATAGAAGCTTCTTTGGAAAGCATGGAGAGCTTTTTTCAATCTGAAGCCGGACTTGTGGCCGCTTTTCTTCAAAAGCAGGATTCAGTTGACATCCTGTCTGATCTGCTCGAGAAAAAAGAACCGCTGATTGCCATAAAAATCGAGGCTGCAGGGATGGATTTTTTGGTGGAAACATCAAAGCAAAACATAAAGGCTGGTTTAGAGAGGGCCGGATTTTCATACTCCCTAAAACCTTCTCATGAAGGCGATTATCTTGATTTTAGGAGTGAATGGAATATGGGAAGTCTTGAGACAGAAGGGATTCCCGAAAAAACCTCTATATTTACAAAATTAAATGAAGTCAACGTTAAGTTTTCTATAGAGAATTTGTCGCCGGAGTTTATCAGCGCTTATTTTGATCTTGTCAAAACCAGTCAGTCAGCAGGAACGGCTGAACAAGCAGCTGTCCAGCAGGAAATAGCCATGAAAGGATTGGCTCTGGTGAGCCTGTTGGTTGAATCTAAACCCGTAATCAAGATATCTTTATCACCCCTTGACCATTATTTTGGGGTGATCCAAGCTCAAGGAGAATTTCAGTTCATTCAAATGGGACCGCCTGTGGGCAAAGCAGAGGCGAAAATAATGGATATGGAGCAGATGGAACAAAACATCACACAAACCTTTCCTCCGGATAGGGCTCAAGCTGTCATCAATTGGATCAAACAGATGTTTCAGGCTGATGACGCCGGACAAGGAAAGATGACATTTGAAATCAAAAGGGATGATCCCTCGCATTTCTATTTAAATGGAGAAAAACACGCTTTCAAGCAGTAAAGAAAAGATAAAACATACGGGAACGGTTTTTTATCGAGAATCGTCCCTTTTTAATAAGGAGATAAAACATGAAATTTAAAAGAGCGGCTTTTTGTATCATTATTCTTGCGTTTTTTTTATCTGGGTTCACTTATACTCAAATCAATTCTTCGGTATACAAAGATTCTGAAAAAGAATTCGAATCCTGCACCAGCATACTTGTGGGAAGGTTGGCTTCAGCAGACGGATCCACCATGACTTCTCATTCCTGTGATTCGGGCACAGACCGAACCTGGATCAATATAGTGCCTCATAAAAAACATCAGCCCGGAGATATGGCTAAGATTTATTTTCAGGCCAAAAGAACCAGAGGCCCTGATGATAAAGACCGGCTGGCCAAAGGGGAGATCCCGCAGGTTTCTGAGACCTATGCTTTCATCAACACTGCCTATCCGGTCATGAATGAATACCAGCTGGCCATAGGGGAAACGACCATCGGAGGACGAAGAGACCTAAAAAGCGATGAAGGAATTATTGATGCTCCGGAACTCTTTCGGCTTGTTCTAGAAAGAGCCAAGACAGCGAGAGAAGCCATAAAAGTGGCTGATGAGCTGACCAAAGCGCATGGGTACATTGATTGGGGGGAATGCTTCACCTTTGCGGATCCGAAGGAAACCTGGCATTTTGAGATATTCGGTCCAGGTAGAGGAAAAAAAGGCGCGGTCTGGGCAGCCCAGCGTGTACCGGATGAGGAGATCGGTGTTTCTGCAAACGCCAGCCGCATCAGACAGATTGATCTTGATAACAAGGATTATTTCCTGGCTTCGGATAATGTTCATTCATTAGCAGAAGAGATGGGTTGGTGGTCTCCTAAGAAAGAACAACCCTTTGAATTCTGCTATGCATACGCCCCCTCTACCCGGACAAAAATGAGTTCCCGACGAAGAGAATGGAGGGTGTTGAGTCTTCTGGCTCCTTCCTTAAACCTGAATCCTCATTCGGAGAATTATCCTTTTTCCGTTAAACCGGACCAGAAGGTCTCTGTTAAGGAAATCCTGGCAATATTCAGGGATACGTATGAAGGGACTGAGTTTGACATGACCAGAAATCTGATCACCGTGAATCGAAAAGGAGAAGCTGTTAAGAGCCCCCTAGCCAATCCTCACATGAACAGTGAATTGAGAGAGCTTTTAAGAGTGAAGAGAGAACGGTCTGTTTGTTCGGCTTACGCCACTTATGTGCAGATCACCCAATCTCGAGACTGGCTTCCGGATATGATCGGAGGTGTTGTCTGGCTGGGTTATGATAATCCTGAGACCACGCCTCATATGCCTTTTTATTGTGGGATCACTCGTATGCCCGATTCTTACCGAGTGGATGGACGACGGAGTTTTCGGCGCGACTGTGCATGGTGGGGGTTTCGTCGAGTCAGCAAGCTGGCGGCTTTTCGCTGGCAGCATATGACTCAAGATATTGCAAAGGTCTGGCGGAAGATCGAAGATCAGCTTTTTCAGGAACAGCCAAAAATCGAGGAGAGGGCGTTCAGTTTATATCAGAAAGATCCATCCGAAGCGCGTGAATTATTGACCCAATACTGTCTTACACAGGCAAAAGAAGCTGTGAATGCCTATTGGGAGCTGGGTGATGATTTATGGGCTAAATACAGCCGTTATTTCTAACCTGACCTATTCATAAAATATGTATGCAGCAGCATAGGACTCTGGAATCAGATTACAGCAGTGCGTCGCTTGCTCACTGGACTGTATTGAGTTATATTATAGATAGAGGAGAATAAATCATGAAAAAAACAATCTTTTTGATGTTGATATTTATGCTCATAACAGCAGGTTGTATCATTTATGTCCCATCCGAGTTGGCTGATGAGCCCTACTATGATCAATATGGCCCGGATTGGAACATGGATCAGGTTTATGATTATCTGTCACCCTACGGCTATTGGACTCAGTACACATCCTATGGTTATGTTTGGGTGCCTTCGGATATCCGCTATAATTGGCGTCCCTATTCCCACGGGCGCTGGGTGTGGTCAGATTATGGCTGGATGTGGGTTTCCAACTACCAATGGGGATGGATTCCCTTTCACTACGGCCGTTGGGGTTATGACTCTCGATTGGGCTGGTTCTGGGTTCCGGGGGATGTCTGGTCCCCAGCCTGGGTATCTTGGAGAACCAGCAGTCTTTATATCGGCTGGGCTCCTATTCCGCCCGGAGTTCCCTTTATCCCAGGCACAGGAGTTGTGTTTAGGGGGAGAACCATTCCTCACCGTTATTGGGTATTTATGCAGGGGCGCTACTTCAACCAATACAACATCAATTATTACATCCTCCCTTACGAAAGGAATTCAACCATCATTAATATGACGGTTCAGAAAACATCTCTCCAGAAACGCGGAGATGCTGTTTTTAATGGGGGTCTGGAAGTCGATTTTGTGGAAAATCTCACCAAGACCCGCATTCGAAAATACGACTTGCAGCTCAAAAGCAAAGCAGGCCCGACGAGAATCGAAGGAGACCGCATCACGATTTATAATCCCAAGTTATCCAAGGCTGAAACCGCTCGCCCAGAAAAAGTATTGAATGAGCGGGAGGCGGAAGAACGTGTTGAGCGCCGGATAAGCACCCGAATGCAGGACTTGAAAGAGGCAGAGATTGAACGCCGTCACCGCGAAGAATTGGAGAAGGTTGAATCCACACAGAAGAAGGAAGTGGTTGAGATGAGGAAAAAGATGCAGAAGGAAGAAGCCAGAGCTCGCAGCCAAGCTGAAAAAGCCCGGATTGAAAGAGAATATGAAAAGCGAATAAAGAAAATAAAGGAGACTCACTCTACGGAAAAAAAGAAAGTCAAGGAGCGTCACGAAACCGAGACCAAAAAAGTCAAAAAGAAAAAGAAGAAATAAATTCAATCCAGACTCAATTTCACATTTAACCTTTTTTTTAAAAATTGAATATCCGTATTTTTTTTAATAATATGAATATTGGCTGGATCCAAATGGAAACTAAAAGGAAATTCACCCAAGATTTTTATGAGATCCAGCGCAAACAATGGCAAAAGAGTCTTTTCTTACTCATTATCCTGTTTGTGTTTTATTTTTTTCTGGCAGGATTTGTGCTGTTTATTTTTATGGTGAGCCTAGGGCTTTTTATTCCGGGGTTCTCGCTTTTTACCGGAAGCACATGGAGCGATTTTTTGCTGATAAACCTGATTTTATCCATAAGCGTAGCTGCTTTTCACTTTTACGATGCCCGCTTTCATGGGGCTCAGTTTATACGAAAAAGGCTTTCAGCTGAACCTCCGGATACAGATGACGTCTATCATAAAAAGTTCATCAACACCGTGGATGAGATGCGGATCGCGGCTGGCCTTCCCAGGGTGACTCCTTACATCATTTCTGCCTTTGCCATCAATTCCATGGCTCTTATGGAAGCGGATAAAAGCCCCAGCATTATTGTCACAGAAGGACTTCTGGCTGAATTCACCAGGGACGAGCTTCAGGCTGTGATCGCCCATGAACTGGCGCACATCATCCGCGGGGATTCCTTTTATATCACTCTGGTCTGCTCTTTGGCTAATTCTTTTGAACGTCTGCGTCAAATGTCTGAACCTCAGGAGGCAACTCAGAGCCAGATCGGAGAGGCTCAGGATACAGGAGGAGGAAATCCTCTGGTCTATGCAGCGAGCTCTATCTCTTCGGTCCTCATGCATCTTTTGAGCACTCTCATCAGCCGGCAGAGGGAGCTTATGGCTGATGCCACCGCTGTTGAGCTCAACCGGAATCCTGCAGCCCTGGCCCGGGCTGTGTATAAAGCCCATGTGAGCCATTCATTTATCGGAGACTTCAGCCTTTCCTACAGCCCGCTTTTTATTGTGCCTCCCCGGTCAAAAAATATCTCCGATGGATGGCTCAGCCGGATCTTTAATTCCCATCCTCCTCTCATGAAAAGAGTCGGGCAGCTGGCCAAGATGGTCCCGGCGTCTCCGAAAAAAATCATTCAAGAAGTCTTGGAAATCAGAGAAAAGCGGGAACAAGCTCGGTTTGTTCTCCATTCCAAGGAAGAAACAGCCAAAGGGAAGCCAAAAATCCCGTCATCAATGGATGTTGTGAATCCTGAAGAGGAGGGGGTCTGGTGTGTCCGAAGCCCTAAGGGTAAATGGCTGGGGCCTTATACCCTGGAAAAACTTCTATCCCTGCGGTTTTTTACTTCACGGATCTGGACCAAAAATATCCAGGAAGGGATTGAGGCTGCAGCCAGCGAGTTTCCTCAAATCCGCAATGGTCTTCGAAATCTCTACCATAAAAAGCCTGTCAATCCGGACAGATACAACAAATGCCCACGCTGTCAGACTTTACTTATTGACACTTTCTATGAAGGAGTTGCCATAAAGTCCTGCCCATCATGTGGGGGTAAGCTCGTGGATTCGGCTCTTATCAGCCGGATTATTGCCCGAAAGGAAGTGGCTTTCTCAGATTATCTGGTTCAAAAAGCAGCTGATTTTAGAGAGAATTTTCTGGAGAATCCGGTTGGAATGAGGAAGATCAATATGGAAAAGTCTCAGGACATCTACTGTCCCCTGTGCGGCTCGAAAATGCAGCCCCGACCTTTCACCTATCATTATATAGTCCCCATAAACAAGTGTTTTTGGTGCCACAAGACCTGGTTTGACACGGATGAGCTGGAGGTCCTGCAGCTTTTGATCGAAAACCGCTGATTAGCGGAGAAATCCTAAAAAATGATATGACATTCCGGCGCTGAGATGAGTCCTCTGTGCTGCTTTGAGTTTGGGTTAGGGGTTGGTCTTAATGGTGGTGGTGATCGGCCTCTGATTCTTCAAAAGTTTTGTGAATGGTCCCTGCTGCATGCTCGGGAGGGGCGTACAGGACATAGACCTTGAGCGGTTTGTCGCCTGTGTTGATGATGTTGTGCCACTGGCCCGCAGGGATTAATATGGCCCAGTCGTCGCTTACTGGCTTGTCGAATGTTAGTTTGTCCTTGGCATCGCCCATAAGGATCCGGCCGGTTCCGCTCTCGATCCGGATAAATTGGTCCCCCTCGGGGTGGACTTCCAGCCCTATCTCTCCCTCGGGCGGAATAGTCATTACTGTGAGTTGGAGATTTTTTCCTGTCCATTTCGTTGTGCGGAAGTTCTGATTGTCCAGGGTGAGCTTCTCGACATCAACCGTCCAGGGCTGTTTGCCGTAATCATTGGTATCGAATTCCTTTTTTTCCAATGCGTTAAGGCTTACAAAGGCAATCACTGAAATAAGCGCGATTGTGAATACACATAGCATATTTTTTTTCATATGATGTTCTCCTATAATAAAATTGATGGAAGAGTGCAAACCAGCAAAGCTTCATTTCTGTTGGTTTTCCCTCCATCTTATTAAGTTCCCCTCCTTAGTACAATTTCATCGCCTATCATACATAGAAAATAACGGATAAGTCAACAAGAAGACCACAAGAAAGAGGGGAATATTTAATTCTGTTCATTTGTGTATATAAGTTGTTCGAAAATGGACATTTGATGCTGAAAAAAAGCTCGCAAATCCCTGGATCTAATATTGGCATGTTTATTTCTTAAAATAATTGTGATGAACTAAAATATCATAAAAACTGTGAGAAAAAGGAGGCAACCTCCAACTCAAAATAATGGATTCGTTGCTGGTGTTGAAGTTATTTATGAAAGAGGAGCTGTTGAAAAATTTTCTGGAATTACATCTTGGTGTATGAATTAAAGATATATTGATATTAATATGGGATTGATTTAAATTAATGGAGGACGGGAACATGAAGCCGCAAAAATTATTTTCATTTGTCATTCTTTTCTTTTTTGTGGGCTTCATGGCTGTCTTTGTGTCCGGCAAAGAAAAGACTAAACTTCCTCCTCAGCACAAAAAATGGATAGAGGAAGAAGTCGTCTATATCATCACGCCGGCGGAAAAAGAGATTTTTTATAAACTGGAAACCGATCGAGAAAGGGACCTTTTCATAAAAGAGTTCTGGCGCCAGAGAGACCCCACGCCAGGAACTCCAAAAAATGAATTCAGAGACAAACACTACCAAAGAATAGAGCATGTCAAAACCACTCGAATGTGGCTGCAGCCAAAACTGCAAAACAGCTGGAGAACAGACAGAGGAAGAATATACATTACTCTAGGAGAGCCTCAGCAGATCTTTCGATTCAGCACATCCCAAGTCTATCCCGCAGAAATTTGGTACTACCAGGGAGATCCCGGACACGGTCAGCCCGGTCATTTCAGACTTCTTTTTTTTAAGAGAAACGGCCACGGAGAGTTCAAGCTCTACAATCCGATTGCCGATGGTCCCCGAAGCCTGTCACCGTTTTCGTGGATGTGCGGCCGGTGTTCTACAGACGATGATTATGACAAGTATGCTTATGGTTTGATCGCAAGGGATGTGTCTGTGGAGCTGGCCGCAGCCTCTCTTTCGGCTTTCCCGGGCCAGGGCATGTCCTTGGATAATGCATGGACGCTCCGGATGCCTTCTACTATTTTGATGAGCGAGGTCCATACTTATCCCCACAAGAAAGTAGAGGATGAATATGTTTACGAATTTTTGGAAAACAAAGCTTCTGTAGAAGTCAGCTATTCGGTCAATTATATCGGGTGTCGATCCAGAGTGGATGTGATCCAAGCGCCGTCCGGAGAATTCTTTGTCAATTATGCGGTTGAACCAGAAACTCTTTCCATTGACCTTTTTGAAAACAGTTATTTCACCAATCTCAAAGCCACTATCCGAGTGACAGATAAGGAAGAAAAGACAATTTTTCAGCAGGAAAGAAATTTTCCTATTGAAATGAAAAAAGATCAACTGAATAAAATAAAAGAGAGGCCCTTTCATCTTTATGATAATTTTCCCTTAGTACCAGGGAATTACAGATTCAATCTTCTTCTGGAGAATACCGTTTCCAAAGAATTCACTTCCCTGGAAAAAGATTTATATGTGCCGGAGCCGGGATCTTTTTTTATGGGCTCCCTGATCCTCACCAATAGAGTGAATCCAGACTCTCCCTACGGCCAAGCCAACAAGGCTTTTAAGATAGGAAATCTTCAAGTCTATCCGTCTTTGAGGAAAAGGTTCTACCAAAAAGACAAGATATACCTCTTTTTTCAGATACATGGATTAAACCCCTCTTTACAGGAAAAAGGGATATTGGAATATTCATTTTATAAAGGTGAAGAACTTATTCAGACCCGGAAAAAAAGGATTAGTGAATATAAAGACAAACAAATTATTCTGGAAGAAATCTTTTTGGAAGGATTTCCTATCGGGAACTGCCGGGTCATGGTTTCTTTTCTGGATGAAGAAGGGAAACAAATTTTATCCAGTCAGGAGGAATTTTCTGTGGATGCGAATCCCCTGCCTGAATCCTGGGTCATGAGTCAAACCTATCCCTGCCTGGATGATCCCATATATTCGGTTCTCTTGGGAAACCAGTATTTCAATAAGGGAGAGCTGATGAGAGGAAGTGATGAGCTGGAGAGAGCCTACAGCGCCAATCCGGATTCAGTTGAATACGCCTTGAATTTTGCCCGGGTGCTTTTATCTATGAAAGAATACGGGAAGATGAAGGAGATTTTAACTCTTTTTTTGGATAAACCGGTTCAAAAATACACCCTTTATAAACTTCTGGGGATCGCTCATCAGGGACTTGAAGAATATGAAAAAGCGATTGACTGTTATCTTGATTACATTTCCCATGAAGGAGCAAGTTTTGACATCTTGAATTCCATAGCGCTCTGTCATTATCAGTTAGATCATGATAAGGAGGCTTTGAGAGCCTGGGAGAAATCTCTGGAGATGAATCCCGATCAGGATGAGATCAAAGAGGTCATAAAAATTTTAAAAGAAAAAATAAAGAGAGAATCATGAGACACAGAAATGTTTGTATTGTTACTTTATTGGCAGGATCAGTGATCTTTTTTTCCCTGCTGACTTTAACCCAAGAACAAGAGGATCAAATAAAATTAAACCGTATTCTAAATCGAGCGGAAGACTACTGCAACAAGCTGGGAAAGGCAGCGTTTGATTTTGTGTGTAAGGAAAAAATAACAGAAAAAATTGATGTGACTCCAGAATGGACTCCCGATGACAGAGTTTTGAAAATCGTCAAGGATCTTCCCGGAGCCTGGGGACCGAGCAAGAAAATAAAAAAGAACACATTTGTGTATGATTACCAGTTGATCAAAAAAGGCCGTGATATTGAAGAAAAAAGAATTTTACTGAGGGAGAACGGGAAAAAAAGACATAAAAAAAATGCCCGATTGAAAACAAAGATGTTTCACTTTGCCAAACCATTATTTGGTCCCACCGGACTTCTGAGCAGCTACTGGCAGAATCGCCTTAGTTACAGAATGCTTGGTAGAGAAAAATGGAAGGGAGAAGAAACCTTTTTAATCGAAGTTTTCCCCAAACCCTCACTGGAACAAAAGCATCTTTTTGGAAGAATCTGGATTAAAGAAGATGATTTCAGCATTGTGAAAATAGAATGGATTCCCGAATCCATGAAGAATTATGAAGAGATTGAAAAGACAGCCAAAAAATACAAAGCAAAGCCAAGGATCACTTGTGTTACAGAATTCAATATTGAAAAGCAAGGGATTCGGTTTCCCAGTAAAGTTTTCATTCAGGAAGCTTATCTCAGCAAAAAGGGTCGTTATGTCAAATCAGAAACCACTATTGAGTATACAGATTATCAGTTTTTCACGGTTAAAACCGAAATAAAGTATTGATTTAATATCCGAATTTTAGCCCTTCCTTAAAATTTAAGGCAATAATCGATCTCGTTTCTCGTCTTCACAGCTGGAAGTATTTTTTGAAAGGAGAAACGAGATGCTTGAAAAATATATGTGTAAAATGTTTAACCGAAGAGCGGGTTCCCAAGACAGCAAACCTGACGAAATTCTTAAAAGTTTGAACATCCGTTCAGGAGAAAGCATTGCTGATATCGGCTCCGGGGGCGGCTACTACTCTTATCGATTTGCTGAAAAAGCGGGAGCCCAGGGTCGTGTCTATGCGGTGGATGTCAAAGCAGAAAATTTAGCCTATATCCGGGAAGAAGCCAACAAAAGAGGGATCAACGCACAGCTGACTTTAGTGCTGGCTGAGGGTGAAAACACCAACCTTCCCTCTAAGAGTTTGGATCTTTTGTTTTCCAGGAATGCTTTTCACCACATAAGCGATCCAGCCCGATATTTCAGGAAAATAAAAAAAGCCCTTCGCCCTAAAGCCAGAGTGGCTATCATTGATAACCTAAGAGAGAAAGGGATCATGAGCCGGCTGGGACACAGCTCTTCAAAGGAAAAGATTGTGGGAGATATGAAAAGAGCTGGCTACCGGATGGAGCGGTCCTATGATTTTCTGGACCAGCAGTGGTTTTTGATATTTTCTATAGATAATTAACATGAGAAAAATAGGATTCTGGCAACTATGGACTCACACTTTCGGCTTCAATATGGTATAGAATATAAAAGGAACGATCCGATGAATGGAGTCGCTGAATTTTTTAAAACCGAACGCCGGAAACTGGTCAATTATGTCAGAAGCCGGATTGATGATGCGGCTGACAGAGATGCTGAGGATGTTGTTCAGGATGTGATGCTGAACCTTTTTGATAAAGCGGATATCAGCGCTCCTGTAGAGAACCTCACTGCCTATATTTATCAGGCTCTGAGAAACCGGATCACGGATTTATTCAGGAAAAGAAAAGAAGTGTATTCTTTGGAAAAAGTGGTGAAGGATACAGGCTGTGATCCGGGGAAAATAGTGGAGAACAGAGATCTTCAGGATCAAATATTTGATGCCATTGATAACCTCAATGAAGATGAGAGAGATGTTCTCATGGCGACTGAATTTGACGACAGGACTTTTCAAGAACTTTCCGATCAATGGGGTGTTCCGTTAGGGACTCTGTTGGCAAGAAAGTCGCGTGCCTTAAAAAAGATAAGAAAAAAATTAAGGAACCTTAATTATTCACGAGTCGAGGTTGATGCAGATGAAAGGCGCAGGGCATGAAGTCGTGGTACTTCACTTCGAATGCCCTGCAACGAAGCAGATGCAGCAAGATCGGCTCGCCCCAATGGTAAAAAAATGGCGATTAAAATTAAAAATAAGAACAAGAAGAATGATAATATAATGGTTCTTGTAGATAATTTTGTATATCGCTTAAACAAAATTCATCATAAAAACATCGCCATTTTTTATGAATAAGTCATGTGAATGTGATTTAAACAAGGAGGTAAAAATGAATCACGAAAATATGTTCATAAATAAAGAATCAAGCCCTCACCGAGGATCATCGGTCCTCAGGACTATAGGAATGGTTTTTATTGGAGTGCTGTTTGCGGCAGGGTTTGCCCTTGTTTTTGGTCTTCTGGTGATGTGGCTGTGGAATTGGCTGATGCCGGCTGTATTTGGATTGGGAGAGATTTCCTACTGGCAGGCATTTGGAATTTTGCTGCTGGCTAAGCTGTTTTTCGGTGGATTTGGTTCCCATAAAAGAGAACCTTCCAATCACTTTCACGACCGGTTTCATCCCAGATGGAATCATCGGAGAGATAGAAAAGATGCGGACAGCTGGAAAGACTTCAGGCAGTTCTGGAAGGATGAAGGCAAGGTTAAATATCAGGAATATGTTCAGAGAAAACAGGAGGAGAAAGACGATCAAAGCAGCGAACAGTCCTGACTGAATGTAAAGGGTGTCTCCTAAGAATCTCTTTTGAGATAAGGAGACGCCCTTTTTTTATCTTGTTTATTTTAAAGATATTTTTTGGGACCGTTTTCAAAATCAAAGATACTCTGATAAGATGTATTTCTCAAATGAATTCTCGGTTTGAATTATAGTGGAGTGAAAGACATGTCTGATCCTTCAATGGAAAAATGGTGGGCCTATTCAGCCCGTAAAGTTCTTGAAAAACATAGGGCTTCTCAACAAGAAGGTCTTGACAGCAAAGAGGTCAAAGAAAGAAGAAAAAAATACGGTCTAAATCGGCTTAGAGAAACCAAGAAAAAAAGTGTTTGGGTGATTTTGGCCAATCAGTTCAAAAGCCTTATCATTGGACTGCTTTTTACAGCTATGGTTCTGTCTTTTGCTTTTAATGAGATTATTGAAGGCTTTGCCATAGCTGCGGTGATCATCATCAATGCGCTTATCGGCTTTTTTACAGAGCTGAAAGCAGTCCGCTCCATGGAAGCACTCCAGAAACTAGGGGGCATGACTGCTCGAGTTCGTCGAGACGGAGAGATCCGGAAAGTTCAGGCAGATGAGCTTGTCCCCGGAGATATTGTGGTTGTGGAAGGGGGAGATGTGGTGACAGCGGATATTCGTTTGTTTGAAGCGTCCAAGCTTCAGGCTGATGAATCCACTCTGACCGGTGAATCCATGCCTGTGAGCAAAGAAACGGAACCTTTAAACGAAGAAACCACCCTGGCGGAAAGAAAAAATATGCTTTTTAAAGGGACCGCTGTAACCCGAGGGTCCGGGGAAGGAGTGGTGGTTCAAACAGGAATGCGGACAGAGCTGGGACAGATTTCATCCTTAGTGGAAGAAGCCGGAGAGGAGACCACTCTGCTGGAAAGACAGCTCAATAAATTGGGACACAAGCTGATTTGGCTCACTTTTGCCATTGCCATATTGGTGGCTGTCAGCGGTATCATGGCTGGTAAAGACACGTTTTTAATGATAGAGACAGCCATTGCTCTGGCTATCGCAGCCATTCCTGAGGGGTTGCCCATTGTGGCGACCATAGCCTTAGCCAGAGGAATGTGGCGAATGGCTAAACGGAATGCTCTGATCAACCGGCTTTCCGCTGTTGAAACACTGGGTTCGACAAACATCATTTTCACAGATAAGACCGGAACCCTCACTGAAAACAAAATGACAGTGACTCAGGTTGTGCTTGAATCGGGAAAGGTCAGCATCAACAAACAGTTTAATAAAGACGGAGATGCCATGGAACCCCTGAAGGATAAGGTATTAAAAATGGCCTTAGAAACAGGGCTGCTGTGCAACAACGCTTACCTCCCTGAAAATGAAACCTATCAAGAAGACAGGGCTGTGGGAGAACCCATGGAAGTCGCCCTTCTGGTAGCCGCAGCTAAAGCAGGACTTAACAGAGATGAGATGGTAAAGGATTTACCCGAATCGCGTGAGGAAGCTTTTGATTCGGATGTGATGATGATGGCGACTTTTCATAAACAAGAACAAAATTATAGAGTGGCGGTTAAAGGTGCGCCGGAAAATGTCCTTCAGGCCTGTTCTTTTTTTCAAAAAGGAGACCATCAAGTCAAGGTGAAGGATAAAGACCGGCACAAGTGGACTCAGAAAAACAGAGAAATGGCTGCAGATGGGCTTCGTGTGCTGGCTTTAGCCACCAAAACCGTGGATTCAGTTAAGATTGATCCTTATAAAGGGCTTACTTTTTTGGGATTGGTGGGGATGGAGGATCCTCCCAGGGAAAAAGTCAGTGAATCGATCCAATCTTGCAGAGAAGCAGGCATCAGGACCATCATGGTTACTGGCGATCAGAAAATCACTGCGCGGAGCATAGGATTGGCTGTGGGACTGGTGAGAGAGGATAACGCTGATGTGATACACGGCAGAGATATTCCAAGTGGTTTTGATTTAGAAAATGATGAAAAAATTCAGCCTATTCTCAAAACATCTCTATTTGCTCGAGTCAGTCCTAAACAGAAACTGGACCTTATCGATTTATACCAAAAAAACGGGAATATTGTTGCCATGACAGGCGACGGAGTCAATGACGCCCCTGCCTTGAAAAAAGCAGACATTGGGGTGGCCATGGGAAAAAGAGGGACTCAGGTAGCTAGAGAAGCTTCTGATATGGTTCTCAAGGATGATGCCTTTTCCACCATTGTTTCTGCTGTGGAACAGGGAAGGATTATTTTTAACAATATCCGAAGGTTTGTGATCTATCTTCTCTCCTGTAACATCAGTGAGATACTTACTGTCTTTTTAGCATCTATGGTGAATGCTCCCCTGCCTATTCTGCCTCTCCAGATATTATTTCTTAATTTTGTTACAGATGTATTTCCGGCTTTAGCTCTGGGAGCAGGGGAAGGTGATCCTGATATCATGAGACAGCCTCCCCGTGACTCAAAGGAGCCTATCATCAACCGCGGTAGGTGGGTTTTGATTGGGGGATATGGGTTTTTAATCACCGCTTCGGTGCTGGGTGCCTTGGCTTTGGCCATGGTTTGTTTTGGGATGGCTGAGGAGCGTGCCGTGACCATCTCATTTCTGACCTTGGCTTTTGCCCAACTGTGGCATGTTTTCAATATGAGGGATAGAGGCTCCCGTCTTTTTATTAATGATATAACCCGAAATTCTTATGTATGGGGAGCGTTAGCCTTGTGCAGTGCCCTGTTGATTATGGTTGTTTATATTCCGCTTCTGGCCTCTGTGCTGAAGCTGGTTGACCCCGGCCTCAACGGATGGGCTTTGGTTTTAGGCATGAGCTTTTTACCATACCTGATAGGACAAATTTCAATATCACTCAGAGGGAAAGAGGAAACAAAAAATAAGGTTGATGGAAGGATGAGGGATTCTAAATACCGAAATCATTGAACTTGAGTCCAATGTATTCCAATTCCATATTAATGTGTTCTTTATTCTTATAAAGGTTCAGACAGACTCTTGTTTCTGAGGTCTGCCAGCAGGTTGTTTTTATGAGTTTGGTGGAATTTGCTGAGCTGCTTTGAGGTGATGAATGGTTCCCTTCCTGAATAGCCTCTGTACAGATATTATCTTCCTTAGGTTTTCCGAATTTTTCAATCAATGCTTTTTTTATGGAAATGTGTTCTTCAATGTTTTGAGAGTTTAATGGATATTTTTTTAAAAAACTGTATTTTGCTTTGATTAAATTATTTTGTGAGAACAAATACATCAAAACACATTCCATATCCATAAGCTCTGATCTGTACTGCAAGTTTGCAGACCCGTTTGACTTTTTTTGGCTTGAAGGCTCCCCTTCTGTGAATATCACTTGCTGGGGACTCATTCCCCACCGGGTATTCCTAAAGTTGACTCCATATTGGTATCTGTCCTTTAGTTTTTTTCCTTCTTTGATCGAAAGTACTTTTGTCACGCTGAATAGTTTTTTAACAGAAGTATCAAGAATGTACCCAGATGAGGTAAAATTTGAATTTTCCGAACAAAAATAGACATAGTACCAAATCTTTTTGATTTTTGTTGCTGAGGCTAAAGTGACCATATCCCCTTTTTTGAGAGAGCCGATTTTTGTGCTGCTGGTGTCAGGTTTAAGATAGACAGATGCTTCATCAGATGTTATCTCCAGTTTTTTATTGAAAGAAAAAGATGTCCCCTGGAAAAAAATGACCAAAAACAGAGAAACCAAGATAATCCATTTCATTCCTTTTGCCGATCTTGTTCTCATCTTTTGATACCTGGTATTATCTTAAACGAAATGAACCTAAATACAATCGCCATTAGTGATGATTTTTATAGGGAGTTTGTCCTCTTAAAGGGTGATATGTGAATAAAAATCTAACCCTGGGCTGGTTAAAACAATGAAACGACTTGTTATATCGATGATTTGGTTTTTTTGTTGTAAAATAATTGAAAATTATTACAATCTATTTTGATAGAATAAAATCTTCAATGGGAAAAGATGATTTTTTTAAATATTGAGGCATAAAATGGAGTGGAGCAATATCATTCCTGCGCTTATTGCGTTTTTAACCGCTTTTTTGCTTCCTTTTATTTTTTCTAAACGAAAAAAAGAGAGCACAAAAAAAATAAAAAACTACTCGCAGGATCTCAGCAAAATAGGGATTGATTTTGAGAAAATCGAGAAAGATGATGAGAGGATTCAATTTGTAAAAAAATTATCTTTTGGACAAAAAGCAGAGGGGATTTTTAAGCTGCCTAACAGAAATATAGATTATATTTTTCTCATAAGTGTAACCACTCAGTATGGGGTGAATTATTTTTCAGAATATATAGTCAGGAATGCATTCAACTTGAGAGACGAATCCATTAAAAATACCCGAATGAAGTTGAAAAAGGATTCTATGACGGGGAGCAAGATCAAAGAGATTGTATGGAAAGGGGACTTTTATCTGACTCAGAAACTAAATATGGACTATGAGCTAAAGCACAAGTGGCTGAACACCTCTCTTAATGAATTGAAAATGAATCTGAGGATCCTCCCGGAGAAAAAGTATGGTTATACCCGGATAAAAACAAATTATGTTACTCCTTCAATGGATCTGATCTCTTTTATTGATAGTATTGCCGGACATATAAAGACGGGACTGTGAAGAAAACAACAGAAAATACAAAGAAAAAGAAGGGAGAGATATGAAGATCAACACCATAATCATGGGGATTCTTTTTGTGGTTCTTTTTGCGGCAGCCTGGTATTTTAAAGGCTTGGGAGCTGCCGGAGAGGGAGTTAAGCAGGGACTGCTTATGTTGAGAAAAATGTGGCTGTTGCTTCTGATTGCTATCGGGGTAGCAGGTTTGATCCAAGTGCTTGTTCCCACCAAAATCATCTCCCAGTATTTAGGAACAGGATCAGGATTTAAAGGAGTTCTCATTGCCTGGGGTATTGGGGGCATAATACCAGGGGCTCCTTATGTCATCCTGCCTTTAGCTGCGTCTTTGATTTCAAAAGGGGCCGGAATTGCTTCCACCGTAACCATGGTTTTGGCTGCTTCTCTTATTGGAGTGAGCCGGATTCCTTATGAGATCGCTTTCATAGGCTGGAAATTTTCAGTGATCAGAATCATTGGGGGAGTGCTGCTGCCCCCCATAGCGGGAATGATTGTTCTTTTTGTAAACAGAGTGATCAAGGTCTATCCCTTCTAAGAAATTTTCTTTTTTTGCAAAGCAAGTCATCCTCTCAAAAAAATACATTTTTTATAAAAGATAAATATCATTTGGGTTTTAACGGGGATCAATTTGAATCTTTCCACTGAAAAAGTTGCAGAAGTAGTCCCTCAAATTATTTATTTCTTTTATCCTTCAGGGTTTTCTGAAAATGGCTCAAAAAAAATATTTAAGTAAGGACAACTTTTTGACACCTGAATACGTTTATATAGGTGAAAATGAAAATAATGAAAGGAGAACATAAAATGAAACTCAGATCAAAAATAGGAATCTTTTTACTCTCTTGTGTGATTACTTTTATCGGATTTAGTTTGCTTATTCCAGCAGGTGCTGTTGATCTCATGAAAATCGGAAAAACTAATGGTTATGAGATTGTCTCAAATGTCCTCGTTGTCAAAGCCGTCCAAGATTCACCTTCAGTTAGAGGCTGAAAACTCATTCCTCATACATGATCAAATGAGGATTTATATTTTGGCTGGGGCCCTAGCCTTTAATGAGTGTTTTGTTTGATTCATCTAAGGAAATTTTATGACCCAAGTTGTTCCGTTATCTCTTTTCAGCTCTATAGTCCCTTGGACTTGGGAGATAAGACCATTGACCAGCTGCATTCCTAATGACTTGGTTTTCCGAAAGTCAATATTTTCAGGAAATCCTTTTCCTGTATCCCGGATTATAAGCACATAAAGTCCATCCCTATCTTGGTGCATACGAACCAAGATCTCACCTCCCCCATCATCAGGAAAGGCGTGTTTTAGGGCATTTGATACTAATTCGTTGATAATCAGACCGCAGGGGATAGCCTGTTGAATATTCAGGTAAACTTCCTTTATGTCCTGAATCAAATGAATCCGGTTTTCCTGAATACCATAGCTGGACATAAGGATTTTTGTCAGATTTTTAACATACTTGGAAAATTTAATCTGAGATAGATCTTTAGATTGGTAAAGAATCTCGTGGATCAGTGACATGGACTGTATGCGGTTCTGACTTTCTGAGAACATATTCAGAAGGTTCTTATCCTTGATTTGAAATGCCTGCAGTCTCAGGAGACTGGATATCACCTGCATGTTGTTTTTCACCCGATGATGGATTTCTTTAAGAAGGACTTCTTTTTCAGCGAGTGATGATTCAAGTTTTTCTTCCCGGTCTTTCAGGTTTTTTTCTGCCTTTTTCCTGTCTTTGATTTCTTGTATAAGTTCTGTATTGGCTTTCTTGAGCTCAGAGGTGTGTTCTTCCACTTTTTTTTGAAGAATTCTGGACTGTCTGCGGATATAGCGGGTTCTGGCAAGAAAAACAAGAACGATGGCACTGAATACAGAAATGATAAGCAAACCTTGAAACCATATGGTTCTCCAGAAAGGGGGAGAGATGGCAACTTTAATAGATGCTCCTTGCTTATTCCACAGGCCATCATTGTTTGAGCCTCTGACATGAAACACGAATCGACCGGGAGGAAGATGTGAATAAGTGGCGTGTTTCCTGTTTCCCGCTCGATTCCATTCTTTGTCCAATCCCTGCATAAAGTATTCATACTGATTTTTATCAGAATTTTCGAAATTGAGGGCGGCAAACTCAAAAGTCAGGAAATTTTCATCATATTTGAGCTGGATTTGTTCGGTTTGTTCAATAGACTTGCTGATTATTGTCCTGCTGTTATATTTTTCTCCGGGGAGAATATTCTGATTGTATATTTGAAGTTTAGTGATAACCACAGGAGGTATATAGGGATTGTCTTCAATGTTCTCTGGATAAAACGCTGTGAATCCGTTTATCCCGCCAAAAAACATCTCTCCGTCTGGCCTTTTAAAAAAGGCTCCATAATTGAATTCATTGCTCTGGATTCCGTCGCTCACGTCATAATTGTTAAAAATATTCGAGTCAGGATCGAATCTGGAGATCCCTTTGTTTGTGCTGATCCATAAGTTTCCTGATTTGTCTTCCATGACAGCATAGACCACATTGTTAGGAAGTCCGTTCTCAGTTGAAAAGGATGTAAAAGTTTCTGTTTTTTTATCCAGACGATCCAGGCCCGCGCCTCCGGTTCCTACCCAAAGCCTGCCTTTGCCATCATCATATAAACAGAGAACAAAGTTTTGGCTCAAGCTGTTCAGGCCATTTTCAGAAGAGAGGAAATGTTTGAAATTTTGAGTCTTTGGATCCAGACGGGAAAGTCCTCCGCCCTGAGTTCCTATCCAGTAATATCCTTCTTTCCCTTGCATGACAGTGCGGATATTATCTGATCGAAGGCTGTTTGGGTTGCTTGGATCATGGCGATAATGCTTGAAGTTGCCGGTTTTGGGATCTAATCGGTTCAAACCTCCATTGTTGGTTCCGATCCACAGTGATCCATTATGGTCTTTATACAGACATTGAATAATATTATCGCTCAAGCTGTTGGGATTTTCCGGATCATGAAGGTATCGGGTGAACTTTCTTTTTTCCGGATCAAATTTATTGAGGCCTCCCCCATAAGTTCCGATCCACAACTCTCTGGAATCTCCTTTTAAAATACCATACACATGGTCATGGCTCAGGGTGTTTGGATTGTTGGGGTTGTATCTGAAAGGAACAATGGATTTTTGAGTCCGGTCGAATCGGATAAGACCGCTGCCCCTTGTTCCCAGCCAAATGATTTCTGAATTTTCGGCAAAGATGCTACGAATGTTGGTGTTGGATATAATATCTGCATAGTCTTCAGGCTTCAAATAAGTAACAAACATTTTGGCCTGAAGATTAACCCGGCTGACTCCTCCGCTTTGGGTTCCAATCCAAATGTCAAAAGACCGGCCATGAGAAGACACAGGATCTGATTGCTGCTCAAGCTCTGGTTGTCTCCGGGGTGATTGAAATAAGAGTGAATTTTGAGGGTTTTTTTGTCCAAAAGATTCAGTCCGTTAAGGGTCCCTACCAGAATATTGTCTTTTTCATACATGCAGATGGCGCGGATCCGGTTATCACTCAGACTGAGTGGATCCGAAGCATCAGGGAAAATTCGCAGAAAGGTTTTTGATTCAGGATGGAATCTATTCAAGCCGTTTTCTGTTCCGATCCATAGGAATCCTTCGCGATCTTGATACAGGGCATTGATCTGGTTGTGAGACAGACTGTTGTCATTTTTGGGATTGTGGAAGTAACTTCGGAATTTTTGTGTTTTAAAATCATAAACATTCAATCCCCTGGATGTTCCAATCCACAACCGTCCATCTTGGGATAAAAGCAAGCAGCGGATGCTGTTGTGGCTGAGACTCGCAGGATCGCCTTTTATGTGCTGGAATCTCTTAAAAGTATTGGAATTGGGATCAAAGCGGGCAAGCCCGCGGGAAGTTCCGATCCAAAGCCGCTTTTCTGGGTCCTCAATGATAGAATTAACGAAATTACTGTTCAGGCTTTTTGGATTGTCAGGATCATGAAGAAAAACAGAAAAGTTATCTTGTTGCCGGTTAAGGCGGCTTAATCCCCCTCCGTTGGTTCCTATCCATAGAGTATTCCGGCTGTCTTCGAAAAGGAAGGAGCAGGCTGTATAGCTAATGCTTCGTGGATTTTCAGGGTCATAGTAGTAGGTCCTGAATTCATGGCCGTCAAAGCGGTTCAATCCGTCCTGGGTTCCAATCCACATGAATCCCTGAGAATCATGGAGCAGGCTTAAGACTGTGTTCTGGGAAAGTCCTTCTTCGATAGTCAGCCGGCTGAATCTGAGTTCAGATCCCTGTCCAAAAAAAGAAAGCCTGCAGACCAAAACAAAAAGGAAAATGATAAGGCTTTTTAAAGTCAAAGAGTGGAGTCGGGAAAGAATGAAAGACCTCATTTTGCTGTAATTAAATTACCATAAGGATTACTTGCTTTCAGTATACATGAAAACAGGATTGATGCAAAGGAATAAGCCAGCTAATTATCCCGGACGGTTTTGATCAGACTATCCAACTTTTGCTGGTCCTCTTTTGAAAGAACACTGTAATATTTTTCCTTGTACTTAGAAAAGTTCACATAGGCTTTTGGTTTGTCTCCTTTGGATAGATAGGCAAGCCCGAGATAATAATATGTTTTTCCAGCATCAGGGGACAGATGCACAGCCTCTTCCCAAGATTTGATGGCAGATTCTATTCGGCCCCACTGAATATAGGCAACGCCTCGGCTGGTATAAGCCCCTGAATTTTCAGGGTCGATTTCAATAACCTTGTTGAAAAGTTCGACCGATCTATCATAATCTTCTTCATTATTTTGAGTCAGCCAGCGTGATAGATGCAGAGCCCCAAGATTTTGATAGGCATCGACATACTCATCATCAATAGCTATGGCTTTTTCTAATGAGGCAATCGCTTTTTGCTGCTGCTGGTTTTTTAAGTAAGCAATCCCTAATTGAAGCCAGACATAGGGATCATGTTCTTTATTGATGGATTCATGATTTTCAAGAAGTTGAATCATGTCGGTGTATTCTTCAGCTTCCAGCAGATAGCCGGAGTAAAGCCGGAGGGTTTCATAGCTGTCCGGGAACCGCTCCAATCCTGCTTTCAAGACTTCCAGCGCTTTATTGAGCCTTCCGGATTCAAAGTGTATTTGGGAAAGATAATTGTAGGCTTGATCGATGCAGTTAGGCGTTTGAATTATTTGTTCCAACTGAGAAACACTCTGTTCAAGAGAGATTTTTTCTCGCTGGCTGTAAATAGATGTCACATGATTGTAGATGGGTAGTAAAGTTTTAGCATCTTGGGAGGGACCAAAGCGCTGATTTCCGGCTCCTGATTTAGAAGAAATATATCCCAGACTCCTGAGTTTTTCCATTAGATTGGGATTGATCCGTGCATTTTCCTGATTTTCATGCCTGTTGGAAAGAGACTTTTTGAGCTCTGAAAGATTTTCCCGGTAAGCACCTGAATTCGGGGGCTGAATCAGGTTGTGACTTTCCCCAAAGTCTTTATAGAGGTCGAAGAGTTCAGGAATGGGAGAATCAATAAATTTTATTGAGTTTTCAATATATCCGGTCAAAGGAGCCCATCCCATTTCATAATAGGGATAGAGGGATTCAAAATAGATCCGGCGAAGAGGCAGCTTTTTTCCTTTTGCAGCAGGGACCAAAGACAAACCTTGGAGAAAAGAAGGTTTTCCCATACCCAAAAGATCACATAAAGTGGGGAAAACATCTATGTGAGAAACGAGTTGAGAGACCTGCCGGGACTTTAAGCCCGGAGAAGAAATGATGAGAGGGATCCATAGGGTGGGATTATAGGCCATGATTCCATGGGTCATCTCTCCATGATCTCCTAAGGATTCTCCATGGTCTGAGGTCAGCAAAATGATGGTTGATTTGTCTTGTTGGATTTTTTCCAGGAATTCCAAGAGCCGGCCCACTTTGGAATCTGCATACACCACTTCTCCGTCATAGAGATTTTGTGAATATTCAGTCCGGTACGGCTCCGGAGGTTCATACGGAAAATGAGGATCAAAAAGATGCACCCAAAGGAACCAGGGTGGCTGAGCTTTCTGGAGCCAACCAATGGCTCTGCCGACCACGATCTCTGCCGGACGTTCGGCTTCAAAAAATTTCATGGCTCCTCTGATCTTAAAATCATCATCATACACATCAAATCCCTGGTCAAGACCAAACCGGGAATCCAGAGTAGAACCGCCTATAAAGGCCCCGGTCTGGAAACCGGCTGTTCCGAAAAATTCTGCCATAGTGACGAAACTGTCATTCACCACAGATATGGTATTGGTATGAACCCCATGAGCTAAGGGAGTTGCGCCTAAGAATATGTTAGTGTGAGATGGAAGCGTCAAAGTGTTGTGGGCGAAAGCTCTGGTGAATAAAACTCCTTTTTCAGCCAGTTTGTCTATATGAGGAGTCAGAGGAGCCTCAGGGGAATAACAGCTAAGCTTATCAGACCTCAGAGTGTCAATGGTGATAACAAGAACGTTCAATAGGGTTTTGTTTTTTTCCGGGGATGCTTTGAGAGCAGGAGTAAAAAGAAGGGTTATCATAGAGACCGCTAGAAAAAACCTAGATCTTTTGTTCATACAAAGTCCTTTTCAGCCGAATTTAAGAAAGCTGAATAATTTTATATACTATTAGACGAAGGCTTTGGTTTTTTTCTTCCCTCTAAATAAAAAAAAATCAAAAAACAATTTTATTTCTACCTGTTTTTCTTTGGAACTTTTTTATATACTGGGTCTGTCAAATCAATCCTTGTTGAGGACAATATATGATTATCGAAGCGGCTTTTATTGGTGCGATTACTTTTATTGCTGCGGTTTTTGGGACTGTATCTGGCTTTGGTATATCGACTCTCATGGTTCCGGTTATTTTGTTTTTTTATCCACTCCCCATCACCCTTCTTTTTGTAGGTGTGATTCATTTTGCCGGAGATATCTGGAAAGTCTTGTTTTTCAGACAGGGGATACGGTGGAAGCTTATTTTAAGTTTTGGTATTCCCGGTATTATTGCCAGTTATTTAGGGGCTTCCTTGGTTCTTCAAGTTTCAGGAGCGTTGATGAAACGAATCCTCGCGGTTTTTTTGCTTGCTTATGTGGTGTTTCTTTTCAGCAAGAAGGAGTGGCGTGTTCCCCAGAAAGCAGCTACGGGGATGATCGGAGGGTCGCTTTACGGATTTTCTGCCGGAATTTTTGGTATTGGTGGAGCGGCTCGAAGCGCATTTCTTACAGCGTATAATCTTCCTAAAGAAGTCTATATTTTTACAGCAGGAGCCATAGCGCTTTTTGTTGATATCACTCGAATCATCAAATATATTTCTGGAGGACTTTCCATTCAGACAATTTTTATGATCACCCTTGCTGTCTGTATCCCTATTTCATTTTTGGGGGCTTATGTCGCCAAAAAAATTGTAAACCGAATTCCGCAGAAAAGATTCCGCATGGTTATTGCTGTTTTGATTGGGCTCATGGCCCTTAAGCTTCTGGTACTACCTTAGTGAGTAATACCCAACATGAAATATTCAAGTTGATTGCTCCTGTTTAAGGTTTATGATATAAACAATTAAAAGCATTCTAAAGGAGGTTTTTATGCAGAGAACAGGCAAATATTTAGTGGTTTTTGTTGTGGCCTTTTTCGTTCTGATGAATTTCACCTGGTCCCAGCAAAAAAAATCCTTGACTCATGAGGTTTATGACTCATGGAAATCTATTTCCCAGTCACAAATATCACCGGATGGGAACTGGGTTTTATATCTGGAAACACCTCAGGATGGGGATGCAGAAGTGGTGGCTGTTAAACTTTCGGGGATTAAGGAATTACGACACACCATAGGCTACTCTGGGGAAGGGACTGATGCAGAAAGAGCGGCTGACGCTCAATTCAGCTATGATTCCAATTATGTTGTTTTTTTGATTTCTCCTTCCCAGGAGGAAGTGGAGAAATCCAAAGAGAATAAGAAGAAGAAAAGTGAAAAACCCAAGAAAAAACTAGGTATAATGAATCTCTCAAATGGAGAAGCTGAAGTTTTGGAAAGGATCAAAAGCTTTAAGCTTCCTAAAGAAGCCGGAGGATGGGTGGCTTATTTAAAGGAAGCCCCTGAAAAGAAAGAAGAAAAGAAAGAATTGGAGGAGAAAGAAGAAGAAAAAAAGGAAGAACCGAAAAAAGAAGAACAAGAAGACGAAGAGGAAAAGAAAGAGAAAAAATACGGGACACCTTTGATATTGAGGTCTCTGGAAGATGGAAGTGAAACCACTCTGGATTCTGTACTGGAATATCAGTTTACCAAAGACGGAGAATATCTTATCTATACAGTTTCCAGTGAGGAAAATCCTGAGACTGATGGTATCTATTTTTTAAAACCCGGGCAAGATAACAGCAATACTCTTTTAACCGGAGAAGGAAATTACACCAAACTCTCTATGGATGAAGAGGAAACCCGGCTTGCTTTTTTAACAGATAGGGACGACTATGAAGCTGATGAGGCCACCTTCAATTTATACGGATGGAATGTGGGAGATGAAAACGCGTCCATTTGGGTTTCACACACATCCACACCTAATTTTCCTGAAGGAATGGCGGTCAGCGATAAATCCGATATATCCTTTACTGAGGACGGCTGGATAGTGATGTTTGGGATCAAAGAGGTTCCAGAGTCCAAAAAAGAAGATGAAGAAAAAGAGGAGGAAAAAGCAAAATTTGACCTCTGGCACTGGGATGACCCTTTGCCTCAGCCTCAGCAGAAAAAAGTGGCAGAGGAAGTGCGAAACAATACCTGGGAATGTGTATATCATCTGAAAAGCAATAAGTTTGTGAAGCTGGCGGATGAAGAAATCCCTGATGTCCGAATCTCAGATAACGGTAAAACAGCGTTTGGACAAACATTCTGGCCTTATTCTAAACGCATTGCGTATTTTGGATCTTTTTATGATGTGTATATCGTTGATCCTCACACTGGAGATAAAACACTTGTTAAAAAGGAGCTTTACTCAAGCGCCCGCTTGTCTCCTGGGGGGAAATATGTCTACTGGTTTGAAGACAAGGATTGGCATATTTATGACATTGCATCCGGAAAAGTGAAAAATGCAACCAAAGATATTGAAGTTCCTTTTGATAGGCAGGATTGGGATACACCCAGTCCTCCTTATCCTTATGGTGTGGCCGGATGGACAGAGGATGACAGCTCCCTGCTGATTTATGACCAGTATGACATTTGGCAGATTGAACCTGTTGGAAGGGATGCGCGTATGATTACAGAAGGATTTGGCAGGGAAAACAACCTTTCTTTCCGTTATGTGCGGCTTGATCCGGAAGAAGAAACCATTGATGCCAAAGAAACTCTTTTATTCCGAGTGACCCATGAAGAAACCATGGCGCAGGGATTTTATTCGGATCAGGTACAGGGGAAGAAAATCCCTGTTAAACTCATTATGGATGACAAGTATTTTGGGTATCCGAGAAAAGCAGAAAATTCAGATACCCTGATTCTCAATAGAATGGCCTTTGACGAATACCCGGACATCTGGATCAGTGATATGAATTTTTCAAATCTTCAAAAAGTCACAGACTTGGGCCGACAGATGGAGCCCTATATTTGGGGAAAAGCTGAGCTTCGGGATTTCAAAAGCTCTGATGGTATGCCGTTAAAAGGAATACTCATCAAACCAAATAATTTTGATCCGGGAAAAAAGTATCCTTTAATGGTATACATATACGAGACTCTTCATAATGGGATCCATTATTACAGAAATCCTTCTCCAGGAACCTCCATCAATATGCCCTATTATGTAAGCAACGGATATGTCATATGGATGCCCGATATTGAGTACCACACCGGTTACCCGGGACAGGATGCTTTGAAATGTGTTCTTCCGGGAATCCAGATGCTGATCCGAGAGGGCTTTATAAATCCGGATGCCATCGGGATTCAGGGCCACTCATGGGGGGGATATCAAATTTCCTATATGATTACCCAAACCAATATATTTGCTGCGGCTGAAGGAGGAGCCCCGGTTTCCAATATGATTTCCTCTTACAATGGAATCCGCTGGGGAAGCGGTATGGTCAGACAGTTTCAATACGAACACACTCAAAGCCGTCTCGGTGGTTCTTTATGGGAATATCCTTTCCGTTACATAGAAAATTCTCCCATATTTTATGTGGAAAAGATTCAGACTCCCATTATGTTCATGCACAATGATGAAGATGGAGCTGTCCCCTGGTATCAAGGGATAGAATTTATTATGGCGCTGAGAAGGCTTGAAAAGGAAGCCTATATGTTCAACTACAACGGAGAACCTCATGGGCTCCGCAAAAGGGTCAACCAGAAAGATTGGACTATCCGTATGCAGCAGTTTTTTGATCATCA
>Ga0180434_10001194_pt1 | contig 37676 bp, 33 predicted proteins | sample SS_ome_7_FD_132453 | JGI IMG/M metagenome (GOLD analysis project Ga0180434, IMG submission 132453) | Hypersaline lake sediment archaeal communities from the Salton Sea, California, USA - SS_1_D_2 metaG | ecosystem: Environmental > Aquatic > Non-marine Saline and Alkaline > Hypersaline >... | reverse complement strand
ATTGCCGAAAACATTCACATCATTTCCCCCAAGGTCAAGCGGGCTGTCGCCGATAGGGACGCCAAGTTCTTCCAGGATCTGGCGGTGCGCATGGTGGATGCTGGAGCGAGCGCGGTGGACCTCAACATCGGTCCGCAGAAAAAACAAGGACACGAGATTCTGCCCTGGCTGGTCGAGACCGTCGAGGAGGTGGTCGACGTGCCGTTGGTCTTTGACACCACCAACCTGGCGGCTATCGAGGCGGCCTGCGAGACGGTGACCAAGGCGCAGCCCATCATCAACTCCACCGACGCGCGTGAAGAGCGGTTGACCACAGTGCCCGCCGTGGCCAAAAAGTACAACACCAAGCTGGTCGCACTGACGATGGCCGAGGGCATGATCCCGGTCGGCGCCGACGAGCGCGTGACCATCGCGCTGGAAAAGTTGATCCCATATATGCTGGAGCTTGACTTTCCCATCAACGATCTGATCATTGACCCGCTGGCACTCACCGTATCCGGCTGTCAGGAATACTGCCCAGAGTGTATCGAGGCGGTGCGCACACTCAAGTTCGCCTGGGATCCGCCACCATTGACCAACGCTGGCCTGTCGAATGTCTCCAATGCTGTTCCCGACGAGATGCGCCCGCTGCTCAACCAGACGTATATGGTGATGTTGATGGGCGCTGGCATCGACATGGTCATCGCCGATCCCCTCGATGAAGAATTGATGGGGTGGATCCGCGTGGTCGAGGAGCGGGACGAGAGCACGCCGCTCAGTAAATTGCTGGTCAAGCTGCACGACCGGGTGGAGGCAATGGAGAAGTTGCAGCCCGACGACGTGGACATGTCCGATCCGCAGCAGGCGGACGTCTGGAAGACGGTGCAGGTGCTCTTGAACGAGGTCATCTACACGGACTCGTACCTACGTCTATAATACGGAATACGTGTTCCGTAATCCGTAAGGAGTAAGGAGGAACTATGGCAGCGCAACTGATTGACGGTCAGGCGATAGCAAACCAGATCTATGATGAGATTCAGGCTGAAGTAGCTGAGTTGAAGGAAAAGCACGACGTCACGCCGGGGCTGGCGACGGTGCTGGTGGGCGAGAACCCCGCGTCGCAGGCCTATGTCCGCTCCAAGCAAAAGACCTGCACCAAGTGCGGCTTTTATTCGATCGGCGAACATCTGCCCGAAGATGCATCGCAGGAGGAGGTCGAGGCATTGGTGGCGCGGCTGAACGAGGATCCCACGATCCACGGCATATTGGTGCAGCTCCCGTTGCCCAAGCACATTGATGAGGAAAAGGTGCTGAGCGCCATCAGCCTGGAAAAGGATGTGGACGGATTCCACCCGATCAACATCGGACGGCTTTCGATGAAGGGACGAGAACCGCTCTTTGTTCCCTGCACGCCGGCGGGAAGCATCGAGCTGTTGGTACGCTCCGGGGTCGAGATCGAGGGCAAAGAAGCGGTGGTTTTGGGCCGCAGCAACATTGTGGGATTGCCGGTTTCGATGCTCTTGCTGCACCGCAACGCTACGCTCACCATCTGCCATTCTCGCACCCAGGACCTGCCCGGCACGTGCCGCCGCGCCGACATTCTCATCGCCGCCGTGGGCCGTCCAGAGATGGTCAAGGGCGATTGGGTCAAACCGGGCGCGGCAGTCATTGATGTCGGCATCAACCGGGTATGGGTCGAACACCCGGCCGACAAGGAGTACACCTGCGCCGCCACGGGCGAGACCTTTATCGCGCATCGCAAGGACGAGTCGGAGAAGGGCGGTCGCCGCAGGATGGGCGAATACTGCGCTGAACACGACAAAGCCTACCTGAAGGACCACGTACCGGGCGATGTGACCTGCGAGATGATCTCGCTCTACCGCAAGTACAAGCTGGTGGGCGACGTCGACTTTGACGAGGTGAAGGAGGTCGCCGGTTTCTTGACCCCTGTACCGGGCGGTGTGGGGCCGATGACCATCGCGATGCTGATGTGGAATACCCTGGCGGGAGCCAAGTTGGCCGCAGGACTAGCGGAAAAGTAATGCGAACTCAAATTTCAGTTGACAAGGTACGCGGTTCTTTCGTGCGCCAGATCGAAGAGATCAGCGGGCAGGATCTGCTGGCCTGCAACCAGTGCGGCAAGTGCAGCGCCGGCTGCCCGGTCGCGTCGACGATGGAACTTCTCCCAAGCCAGGTCATCCGTAAGGCTCAACTGGGGATGGAGGAGGTGTTGGAGAGCAACACGATCTGGATCTGCGCCTCCTGCCTGACCTGCGTCGCGCGCTGTCCCAAGGGAGTGGACTTGCCTCGGTTGATGGAGGCGCTGCGCCAGATCGCTCTTCGCAAGGGCATTGCGAAACTGGACCTGAGTGCGCTCCCGCCCGAGTTGGTGCAGGCAGCACCACAACTGGCTATCGTCGGCGGATATAGGAAGTATATGAGGTAGGTTGGTACATTGGTAGGTTGGGAAATTGGTACTGGGTACGGTTACCAATGTGCCGATTTTCCAATCTACCATTCTTGGAGACATTGATGGCTTATCCATATTTTCCGGGGTGCACACTCTCTACACAGGCGAAAAACTATGACCGCTCCGCGCGGGCGGTGGCGGCGGCGCTGGGGTTAGAGCTGGAGGAACTGGCCGAGTGGCAGTGCTGTGGGGCGACGTTCCCCCTGATGCTGGATGATTCGCTGGCGCTGATCGCCCCGACGCGGATTCTCTACCAGGCACAACAGGCCCTTGAGCAGGCCAGTAATTCGTCCAGGTCGGTGACGACGCTCTGTTCAATCTGCTTCAACGTCCTTCGCCGGTCTCAGGCGCTGCTCGAGCGGGATCCGGAGATGTTGGATCGCATCAACTGGTTCACCGAGCAGGAATATCGCGGCGATGTGCACATCGCGCATTTTCTGGAGCTTTTGCGAGATGACCTGGGTTGGGAGGCGTTAGCCGAGCGGGTAACGCACCCTCTGACCGGGCTGCGAGTCGCTCCTTACTACGGCTGCCTGCTCCTGCGCCCTTACGATGAGATCGGTCTGGACGATCCAGAGGCTCCCACCATCCTGCACGATCTGGTGCAGGCACTGGGGGCGGAGCCGGTGGACTTTCCCTACAACATCGAGTGCTGCGGCTCCTATCTGACGGTGAAAGAGCCAGAGGTTCCCGAAATGCTCTCGCAAGAGATCGTCGCCTCGGCGCGGGAGCACGGCGCGCAGGTCATCGTCACCGCCTGCCCGCTTTGCCAGTTTAACCTGGATTACCCCCAGCGGGAGACGGAGGCCGGGCGCACCGGCGACGAAATCGCGACACTCTATTTTACCCAATTGATGGCCGTAGCGTTGGGCTTGCCGGAGGAGACGTGGGGTTTCGCGGATCACTACGTGGATCCGCAGCCGCTTGTCGCGGCGCTGGAAGCAGGAGAATAAATGAGTCGAATCGGTGTCTTTGTCTGTCACTGCGGGATCAACGTCGCGGGCACCGTAGACGTGGAACGGGTAGCCGAAGAGATCGACCATTATCCGGGGGTCGTATACGCCACAGACTACAAGTACATGTGCTCCGATCCCGGCCAGCAGTTGCTTCAAGAGGCGATCGAGGAGCATCGGTTGGATGGTGTGATCGTCGCGGCCTGCTCGCCCGCGATGCACGAGGCGACGTTTCGACGGGCCGGAGCAAAGGCCGGGCTGAACCCGTACCGCTTTGAAAGCGCCAACATCCGCGAGCAGTGCTCCTGGGTGCACGAGGGGGATACGGAACGCGCCACGGAGAAGGCCATCGAGATCGTGCGCACCCTGGTGGAAAAAGTCAAGCGGGACGATGAGATGGCGCCCTTCCACCTGCCATTGACGAAGCGGGCCTTGGTCATCGGCGGGGGGATCGCCGGGATGCAGGCCGCGCTCGACGTCGCCGACGCGGGCTTTCCCGTCGTGCTGGTCGAGCGAGAGGGGCGGTTGGGCGGCAAGATGGCCCGTCTCTCGGGCACCTACCTCAACTTTGAGGCCGCCCCCGATCTGCTGGAGCAAAAGATCGAGCAGGTGCTCGAACATCCGAATATCCAGGTGTTGACGAATGCGCAGGTGGTGGAGGTCGAGGGGTACGTGGGGAACTTTGACGTAAAAGTCTCCCAGTTGGATAAACCCGAGACCTTTGAAATCGGCGCGATTGTGATGGCGACAGGCTGGGACCCCTATCCACTGGATCGGCTGTCCGAGTACGGCGGCGGAGCGACTCCGGATGTGGTGGACGGTCTGACGTTCGAGGAGATGCTCCGGTCTGGGAATGGGCTTCGCCGTCCCTCCGACGGGCGCGCGCCTCAGGAGGTCGTCTTTGTTCAGTGCGCGGGTTCCCGCGATCCCGAACGAGGCGTGCCCTACTGTTCCAAGGTCTGCTGTATGTACGTCCCCAAGATGGCGCGTATGTTCAAGGAGCGGGTGCCGGAGGGCCAGGCGTACGTCTTTTACATTGACATCCGCTCGGCGGGCAAGGGGTACGATGAGTACGTCCAGCAGGCGATGGAGGATTACGACGTTCTGTACCTGCGGGGCAAGGTGAGCAAGATCTTTCGTGATGGAGACAAGGTGATTGTGTGGGGCGTTGACACCTTGGGCGGACAGCAATTGGAGGTGGCCGCAGACCTGGTGGTGCTGGCGACCCCGATGATGCCCGGAGATCAGACGACCGAGTTGGCGCAGACGGTGCGGGCCGGCGTGGGCGAGAATGGCTTTTTCAGCGAGGCGCACCCCAAGCTGCGCCCCGTCGAGAGCCTGACGGCGGGGGTGTTTCTGGCCGGGGCGGCCCAGGGGCCGAAAGACATCCCCGAATCGGTGTCGCAGGCCTCGGGCGCGGCAGCCAAGGTGTTGCAGCTCTTTTCCCTCGACCAGATGGTTCAGGAGCCGACCGTGGCTTACGTCATCGAGGAGATCTGCTCCGGATGTGGAGCGTGCGTGGGGGTATGTCCCTACGAAGCGCGAGAGCTTCATCCGGTGCGGGGTATCGCCGTCGTCAACGCGGCGCTGTGCCAGAACTGCGGGGCCTGCGTGGTGGCCTGTCCCAACAAGGCGAGCCAGATCCACAACTGGACGCCGGAGCAGATTTTGGCGATGGCGGATGCGGTCAGTTGGTAGTGGAGGAGGTGCGAAAATGACGGATGTTTGGGCATCGTCCCGTAGGGGCCTCCGCCCCAGCGGGGAACAACTGGCGCGTTATCGCAAGGTAAAGATGCTGCCCAGCGGCTCTCGATTGCTGCTGCGCCCGCTGGCCCATGAGGACAAACAGGGGTTGGTGGACCTTTTTGCGCGGGCTTCCAAAGAGGACCTGGAGTATTTTCGCGACGATGCGGGCGACCCGGTGGTGGTCGAGAGTTGGGTGGACAATCTGAACCTGGAACGCGTCTTTCCGCTGGTGGCTGTCGTGGACGACAAGATCGTGGGAGACGCCACGCTCCATTTTCGCGAGCGGTATCACCGCCACCTGGCGTGGGTGCGCATCTTTCTCGACCGCGCCTATCGTCGCCAGGGCATCGGCACATTGATGCTGCGCAGTTTGATCGAGATCGCCCGTCACGTGGGCCTCCAGCAATTGTATACCGAGATCGTGGCCAACCAGGGCCGGGCGATCAAGGCTTTCCAGGACCTGGGGTTTCAGCGAGAGGTGACGTTGAGCGATTACTTTATCACCAGTGGCGGGGAGACGCTGGATATGGTCGTTTTGATGCTGCGGTTGGTGGAGCGCTCGGGAAAGTTTTAGCGAGTGGTTGTGAGGTGCAGAGATGACAGATATTTGGGAAAAATTAGCGCGTTATCGCAAGGTCAAGACACTGCCCAGTGGAGCCAGGTTGTTGCTGCGCCCGTTGACCAAAGAGGACAAAGAAGGATTCATAGACCTTTTTGCCCGGGCTTCTGAACGGGATCTGGAACTCTTTCGCAGTGATGCGGGTGACCCGGCGGTGGTCGAAAGTTGGGTAGATGGATTGAATTTGGAGAGTGTCTTCCCGTTGGTGGCCATCGTGGATGACAGGATCGTGGGGGACGCCACCCTGCACTTTGGGGAGCATTACCGCCGCCATCGGGCCTGGGTGCGCATATTTCTCGACCACGAATACCGCCGCCAGGGCATCGGCACGTTGATGTTGCGCTCGCTGATCGAGATCGCCCGCCAGGCCAATTTGCACCAGTTGTACGCGGAGGTTCTGACTACCCAACCTCAGGTCATGAAGGCCTTCCAGGATCTGGGTTTCCGACCCGAGGTTACCTTGAATGACTATTTCATGATGGACAGTGGCGAGACATTAGACATGACGATCCTGGCGCTGCAACTGGTGGATCATTCAGGAGAGTTTTAGGGGCGACGGGACGCCGGGAGGAGATTATGCCTGTGGCGGTTGTGCTGGGGACGGATCTCACGTTCAAGGACGCGGTGCGGGAGCACAGCGGCGAGAATATTCACGCTTGTTTCTACTGTCAGAAATGCACCATCGGCTGCCCGACGGCCTACGTGATGGACCACAAGCCGGCCCAGTTGCTCCGGCTGATCCAGCTGGGCCAGAAGGACGAGGTGCTCGGCAGTTCTGCCATCTGGATGTGCGTGGGGTGTGATACGTGCGGCACGCGCTGTCCGAATCACATTCGGCTGGCGCCGGTGATGGACGTGCTGCGACAGATGGCGGTGAGGGAGGATTATACGCCGCAACCGTCCATCTATGCCTTGCATCGCTCGTTTCTCGATAGCATCAAGCTGTGGGGCCGGGTGCATGAATTGAGCCTGATCATGGAATTCAAACTTCTCGGCTTGCTGAAAGGGGGACTTGCCACGTTCTTTCACGGTTTGACCTCTGACATGGTGTTGGGAGCGACGCTTTTCCTGAAGGGAAAGTTTGGATTCTTGCCGGAACGGGTCAAAGGGATGAGAGAAGTGATCAAGTTGTACGACGAGTCTGCCAGCGCCGAGAACGGTTCGCCCCGGCGGTCGGAGGTGAAACAGTGAAATACTCGTATTATCCTGGATGTACGGCAGGAACCACGTCAGCCGAGTTTGAGCTTTCTACCCACGCGGTGCTCAAGGCTCTCGACGTCGAGGTATTCGAGCTGGAGGATTGGAATTGTTGCGGAGCCTCGTCGGCGCACAGTCTCAATCACGAACTGTCGCTCGCCTTGCCGGGGCGCAACGTGGCCCTGGCTCAGGAGGCGGGCCTGGATATCGTCATTCCCTGCCCGGCTTGCTATCAGAACAGTCTATCTGCCGACAATGCTTTTCGCGAGGATGAGGAGTGGCGGCGGAAGATGGAAGCATCGTTGAACTTTCAGTACAACGGGAAAGGTCGCCCCCGTCATTTATTGGATGTGATCAGTCACGATCTAGAGATAGAGGCGATTCGCGACCGGGTCGTCAAGCCGCTTGAGGGGCTGAAGGTGGCCTCTTACTACGGCTGCGTGCTGGTGCGACCGCCGGAAAAGACCGGCTGGGACGATCCAGAGCACCCGACGACGATGGATCGCCTGATGGAGGCCGTGGGAGCCGAGCCGGTGGATTGGTCGTACAAGGTGGACTGCTGCGGAGCGAGCATGACGTTCCCGATGGGCGAGGTGGTGGCGAAGCTATCGAGCAGGATCGTCGCGGGAGCCATCGAGGCTGGGGCGGATTGCATCGCCAGCGCCTGCGGGATCTGCCAGATCAACCTGGACACGCGGCAGGCGGTCGGGGAAAGGATGCCCATCTTTTACTTCACCGAGCTGATGGGACTGGCCTTTGGCATGCCCGGGGTGAAAAAGTGGTTGGGCAAACACGCTGTGAATCCTTGTCCGCTGCTTCAGGGACGAAATCTTTTGTAACACGCAAGAGGACTTATGACCGACAACAACGAGTCTCAGCAAAGTAAAGCCGTTTTGATAGTCGGCGCGGGCATCGGCGGGATGCAGTCGGCGCTGCTGCTGGCCGAGGCGGGGCACAAGGTCTATTTGCTGGATAGCGCGCCCGGCATCGGCGGCTCGATGCATCTGTTGGATCGGACCTTTCCCACCGATTCCTGCGGACTCTGTCTGATGTTGCCCGGACGGGCGGCCTACTGCCCCACCATCGAGTGCGACATCCACCGCAACATTGAGATCCTGCCCTACGCCGAGGTGACGGGGGTAGAGGGAGATCCGGGAAATTTCACCGTGACGGTGCGCCACAAGCCGCGCTACGTGAGCGTAGATCTGTGCAACAACTGCGGCCTCTGTGCTTTAGCTTGTCCGGTGGAGCGGCCCGACCGGTACGAGGGCGATCTCGACAAGGGCAAGGCGATCTACCGCCCCCCGACGCGGGCGATTCCCCCCGCTTACGTCATCGATATGGACGTGTGCACCCGCTGCGGCAAGTGTGTCGAGGTCTGCCCCACCGACGCCATCAACCTGGATATGGACGTAGTGATGACTTCAGTCGTCGTGGGCGCGATCATCCTCACCCCCGGCTTTGAGCCTTTCGACGCCCGTCGCAAGGGCGAGTACGGTTTCGGCCACTACGACAACGTGCTGACCAGCATCCAGTTCGAGCGCATGGTCAGTATCGCCGGCTCCACCGGGGCGACCATCGTGCGCCCTTCGGACGGGCAGATGCCCCGGCGCGTCGCCTTCATCCAGTGCGTCGGCTCGCGCGACGACTCCATCGGGTGCGGATATTGCTCCTCGGTCTGCTGTATGTACACGGCCAAGCAGGTGGCGGTCGCCAAGCGGCTCTATCCCGACCTGGACGTGACCGTTTTCTTTATGGACATTCGCGCTCACGGCAAGGATTTCGACGAGTATTTCGATTCCGTCGAGGCGCTGCCCGGCGTGACCTACCGGCGCTCGATGGTCTCCTCGATCCACCAGTATCAGCAGACGCGAAACCTGCAACTGAGTTACGTGGCCGAGGACGGAAGTTTCCAGGACGAGGATTTCGACATGGTGGTGTTGGCGACGGGCTTTGCGCCGCCATTGGGTTTCCAGCAGTTGGGGCAATCGCTCGGCGTCGAGTTGAACCCGTACGGCTTCTGCGTGACGGATACCTTCGCCCCCATCGAAAGCTCGCGTCCGGGCATCCTGGTGGGCGGGGCATTCCGCGAGCCGAAGGACATCCCCGAGACGGTGGCGGAGGCTTCGGCGGTGGCCGCCGGTGCGGCGCAGCTATTGGGCAACCCCTCCTCCCCCAGCCTCCCCCCCATTGGGGGGGATAGAGGGGGGGAGGATCGGGATATCTCCTACGAGCGGCCTTGCGTCGGCGTTTTCCTCTGCGATTGCCGGGGCGAGATCGGTGAGGTGATCGACCTGGAGGCGCTGGCGGCTCACGCGCGGGAGTTCCGCGATGTGGCGCTGGTGCAGTCGCTCGACAACGCCTGCCTGGCGAGCGGGCGGGAGCAGATCGGCCAGGCGATCGCGGAGCACAAACTCAACCGGGTGGTGGTGGCCGGATGCGCGCCCCGCCTCTACGAAGCCGCCTTCGAGCGGATGATGCGCGACGCAGGGCTGATCCCCGATCTGCTGGAGCGGGTCAACCTGCGCGGCGAGTGCGCCTGGGTGCATTCGGGGAACGGAAAGGTCGCCGTCGACAAGGCGAGAGAATTGGTCGAGATGGCGGTCGCTGGCGCTAGACTGCGAAAGTCGCCGCTTCACTCACAGGAGACTCAAGTCTGGGAGGTCTCGCAACGGGCGCTGGTGATCGGCGGGGGACTGGCGGGATTGACCGCCGCCCTGAGCCTGGCCGAGATGGGCCACGAAGTAGACCTGGTGGAGCGCTCCGACGATCTGGGTGGGCAGTTTCGGGAGCTGCGGTACACGCTGGAGGAGAGTGACGCCGCCGCTGCCTTGCGTGCTCTGATCGAGCGCGTCGAGGACAACGAGCGCGTTCACATGTACAAAGGGGCGCAGGTCGAGGCCGTCTCCGGGTGTGGTGGGCAGTATCAGACGACCGTGGCCCTCTCCGATGGCGAGAAAAAGACGCTGGAGCATGGCGCCATCATCGTCGCCGCTGGCGGGCGCGAGGTCACGCCGACCGAGTACCTCTACGGCGAGGACTCGCGCGTGGTCACGCAGCGCGAGCTGGAGAAGAAGCTGGCTGGAGGGGAAGACGCGCCCTCGAGCGTGGTGATGATCCAGTGCGTCGGTTCGCGGGAGCCGGAGCGGCCCTATTGCAGCCGCGTCTGCTGCTCGAAAGCCGTCGCCAACGCGCTCAAGATCAAGGAGCAGAATCCCGCGGCCAACGTCTTTGTGCTCTACCGCGAGATGCGCACCTACGGTTTCCGCGAGGACTATTACCGGGAGGCCCGGAGTCAGGGCGTGGCCTTTTTGCGCTACGAGTTACCGGATAAACCCGAGGTATCGGCGGGCGAGGATGGCCTGACCGTCCGGCTGAGGGAACCGATCACCGGCGAGGAAGTGGTCATCCGCGCGGAGATGTTGGCGCTGAGCACTGGCGTCGAGCCGAACGACCATCGCGCGCTGGCCGACGTGCTGGGCGTGCCGCTGGACAAGAACGGCTTCTTCCAGGAGGAATACCCCAAGATGCGCCCGCTGGACTTTACGCGGCGCGGCATCTTTATGTGCGGCCTGGCCCACTCGCCGCGCTTTGCCGACGAGACGATCGTGCAGGCGCAGGGAGCGGCGATGCGGGCGGCGGCGCTGCTGGCGCAGGAGAGGCTGGAAGCTCCGGCGACCGTGGCGCAGGTAAACACGCGCTTGTGCTCTGCCTGCGGACTGTGCGTCGAGGTCTGCCCTTACGACGCGCGTGTGCTGGAGCCGGGCGCGCATTACGCCGAGGTGATCGAGGCGCTCTGCCAGGGCTGCGGGACGTGTGTGGCGGCTTGCCCGAACAAGGCCAGCAGTCAGACGCGGCTCGAGGTGGATCAGGTGTATGGAATGCTGGACGCGGTCAGCATTGGAGAGTAAAAGTTGGAGATGGAGCGTAATAAACCGGCGGCGTTGATCATTGGCGCTGGCATTTCTGGGATTCAGGCGGCGTTGGATATTGCTGACGCGGGATACCAGGTGCACCTGGTCGAGCGGGAGCCGAGCGTGGGTGGTCACATGGCGCAACTGGACAAGACCTTCCCGACGCTGGACTGCTCCTCGTGCATCCTGACGCCCAAGATGGTGGACGTGGGGAATCATCCGAATATCGATTTGATGACCTACAGCGAGGTTGTATCCGTCGAGCGGGCAGGGGAGGCGTTTCGTGTGCGGGTGTGCAAGAAGCCGCGTTACGTGGACATCGACACGTGTACTGGCTGCGGCTCGTGCGCCGAGGCCTGCCGGATGAAAGGGCGGGTCGTCAGCCGCTTCGACGAGGGGATCGCCAAGCGATCGGCGATTTACGTGCCTTTTCCGCAGGCGGTGCCGCTCAAGTACACCGTCGATCCCACGGCCTGCCTGTATCTGACGCTAGGTAAGTGCGGCAAGACCTTTCTGTGCAAGGATGCGTGTCCTGCCGGCGCGATTGATTTCGAGCAGCAAGAAGAGTTTGTGGACCTGGAGGTGGGTGCGATCATCGTCGCCACCGGCTACGACCTGATCGATCCGCGCACCAAGCCCGAGTTCGGCTACGGGGTCTATCCGCGGGTGATGACGGGGCTGGAGTTCGAGCGGCTCTCGTCCGCCTCCGGCCCCACGCGGGGCGAGATCGCGATCGACGGCAAGAAGCCGAAGGAGGTCGTCTTTATCCAATGTGTAGGCTCCCGCGACCCGCACACGGGCGTGCCCTATTGCTCCCGTTTCTGCTGCATGTACACGGCCAAACACGCTCACCTGGTGCGGGACAAGGTTCCCGACGCCAACATCACGATATTTTACATGGACGTGCGGGCTTTTGGCAAGGGGTACGAAGAGTTCTACGACCGCGTGAAGCACGAGCGGGTGGTCTACCGGCGCGGCGAGCCTTCCGAGATCTACCGGCAGGGGGACAAATTGGTCGTGCTGGCCGAGGACACGCTGCTGGGCGAACCGATCGAGGTCGAGGCGGATCTGGTGGTGCTGGCGACGGCGGTCGTGCCGCGGGCCGACGCGCAGGAGACGGGAGCGTTGTTGGGATTGGAACACTCCCCGGATGGTTTCTTCCAGGGGGCGCACAAGTTCCGCCCTTTGGATACCCCTATGGAAGGCGTTTTTCTGGCGGGTTGCTGCGAGGGGCCGAAGGACATCCCGGACACGGTCGCCCAGGGAAAGGCGGCGGCTGCCTCGGCGTTGAGGGTGCTCGCGCAGCAGGAAAGAGAGTAGGAGGATGGCATTGAAGACAGGGCCAATGACCGAGCAGTTGGAACTCTTTGGTTGCATCCAGTGCGGCAAATGCACTGGGGGCTGTCCGGTGGCGCGCAAGACGGTATTGAACATCCGCAGCATGATCTATCACATGCTCGTGGAACCGGAGCTGGACGTGAGCGCGCACGAGGAGTTGTGGGATTGCACCTGCTGCTTCAACTGCGTCGAACGGTGCCCCAAGGACGTGCGGCCGGCTGAGTTGATCATTGAGCTGCGGGGCCAACTGGTGGAGAGCGGGCGCATTCCGGAGACGATTGGAACGGCGCTGATGGGCGTCTTTCGCCAGGGGAACCCGACCGGCATGGCGCGGGAGGACCGGACGGCCTGGGTTAACGACGGCAACCCGGACAGTCGCATCGAGATCAAGGCCGCGCAGGAAGGATGCGAACTGCTTTACTTTGTCTGCTGTACTGCCGCGTACGACTTGCGGGTCCAGCCGGTGGCGCGGGCGTTGGCGCGAGCTTTCCAGGCGGCGGGGCTGGACTTTGGCACGCTGGGCACCGAGGAGAGTTGCTGCGGCAGCGGGGTGCGGCGTCTGGGCGAGAAGGGATTGTTTGAGATGCTGGTCGAGGAGAACGGCGAGATGTTCCGCAGCGTGGGGGCGAGTCGGTTGGTGACCACCTCTCCTCACTGTTTCAATACCTTCAAGAACGAGTATGGCCTGGATGGGATCGAGGTGCTGCATTACACGCAACTCATCGCCGAGCTGATCGAGCAGGGCCGGCTGAACCTCTCCAACGAGGTGAACAAGAAGGTCACGTACCATGACCCTTGCTTCCTGGGCAAGCAGAACCACGTTTTTGACGAGCCGCGCGCGATTCTCAAGGCGATCCCCGGCGTCGAATTGGTGGAGATGGATCGCAATCGCGAGCGCAGCCTGTGCTGCGAGGGTGGCGGCGGGCGCATGTGGGCCGAGGGGACCAACCTGGAGGAGCGGCTGGCCTTCCAGCGGGTGCAGGAGGCTGCCGAGACCGGGGCCGAGATTCTGGCCGTGGCCTGCCCCTTCTGCCTGCTGACGCTGGAGGACGCGGTCAAGGTGCAGGGGCTGGACGAGGCCGACCAGGATGGGCGGACGTTGCAGGTCATGGATATCATGGAGTTGGTGAATTTGGCGCTCGTCGATTAGAAGTTGAGGCTATTGATGGAATCACAACCTCGTATTGGAGTTTATGTTTGTCATTGCGGCACGAACATCGCCGCGAATGTGACTGTGGAGCAGGTCGCCGAGTACGCGGCGACTCTGCCTAACGTCGCCGTGGCTCGCGACTATCTTTACATGTGCTCGGATCCCGGCCAGGAGATGATCCAGCGTGATATCGAGGAATACGGACTGACCCGCGTCGTGGTCGCTTCCTGCTCGCCCCGCATGCACGAGCCCACGTTTCGTGGGGCGGCGCAACAGGCGGGCCTGAACCCGTACCTGGTCGAGATGGCCAACATCCGCGAGCAGTGCTCGTGGGTGCACACCGACCGGGAGCAGGCGACGGAAAAGGCCAAGTCGCTGGTCGCCTCGGTAGTGGGCAAGGCGGCCCGGCTAAAGCCGTTGGAGGAGCGAGAGGTCGGGGTCACGCCGGGCGCGGTAGTCATCGGCGGGGGCGTCGCCGGGATGGTCGCCGCCCTCGATTTGGCCGGCGCCGGTTTCCCGGTCTATTTGGTGGAGAAGAGCGATCACCTGGGTGGGCGGGTGGCGGAGCTAAATCGTGTCTTCCCTGCCCTCGAATCCACGCCGGAGTTGCTCGAGCCGCTGATCGAACAAATCCAGACCCACTCCAACATCACCGTCTTTTTGAACGCGCAGGTTGCGGATGTGGAGGGCTTTGTCGGCAACTTTGAGGTGACGGTTTCGGGGCAAGACTCGAACGGATTGGAACAATCCGCACTCCGCGTGGGCGCGATCATCATTGCCACCGGCTACGACGTTTTCGATCCGCACCGCAAGCCGGAGCTTGGCTACGGCCAATATCCTCACGTCATCACGTCGCTCGAGATGGAGCAAAAGCTAGTCGAGGGGGATCTGACCGTGAACGGGCGCTCACCCCGGAGCGTGGCCTTTATCCAGTGCGTAGGCTCACGGGATGAGCAGGTGGGCAATCCGTACTGCTCGCGGGTGTGCTGCATGTATACCTCCAAACAATCTCGCCTGGCGCGCGAACTTTTGCCCGAGGCGGACGTGACCGTTTTCTACATCGATGTGCGCACCTTTGGCAAGGGAGCCGAGGAATTCTACGACGAGGCGCGATTGAAAGGTGTGCGCTATCGGCGGGGAAACGTCTCGGAAATAATACGGCGTGGCGACCGGGTGGTATTGGTGGCGGAGGACACGCTGCTGGGCCGTCCCATCGAGTTCGAGGCGGACCTGGTGGTGCTGGCGGTGGGGATGGAGCCTCGTTTCGACGCTGGCACTCTCTCCAACATGCTCAAGGTGGCGCGTTCATCCGACGGGTTTTTTATGGAGCTGCATCCCAAGCTGCGGCCCGTGGACACGACGGTGGACGGCGTCTTCCTGGCGGGCTGCTGCCAGGGGCCCAAGGACATCCCCGACACCGTCGCCCAGGCAAAGGCCGCCGCATCCTCGGCGCTCATCCCGCTCCTGAAGGGCACGGTGCCAGTGATCTCGGAGACGGCGGTGGTGGATCCAGAGTGGTGCGCCGGGTGTGGGATGTGCGTGGATGTGTGTCCCTTTGGCGCGCCGGCGCTCGATTCCGTGAGAGGCGTCTCGCAGATCAACGCGGTGCTGTGCAAGGGATGTGGCGCGTGCGCTGTCGCCTGCCCTTCCAAGGCTATCTATCTCCAGCATTTCACGCCGGAGCAGATTCTGGCGCAGGTGGATGCGCTGATGGGGTAATGGTATACCGTAAGCGGATGTGTAGGTGACAAAGACGCAGAGGCAAAAGTGATGGAAAAAGAGAATTTGCTTGAGCGCATCGTCATAGACCAAAACGTGATGGTTGGAAAACCTGTCATCAAGGGAACGCGATTGACGATCCAGTACATCCTGGGGTTGTTGGCTCACGGGGCAACAGTGAGTGAAATTCTGCAAGAATATGAAGGATTGACACAGGCGGACATACTGGCCTGTTTTCTCTTTGCTACAAAGGCTCTGGAGAGCACCACTTTTGTTCCGCTAGATGCGGAGATGGCTTGAATGCGTTTTATCGTTGATGAGTGTACTGGCCCGGCGGTTGCGCGTTGGCTGCAGAGTCAACACCACGATGTTTTTTCGGTTTACGAACAGGCTCGTGGATTGGATGATGAGGATATTTTGCAAAGAGCGATTGTGGATAATCGCATCTTGATCACCAATGATAAGGACTTTGGCGAGATGATCTTTCGTGAGGAAAAGGCGCACAAGGGAGTTGTCCTTTTGCGGCTGGACAGTGAACGTGCTGCGAACAAGATCAGGGTGCTTGAACAACTGTTGGATCGATATGCTGAGCAGCTCGCCGGTAATTTTATCGTTGCTACTGAGACGACGGTCCGTATCACCCATTTCGGGAATGATGATTGATTTGATTCGTAAAATAGTTTTGATTGCAATGATAGGGTATTCAAAAGTTAATCTATCAAGGGGGCACTGTGACTGAAGCAAATTTCGAACCCAAGATCGTCGGCTTTCTCTGTAACTGGTGCACCTACACCGGGGCCGACCTGGCGGGCACCTCGCGCATCCAGTACCCGCCCAACGTGCGCGTCATTCGCGTGATGTGCTCCGGCTCGGTGGACCCGACGTATGTGCTCAAGCCGTTGCTGGACGGGGTTGACGGCGTCCTCATTGGAGGGTGTCACCCCAACGACTGTCACTATCAGTCGGGAAATTACAAGGCCCGGCGGCGCATCATCGCGCTGAAAGAGATCCTCAAGCAAGCTGGCCTGGAGGAGGACCGGGTCTGGCTGCGCTGGATCTCTGCCTCTGAGGGCCAGCGCTTTGCCAACACGGTGATAAAGATGACCGAATTTTTGAAAGAAAAAGGTCCTAATCCCATGCGCCAGAAGTGGGCAGTGTGACAATGAGCAATGAGCCAATGACAAATGACCAATGTATAGGGGACATGGAATGAGAACTGTAATTCCGGTAGAGAACAAAGATGCACTGGTTGCTTTGCGTGGTTTCCTCAAGCAGTTGCTGGAGGAGCAGGTCGTGGACGCGCTTTTGGTACCGATGGAAACGCCCGCCGGGACGATCACGCCCGCGCTGGTGTCCGATCCTGCGCTGCTGGACGCGGCCAACCCGCTGGCCCCGGTGATGGGGCTAAACGCGGCGCGGGTGGCGGGCCACGTCTCCATCCGCGAGCCGCGTGGCAAGGTCGGCGTGGTGCTGCGCCCGTGCGAACTGCGGGCGCTGGTGGAACTGGTCAAGCTCCAGCAGGCCAGCCTGGACGACGTGGTGACCATCGGCGTGGATTGCCCGGGCACCTACGACGTGCCGGTCTATACCGCGATGCAGGATGACGGCAAAGTAGATCTGGAGACGATGCTGGCCCAGACACAGAGCGGCGACTTGGTTCCGCAAGAGGGGTACACCTTCCGCGACGCTTGTGAGATGTGCGAAAAGCCCCACGTCGAGAGGGCCGACGTCACGCTGGAGCTGTTTGGCGCCGATGTGACCGCCGGCATCCCCGTCACCCTGCCCGACGAGATGGCCGAAAAGTTGGGACTGGAATCCGCGGAAGGGGACGGGCGGCGCGCCAAAGTGGTGGAGAAGGTGGTCGCGGCCCGGACAGAGGTGCGCGACGCTCGCTTCGCCGAGATACGCCAGCGTCTGGAACAGGAGGGCATCGAGGGCGTCTTTGCGTCCTGCGTGCGTTGCCACAACTGCATGACCGTCTGCCCGATCTGTTATTGCAAGACCTGTCTCTTCAAAAGCCCTGTCTTTGATCACGAGCCGATCCAGTACATGAACTGGGCGCAGCGCAAGGGGGCCTACCGACTGCCGTCCGACACCATGCTCTTCCACCTGACCCGACTCAACCACATGGTGCTCTCCTGCATCGGGTGTGGGATGTGCACCAGTTGTTGCCCGGCCGAGTTGCCGGTGGGTTTGGTCTTTCGCGCCATCGGGCAAGAGACGCAAGCCGTGTTCGACTACACGCCTGGCAGTGACGTCGAGGAGCCTCTGCCCCTGGTCACTTTCCGCGAGGATGAGTGGATGGAGGTTGGGGAAGAGTGACAGGGAGAGGGGGTGACAAGGTGAAAGCCTCGTCTCCAGGTCCTGGCAATAGGGGGAATTATGGATATTGAGAAGCAACCTGAAGCGAATGATATAGATCTAATCCCCATTTATATCATGGGGAAGCAATACATGGTGCCTTCGACGCTGACGATCATGAAGGCGATGGAGTACGCGGGGTACACATTGATCCGGGGCGTGGGCTGCCGGGGTGGTTTCTGCGGAGCGTGTGCTACGGCTTACCGCATCCAGGGCGATCCCAAGCTCTACTTTGGACTGGCCTGCCAGACGGTGGTGCAGCCGGACATGTACCTGGCCCAGATTCCCTTTTTCCCGGCTCAACGGGTCACCTACGACATCACCCAACTGGAGCCGACGGCGGCTACCCTGTTCACTATCTACCCGGAGGTGTTGCGCTGTCTGGGCTGCGGGGCCTGTACCAAGGCCTGCCCCCAGGACATTGACGTGCGGAACTATATGGCAGCCGGGATGCGGGGCGATATCGCCGCGATGGCCGATATCTCGTTCGACTGCATCATGTGCGGGCTGTGCGCCGCCCGTTGCCCGGCGGAGGAGGCGCAGTACAACATCGCCATCCTCGCCCGTCGCCTCTACGGACGATACCTGGCTCCCCGGTCTGAACACCTTCGGGAGCGGCTGGAGGAGATCGAGGCCGGTACCTTCGACGCCGAACTGGAGGCCTTGAAGGCTCTCGACAAAGAAGAACTGACGGCGCGTTACAAAGCGCGGGACATTGAACCAAAGTGAGTGAGGAGGAAACGGGGATGAGCGGTTATCCGCCAGAGATGCAAGAATCTATTCGCAAAGTCGAGGCCGCGCGCGCCCGGCGCATCGGGGAGACGTTTCCGGCAATGAGCATGGAGGAGCGGGAGGCGATCCTGGAGGCTTTCCATCCGGACTATAAGGGCGAGACCTTTCATGCTATCCGGTTAGGCGTCAGCAAAGGGCAGCGCATGCCCATCGAATTGGCCGAAATCATCGAGGGACGGCCTCACATTGGGCCTGATTTTGACTTGAGCGATCCGACGATCGAGACCGACGTGCTCGTCATCGGCGGCGGCGGAGCGGGGGCCTCGGCGGCGCTCCTGGCGCAGGAGAGCGGAGCCAGGGTGACGCTGGTGACCAAGCTGCGTTTCGGTGACGCCAACACGATGATGGCCCAGGGTGGCATTCAGGCCGCCGACCGCCCGGAGGACAGTCCGTCGATTCATTATCTGGACGTCATCGGCGGCGGCCATTTTACGAACGTCCCCGAACTGGTCGAGGCGCTGGTGATGGACGCGCCCTTTGTCATCGAGTGGCTCGAAAACCTGGGGATGATGTTCGACAAGGAGCCGGACGGCACGATGATGGAGGAGCACGGCGGCGGCACCAGCCGCAAGCGCATGCACTCGGCGCGGGACTATAGCGGCGCGGAGATCATGCGCACGCTGCGGGACGAGGTGCGCAACCGGGAGGACGACATCACCGTGATCGAGTTTGCCCCCGCCGTCGAGTTGGTGCTCGATGACGACGGGCGGGTCGCCGGGGCCGTGACGATGAACCTGGAGACGAAGGTCTTTTATTTCATCAAGGCGAAAGCGGTGGTGATGGCGACCGGCGGAAGCGGTCGGCTGCACTACCAGGGTTTCCCGACGACGAACCACTACGGCGCGACGGCGGACGGGATCGTGCTGGCCTATCGGGCCGGCGCGCCTTTGGGGTATCTGGAATCGATGCAATATCATCCCACCGGCGCGGCGTTCCCGGAGCAGATCGTGGGCCTGCTGGTCACAGAGAAGGTGCGCGGGCTGGGCGCTCAACCGGTCAACAAGGAGGGCGAGCAGTTCGTCTACCCGCTGGAGCCGCGCGACGTGGAGGCGGCGGCCCTCATCCGGGAGTGCAGGGAGCGCAAAAACGGCCTCATCACCCCCACCGGGCAGCCGGGCGTCTGGCTGGATTCGCCGATGATCGAGAAAATCCACGGACCCGGCACGGTTCAGGAGGCGTTGCCCGCGATGGTGCGCCAGTTTGCGCGCTTTGATATTGACATTGCGAAGGAACCGATGCTCGTCTATCCCACGCTCCATTACCAGAACGGCGGCGTGCAGTTGCGGGCCGACACTTCCACCGCCATTCCCGGCCTGTTCATCGCCGGGGAGGTGAGCGGTGGTGTGCATGGCCACAACCGGCTGATGGGCAACAGTTTGCTGGAGATCACCGTCTTTGGGCGGCGGGCGGGACGCTCGGCGGCGGCTTATGTGCAGCAGGTGCAATTGGGCAAGCCCAACCTGGCTCACCTGGAGACCTGGAACCGGGAATTGACGGAAGCCCAGGTGGATACAGGTGTGATCTCGCCCATCCTGCTGCCAGATTACACGCGGCACGAAGGGGTGGTCGGAGCATAACGTCTGCCCTCTCTTGCTGAATCTTTGGAAGGAAAAACATGCTCAGGACCAATGAGAAGCACATCGTCGAGTTTTTGTTGCAATGCCAGCCTGGGCCTCCCAAGACGAGGGGGACCTGGAGAGTGGACCAACATGGGGCCCCTTTTGTACTTCCTGGAGTTGGCGGCATCACGCTGAACATCCAGGCGGGTGACACCGCATTTGGTTGGGCTGGGGATCACGTTGAGGCGGGCGTGAGCTGTATCGTGGATACGAAAGAGCCGTTCGAGCATCCAAACACCGGGCTTCAGATATTTTCTTGCGCGGGTAACAAGGCGACCGTCATCTCTGGAGAGGCGAAGGGCGCGGTTGGTTACGTCCTGGGCCACCATGGTGGATCGGAACACGTCATCGTGGACTTTCCCCGCGAGGTGAAGGAAAAGATGACCTACGACGACAAGATCATCATTCACGCCAAGGGCCAGGGATTAAAGTTGCTCGATTACCCCGACATCTTTCTCTACAACCTCGACCCGGCGTTGCTCGCCAAGATGAAGATCGTCGAGTCTGGGGGCAAGCTCCAGGTTCCCGTGACGACCATGGTGCCGGCGGCCTGTATGGGATCAGGCGTGGGAATGTCGCCTCCAGCCACAGGTGATTATGACGTCATGACCAGCGATCCGGAAACTGTGAAGGAATACAAGCTCGACAAGATGCGGTTTGGGGATTTCGTCGCCTTGATGGATCACGACAACCGGTATGGGAGAACTTATCGGCGGGGCGCGGTCACGATTGGCACGCTGGTCCATAGCGACTGCTTGCTCGCCGGACACGGTCCTGGAATCACGACGATCATGACCTGCGCGACGCCGCTGATCGAGCCGGTGATCGATCCCCAGGCCAGCATTGCCGATTTATTGGGAATCGGGACGGCAGCTAAAACCGAATGAAACAAGTAGCCGCGCTTTGCATGCGCGATAGCGCGTGAAGGAGAAAACGATGCTCAAGACAAATGAGAAAAACACTGTCGAATTTTTGATACAATGCCAGGCCGGTCCTCCGAGGACGAAGGGTACCTGGGGAGTGGATCAGCATGGGAACCCCTTTGTACTTCCCGGGATTGGCGGCATCACGGTGAACGTTCAAGCGGGCGATCCCGCCTTTGGCTGGGCCGGAGATCACGTCGAGCCTGGGGTGAGTTGCACCATGGATACCAAAAAGCCCTTCGAACATCCGAACATCGGGCTTCAGATATTCTCGTGCGCGGGCAACGAGGCCAAACTCATCTCGGGAGAGGCCGAAGGGGCGGTTGGCTACGTCCTGGGCCACCACGGTGGATCGGAGCACGTCATCGTGGACTTTCCCCGCGAGGTGAAGGAAAAGATGACCTACGACGACAAGATCATGATTCGCGCCAAAGGCCAGGGGTTAAAGCTGCTCGATTATCCTGACATCGCGCTCTTCAATCTCGACCCGGCGTTGCTCGCCAAGATGAAGATCGTCGAGTTGGGAGGAGGAAAACTCCGGGTTCCAGTGACCACCATCGTGCCAGCGGCCTGTATGGGGTCGGGTGTCGGAGCGGCCCACGTCGCCAAGGGCGATTACGACATCATGACCAGCGATCCCGAAACCGTGAAGGAATACAAGCTCGACCAGATTCGATTCGGGGATTTCGTCGCCTTGATGGATCACGACAATCGGTATGGAAGGGCCTATCGGAAGGGCGCTATTTCTATCGGTACGGTGGTTCATAGCGACTGCTTGCGCGCTGGGCACGGCCCTGGCGTTACGACGGTCATGACGTGCGCGACGCCGCTGATCGAGCCGGTGCTCGATCCCCAGGCCAGCATCGCCGACCTGTTGGGAATTGGGACAGCCGCGAAGGCCTGATGCCATCGGGAAAAAGTAGCTGCTGAAGAAGACGGTGAGCGACGATCTTCTCGAAAAGCTAAAGTACGACGAGTACCTGAACTGGTATTCGGGTGAAGTTGGGTTACCTGGAGCAAAGAAGCTCAACGTCTCGCTGTCGCTTGACGGGTGCGAGGATCTTGGCGATCTGATTCATTTCACAAAAGGATTCCTCCAGACCATCGCGGAAACGGACGAGCAGGCCAGGAGATTCGCTGCCGAGAAACTGTTGAGAGTCTGCAATGATTCGTGGAATGAGGGCGAGGACATCACTGGACCCGAGTTCGCCGAAAGAATCGCTCTAGAGTCATTGACGACCTACCCGGATCACAGCGCCGAGCTATATTATGACGACGGCGATCTATTCTGGGGGCACGTCATCATTGTTTCCATAGAGGAAGGCCCGAGGTTTGTGGATGCAAGTATCGCTGGATGACTAACGAGAGGGAATTACGAGTTTGACTGTGTGGTTGCGACGTATGCGCGGAATGGAATCCGCGGCTACTTAAAACAGTTTTGCCGGAGATGATTGCCAAGAAATCTGAAATGTCAGATAAGGTGACTGTTATCGGTGTTTATCCTGTACCGGAGAACACAGAATTTCATATGATCGAGGTGTTGGTCAATGCACGACCGTCGGAGTTTGACGTTGGTAAGTTTACCCAGGAAAATCCCTCCCTACCACAGGACAGTTGGCAAGTTGCCTGGAATGAGTATTACTTGAATGGGAGTGGGGATATGGTCATTGGCGATTATTTTGACGAACCTAGTGAGGATACTGGGAACACACGTTTGGTTTTCTATCTCTTTGATGTTGTCTTCGAGCGTCCATTGCTCACTCCCTTTGGCCCAGTATCACTACCGAGGGCAACGTCAAGGCCGGAACGACTTGAGGGAATCGTTTCTTTTGAGGAGCCAGATTAGGACGAGAGCGACTGTATAAGACGTGATTAAAGAGACATAACACGTTACGAATTTCAACGAAGGAGAACTTACACTAAATGCCTGTCTACAAACGGGAGCCTGTTGGCGCTGTACTGGTCGTCGGCGGCGGCGTGGGCGGGATGCGCGCCGCGATTGACCTGGCCGAGGCTGGTTTGAAAGTCTACTTGGTAGAGAACATGCCCTGGCTGGGCGGACGGGTGGCGCAATTGGGCTACATGTTCCCCACCCACGATTGCGTGCTCTGCCGGGGCACCTCGGATCACGGGTACGGCTGCACGCGACCGGCCATCTCACCGGCTTTTCTCGATCACAACCGGCATCCCAACATCGAGATCCTTACCAATACGGATATGATCAACGTGACCGGATACGCCGGAGATTTCACGGTGACGCTGCGGCATCGCCCCACCTACGTGGACGCCGAGCTGTGCATCAACTGCGGGCTGTGCGCGGGCGTCTGCCCGGTCTCGCTGCCCAGTCCCTTCGAGGCGGGATTGGCGGTTCGCAAGGCGGTCTACAAGATGGCGCCACGCGCGTTGCCCGATTCCTACGTCGTGGACAAGGTCCCGCGCTGCGAGACCTGTCGGCGCTGCGAGACGACCTGTCCCACCGAGGCGATCAACCTGGACGAGGAGGAGGAGGAGTACGAGCTGAACGTCAGCGCCATCATCCTCTCGCTGGGCTACGAACTTTCGGACGCGACCGAATATGAAGAGCTGGGCTACGGTCGTTATCCCAACGTCATCCACTCGATGCAGTACGAGCGGCTGGCCAGCCGCTCGGGGCCGACGGAGGGCATCGTGACCCGTCCCTCGGACGGCAAGCTGCCCCAGCGCATCGCCTGGATTCAGTGCGTCGGTTCGCGCGACCAGAAGCATCCCTACTGTTCTTCCATCTGCTGTATGTACGCCACCAAAGAGGCCATGGTCGCCAAGCAGCGGCTCGACGACGTCCACTGCGAGATCTTTATGATGGACGAGCGGGCCTTTAACAAGGAGTTCAACGCCTACTACGAGCGGGCGCAGAATCAATATGGCGTCGAGTACACGCGCTGCCGTGTTTCGATGGTCCTTGAGGACCCCGAGACGCACGACCTGCTCCTGCGCTATCCCGACGAGAACGGCGAGATCGCCGAGGAGCGGTTCGATATGGTGGTGCTCTCGGTGGGAGCGCTGCCTCCCAAAGGCTCCCGCGACCTGGCCGATCTGTTGGGGATCGAGTTGAACCCCTACGGCTTTTGCGCCACGGATAAATTCTCTCCCCTGGTGACGAGCCGGCCCGGCATCTATGTCTGTGGGACGTTCGCCTCGCCCAAAGAGATCGCCGAGACGATCCTGGACGCGGCGGGCGCGGCCGGCGACGTGATGCGGTTGCTCTCCGACCAGTTGGGAGCAAAGGCTTATGGGCGGGCGTACCCCTTCCTATCTGGCCCCCTCCCGCCAGAGCGTCCCATGGCGATAGAGGAACCGCAGATCGGCGTCTTTATCTGTCGCTGCTATCCGAGTATCGCGGCGGTGGTGGACACGGACGCAGTGGCCGAGTTCGTCGCGGATTTACCCGACGTGGTTCACGTCGAGACCGTGGACTATGCCTGCCTGGAAGAGGGGCAGAAGCGGATTCGGTGGGCGATTGAGGACCGCAACCTGAACCGCGTGGTCGTGGCGGCCTGTAGCCACCGCACCCACGAGTCGCTGTTCCAGTACATTGTCCGCGAGACGGGGCTTAACCCCTACCTGCTGGAGATGACCAACATCCGCGAGCACTGCGCCTGGCCCCACGTGGACGATCCACCGGGGGCGACTCGCGCGGCGAAAGAGATGGTGCGCCTGGCGGTGGCGCGGGCGCGACTGGCCGAGCCGGTGCGCAAGCAGGCCATCACGCCTGTGCAGCGGGCATTGGTGATCGGCGGCGGCATCTCTGGCATGACGGCGGCGCTGAGCATCGCCGACGCTGGATACGACGTCACGTTGGTGGAGCGAGAGCAAGGATTGGGCGGCAATCTGCAACACATCTACTACGTGGCCGAAGGGGACAACCCGCAACGGCTGCTGCGCGATTCTGTCAACCGGATGCTGGGGCATCGCAGAATCGATCTCCTCACCGACGCGGAGGTGATCGCACACGAGGGTAGCCTGGGCGCGTTCCGTTCCACGGTGCGCACGCCGGAGGGTGAGATTGAGGTCGAGCACGGTGTGACCATCGTCGCCACCGGCGGGCAAGAATGGCGGGGAGACGTCTTCTTACTCGGCCAGGATGAGCGCGTGGTCACCTCCCTCGACCTGGAGGAGATGATCACCCACCGGCCAGAGCGGATCACCGATCTGAAAGAGGTCGTCTTCATCCAGTGTGTGCGACAGCCCGGCGAGGTCGAGTATTGCAGTCGGACCTGTTGCACGAACACCATGAAGAACGCCATCCGCATCAAACTGCTGAATCCTGACTGCAAGGTGGTGGTGCTTTACAAGGACATTATCACCTATGGATTCAGGGAACAGTTCTACACCGAGGCTCGGCAGCGCGGAGTCATTTTCGTCCGTTACGACGAGGAGCACATGCCACAGGCGCGAGTGAATGACCAGGGCCAACTGGAGGTCGCCGTCTGGGAATCCTCCTTGCAACAAGAGATCGTGCTCCGTCCTGACTTGTTGTCGCTGAGTATGCCGATCGAGCCATCGGAGGGGACGGAAAAGATGGCCCGTATCCTGGACGTGCCGCTCTCCAGTGAGGGTTTCTTCCTGGAAGCCCACCTCAAGATGCGCCCGATGGACATGGCGCGCGAGGGGATTTTCATCTGCGGTATGGCCCACTATCCCAAGTTCATCGAAGAGTGTATCACGAACGCGCAGGCCGCGGCGGGCCGGGCCATTACGGTCCTGGCTACGCCGCAGCTATACATCGGCGGCGTCGTCTCGGTGGTGGACCAGGAAAAATGCGTGGGCTGTCTCACCTGTGTGCGCACCTGTCCTTTCAATATCCCCAAAGTGCGGTATGAGGACGTCGGTGTGGGGGCGATCCAGGGGGCGGCCTACATCGACCCGGCGATATGCACGGGCTGCGGTACCTGCGCGGCAGAATGCCCCGCCGGAGCGATCCAGTTGATCAACTATCGCGACGAGCAAATCATGGGCCTGCCATTGGGAGCCTGGGCGGTGGAAGTAGCCAATGCACAATGAACAATTAACAATGAAGAATGAGCAAGGGGTGTTGATGGTTGAGCAGGATGGTTTTGAGCCCGAGATTACGGTCTTTACGTGTATTTACTGTGCGTACATGGCGATCGATACGGCCGGCGCGCTGCGTATCAGGTACCCGGCGAATATCAAGTTGATCAAGCTGCCCTGCACGGGCAAGACGGACGCGCGCTACCTGCTGGAGGCGTTCGAGCAGGGGGCGGATGGGGTCTGTGTGGTGGGGTGCCCGATCGGGAACTGCCATCACGTGCGCGGGAACGAGCGCGGCCACGCGCGGGTAAAGTACGTCAAGGAACTGCTGGACGAGGTCGGGTTGGGCAGCGAGCGGCTGGAGATGTACTTTGTCTCCGGTGGGATGGGAGAAACGTTCGCCAACGCGGTGCGGGAGATGACGGATCGGGTGCGCGCCTTGGGACCCAGCCCGCTCAAGAATGGGCGATGATGATACTAACAGGAGATTACGACCAGGCCAACGTGAGGCCGCGCAAAGGATGCTGTGCTCTTTGCACTACTTCTTCAATGATCCCTTCTAATCTGGAGCGCCGCTCTACCACTGCGTCGGCCAGTTGGTCCAGCTCTTCTGCCACGTCTATGTGGATGTATGTTTCGTCGCACGAGGGGCAGACTTGAGCTGGCACGTTTTGAATCTCGATAGAGACGCCATCTCGCCAGAGGGTAACGGTAGTTGTCCCCTCGATCGTTTTGGATTTGCATTTATGGCATAGTGAGGGCATAATTTACCTATTGCGCCGATGACCTTCGCCGAATTCGATCGGCAATCCAATCATCGCGACTGGGTATCTATACTGTGACGACAACGGCTTCGTCCGGATCGGAATAGTCACAGACGACGTGGATAGGAATGTTTTGCTCAGGGTGGTATCCCAGGATGAGCAATCGCTTGCGGTCAGGATAAGATTCGATGACTGTTCCGGTCAGAGTGATGTGTACGATGTCTTTTGCACGAATGCCATCTTTGCTGGCTTCTGTGAGCGCATGTCCGGTGATGCGGAGTTTACGCTGACGAATCAACGCCTGAATGCGTGAGAGGTGCAAAGGTGACTCTCCAGGTTGCTATGTTGGAGTAATTGTATCATTCAACCTAGCAAATGGCAAATTACGTGAATGAGATGGAGGATCGGGAGGAGAGGCGGAAAAAATGAAACAGACTATCAAACAAAATGGCCCCGTTGGCGCAGTGATGGTCGTTGGTGGAGGGATCGCCGGCATCCAGGCGTCGCTAGATCTGGCCGAGTCCGGCTACAAGGTCTATATGGTCGAAACCAAGTCGGCTATCGGCGGGCACATGGCGCAACTGGACAAGACGTTCCCCACCAACGACTGCGCGATGTGCATCGTCAGCCCCAAGCTGGTCGATTGCGGCCGTCATCTCAACATCGATCTGTTGATGGATAGCGACGTCCTCGGTATCAAGGGCGACGCCGGCGATTTTACCGTCCAGGTGCGGACGCGCCCGCGCTACATCGACGTGGACAAGTGTACTGGCTGCGGCGATTGCGCCGACGTCTGCCCGGTGATCATCCCCGGTCATTTCGACGAGGGGTTGACGGAGCAGCACGCGGCGTACAAGTTGTATCCCCAGGCCGTGCCGAATGCTTTTGCTATCGAGAAGCGGGGCATCTCCCCCTGCCGGGACGCCTGTCCCGCCCACCAGCGCGCCCAGGGGTACATCGCCCTCATCCGCGAAGGCCGCTACGAGGACGCGCTGCGGGTGATCAAGGAGGACAACCCCTTCCCCGGTATCTGCGGCCGCATCTGTAACCACCGCTGCGAGGACGCCTGCAACCGGGGCAAGCTGGACGATCCCATCAACATCCGCGCCCTCAAACGGTTTGTGACCGACAAGGTCTATGCTCAGCCCCGGGTGGCTCCAGAACCGGCGGAGCGTGTGTACGAGGAGCGGGTGGCCATCATCGGCGCGGGTCCCTGTGGGCTGACGGCCGCCCAGGATTTGTGCAAGCAAGGGTACGAGGTGACCGTGTTCGAGGCGCTGCCCGTGGCCGGTGGCATGTTGCGGGTAGGAGTCCCCGAGTACCGGCTGCCGACCGAGATCGTGGACCGGGAGGTGCAGGACATCGTCGACCTGGGGGTTGAGCTGCGGCTCAACACGACGGTGGGGAGCCTGGACGACATCTTTGACGAGGGTTTCGAGTCGGTGCTCATTTCCGTCGGCGCGCACGAGGGGCGCACGCTCCCCATCGAAGGCGCGGATCTGCCCGGTGTGATGGTCAACACTGTCTTTTTGCGCGATGTGCGTCTGGGCAACCCGCCCGACGTCGCCGGAAAGCGCGTGATGGTGCTGGGCGGCGGCAACGTGGCGATAGACGTGGCGCGCACGTCGGTGCGCCTGGGCGCAGCCGAGGTGCACATGGCGTGCCTGGAGAGCCGCGAGACAATGCCCGCCCACGATTGGGAGATCGAGGACGCCCAGGCCGAGGGAGTGCAGATACATCCCAGCCGTTCCTTCAAACGGATCGTCGAAAATGAGGAGGACGGCATCGGCGGCCTGGAGTGCGTACACGTATCCTTTATGGAATTCAGCCCCGACGGCCGGCTCACGCTGGAGACCGAGCCGGGGTCGGAGCACATTATCCCGTGTGACGTTGTCGTCTTTTCCATCGGCCAGCGCGCCGGCCTCGCTTTTATCCCCGATAGCGCTGGCGTGGGCTTTACCCGCCAGCAGACCATCGCCGTCAACCCGAACACGATGGCGGCGACGCGGCCGGGGGTGTTCGCGGCCGGAGACGCCACCACCGGCACCGCCTTTGTCATCGAGGCCGTGGCCTCCGGGCACCAGGCCGCCGAGTCGATCCATCGCTACCTGCGGGGCGAGGAGTTGGAGCCGGAGCCAAAGCCGGAACTGCCCGTGGTCGACTTGAGCCAAGCAGAGATCCACGAGCGGATCGAGCGAGGAGAGGTGAAGGTCACGCCTCGCGTGCCCGTGCCCGAGTTGGGGATAGAGGAACGGGTGAACAATTTTGCCGAGGTAGAGACCGGCTACACCGACGAGTTGGCTCAGGCGGAGGCGGCCCGTTGCCTGGCCTGTGGCATCTGTTCTGAGTGTCTGAGTTGCTGGTACACTTGCCAGGCCGACGCGATCAACCACGATATGGTGGAGCAGATTCAAGAGATCGACGTAGGCGCCGTCATCCTGGCCCCTGGCTACGAGGCCTATCACGCCGAAAAGTCTTCCGAGTACGGTTGGGGGCGTTACCCCAACGTGATCACCGCGCTCCAGTTCGAGCGCCTGTTGAGCGCCTCTGGCCCGACCCACGGTCACGTGCATCGTCCCTCGGATGGAGAGACGCCGAAGCGCATCGCTTTCATCCAGTGCGTGGGTTCCCGCGATCAGACGCACGATTACTGCTCGTCGTTCTGTTGCATGTACGCCACCAAGGAGGGCATCATGGCGATCGAGCACGAGCCGGATACAGAAATCACTATCTTTATGATGGATATGCGGGCCTTTAGCAAGGGATACCTGGAATATTATCACCGCGCCCAGGAGCGGTATGGCATCCGCTACGTCCGCTGCCGCACTTCCAAGATCCGGCAGGATCCGCAGACGCAAAACTTGCTCCTGCATTATGTGCAGAACGGAGCAGAGGGGCCGTCCATCGTCGAGGAAGAGTTTGACCTGGTCGTGCTCTCCGTGGGGGCGGAGATCTCGGAGAATGTGCGCGATTTGGGGCGGCGGCTGGACGTGGATCTGGATGAGCACGGTTTCTGCCGCACGCTCCCCTTCCAGCCGCTCCAGACGAGCAGGCCGGGCATCTTTGCCGTGGGGCCGTTCCGCAGTCCGAAGGATATTCCCGAGACGGTGGTCGAGGCCAGCGGGGCGGCGGCGGCTGCCGGGGAGATGCTGGCTCCGGCTCGCTGGACCCGCACGGAGGATGTGGTCTATCCGCCGGAGCGGGACGTGATGGAGCAAGATCCCCGGGTGGGCGTCTTTGTCTGTCACTGTGGGTCGAACATCGGGGGCTATCTCGACGTGCCGGCGGTGGCAGAGTACGCGCTGAGCCTGCCGGGCGTGGTACACGCCGAGCATAATCTATACACCTGCTCGCAGGACTCGATCCAACACATCACGGAACAGACAAAAGAGCTGGAGCTGAACCGGGTCGTGGTCGCCTCCTGTACCCCGCTGACCCACGAGCCGCTGTTCCAGGATTCCATCCGCCAGGCGGGGCTGAACCCCGGCATGTTCCAGATGGCAAACATTCGCAACCAGTGCTCCTGGGTGCATCCCGACCAGTGGGATACAGCGACGGAGAAAGCGAAGGAGCTGGTGCGGATGGCGGCGGCAAAGGCATTGCAGTTGGAGCCGCTCCGCAAGACCGAGGTGCCGGTGCAAAAGGCGGCCCTCGTCATCGGCGGTGGGGCGGCCGGGATGACGGCGGCGCTGACGCTGGCCGATCAGGGCTTTCCGGTGCATCTGGTCGAAAGGACTGAGCGGCTGGGCGGAAATTTGCGGCACGTAAGACAGATCGCGGACTGGGAGAGCGCGCAGGCGCGGGGGAACGGCAAGGGCGAGTTGGTCTGGCGCGACCCTCAGGCTTTCTTGCAGCAATTGATCGAGCGGGTGGAGGGCCACGCTCAGATTACCGTGCACCTTCAGAGCGAGTATCTGGAGAGCAGCGGTTTCGTCGGCAACTTTACCTCGCGGTTGCGCACCCCTGATGAAGAGATCGAGATACGCCACGGGGCGACCATCGTGGCGACGGGCGGCGTGGAATATCGAGGGCCGGAGTATGGCTACGGCACAGACCCGCGCATCCTCACCCAGCAGGAATTTGAGGAGCGGCTGGCCTCGGATCAAGATCTGCCGGACTCGATCACAATGATCCTCTGCGTTGGCCCGGCGGAGCGATATTGCTCCCGCATCTGCTGCACGACGGCGCTCAAGAACGCGTTGGCGCTCAAGAAGCGGAATCCCCAGGCGCAGATCACTGTGCTGTACCACGACATCCGCACCTACGGCTTCAAGGAGCGGCTGTACCGGGAGGCGCGACGCCAGGGGGTGATGTTCGTACAGTATGAATTTGACCGCAAGCCCGAAGTAGAGGTGACGGACGCGGGATTGCGGATCGCGGTGCAGGAACCGATGTTGGGTAAAGAGATGGTGTATCAGCCGGACCTGTTGGTATTGAGCATGCCCCTGGTTCCGCCGGAAGGGGTAGAAGATCTGGCGACGCGCCTCAAGGTTTCGTTGGACCTGGACAAATTTTTCCTGGAGGCGCACGTCAAGCTGCGCCCGGTTGACTTTTCCAGCGACGGCATCTTTCTGGCCGGGGTGGCCCACTATCCCAAGTTCCTGGACGAGTCGATCGTGCAGGCGCAGGCGGCTGCGGGTCGGGCGCTGACGGTTCTGGGCAAGGATGTGCTCGAGGTCGGCGGCGTCGTGGCGCAGGTGGACGAGGAGAAATGCGTCGCCTGTCTGACCTGCGTGCGCGTCTGTCCGTATCACGTGCCTCAGATCAAGGCCGAGTTTACCGGAGTGGGCGGCATCGTCGGCGCGGCCTACATCGAGTCGGCCCAGTGCCACGGCTGCGGCGTCTGCGTCTCCGAGTGTCCGGCCAAGGCGATCCAGTTGATTCGCTATCGAGATCGGCAGGTAGAGGCGGAGATCATGGCTCTGCTGGAGCCGGAGATGGTGGAGGTGTGAAATGACCGATACGAACTTTGAACCCAGGATCCTGGCCTTTTGCTGCCGTCATTGCGCCTACGCCGCCGCCGACCTGGCGGGGGGGATGCGCATCCAGTACCCATCCACCGTGCGCATCGTCGAGGTGCCGTGTTCGGGCCGGGTGGAGGTGACGGAGGTCCTCCACGCCTTTGAGCGCGGTGTGGACGGCGTGATGGTGGCCGGCTGACTGGAGGGCGATTGCCATTACCTGGAAGGTAATATCAATGCCAAGCGAAGGGTCAAGTACATCGCCGGATTGCTCGACGAGATCGGGCTGGGCGGAGAGCGGATCGTGATGGTGAACGTGTCCGCGGCGATGGGCGCGCAGTTCGCCGAGGCCGTGACAGAAATGACAGAAAAAGTGCGGGAGCTAGGCCCCAATCCGCTTAAAAATGAACAATGAACACTAGGAGGTCTTGATGATCGTTGGTGAACAAAAATCGCTGGAAGAAATTATGGGACTTTTAGGTGACGCCGAAAAGGTGTTGGTCGCGGGGTGCGGCACCTGCGTGACCGTCTGCTTTGCCGGCGGCGAGAAAGAGGTCGGCATTCTGGCCTCGGAGTTGCGGATGAAGAGCAAGCTAGATGGTCATCCACTGAAGGTGGACGAGATCACGGTGCAGCGTCAGTGTGAGTGGGAGTACATTGACCCGTTGGGAGAGCGGCTGAAGGAGTACGACGTGGTCCTCAGCCTGGCCTGCGGCATCGGCGTGCAGGCGATGAACGAGCGTTTTCCCGAACTCGTCACCCTGCCCGGCATCAACACCACGTCGCTGAGCCTGCCGGTGGAGCAGGGAGTTTGGGAGGAACGCTGCCAGGCCTGTGGCGACTGCATCCTGGGTCTCACCGCCGGTATCTGTCCTATCGCCCGCTGTTCCAAGCAACTGCTCAACGGGCCTTGTGGCGGTTCTCAGGACGGGGTATGCGAGATCGACCCGGATGTTCCCTGTGCCTGGCACTTGATCTGGGAGCGGCTGCGCGCGCTGGGGAGGGAGGAGGTGTTACTCGAGATTCAGGCTCCCAAGGACTGGTCGAGTAGCCGCGATGGCGGCCCGCGCAAGATCGTGCGCGAGGACCTGCGGTTGACGGCTGAGGAATAGATAAGGAGAACGTAGCCGCGCTTTCCATAGCGCGCTGCGAGTGCGCAGCTTGTTGCGACGGAAACCTCGGCTACAATGTCCATCCCGCGATGGGAAGGGACATTGTACCAACTAAATTTCGGAGACAGGCCAGATGGAGGGCAAGGGGGCAGGATTACCGGTCGCCGAACTAGGCTTGTTGCGCTGGTTGCGACAGTACGTCCAGTTGCGCTGGCTGGCCGTTGGCGCGGTGCTGCTGGGGACGTTGGTAGCCCGTTTCGCGATGGGCATCGGCGTGCCGCTGTTTCCGGTGTTGGGTATCGCCCTGGTCATTGCTTTCTATAATGTGCTCTTTACCATCTGGCAACGAAGGTACAAGCAGTACGCGCGCGAGTCTGAGGCCAGGGTGCGCTCGGGGCGAAACTTTGCCTTCACCCAAGTCATCGTTGACCTCATCGCGTTGACCGTACTGTTGCATTTTATCGGCGGGATCGAGTCGCCGTTTTTCATGTTCTATCTTTTCCACGTCGGTTTTGGCAGCATGATGCTCAGCCGCCGAGATGCCTACCGGGTGATGGTGCTGGCGATGGGTTTGTTTGTGCTGTTGGTCGTGGCCGAGTTCTTGGGCTGGCTGCCCCACGTTCATCTGGAGGGGTTCGTACCGCCGGATCTTTACCAGGAGCAGGGATACGTGGCGGCGGTGTTGGTGAGTTTCGCCGCCACTCTCATCGTCTTGACGGCGGGAGCGACGGCCATTATGGCCGAGTTGCGTCGTCAGTGGGAGCAGCAGGCGTGGGCCAAGGAGCGAGAACTGGAGGCGACGGCCAGGAAACTCGACGAACTGGATCGCATGCGCGTCTTTTTTTTGGGGTTGGCCTCGCACGATCTCAAGACGCCGCTGGCGGTGGTGGCCAACTATCTGCAAGCGATCCTGGATGGCTTTGTCGGCGAGGTCAACGAGAAGCAGCGCCGTTGGATGGAGCGAGCGAACGTCCGCGTCATGGAATTGACGCGGATGATCAACGATTTCCTGGACGTATCGCAGCTTGCCCCAGAACGCATCCTGGAAGAAATGGAGCACATGTCGCTGAGTGGTATCGTGCAGCAGTCGCTTGAGGACGTGCGAGTCAGAGCGGAGGAGAAGGAGATCACGCTGCGGGCGGAATTGCCCAGGCAGTTGCCGCCATTGCACGCGGCGCCTCGCCGATTGCAGCAGGTCATCACCAATCTGCTCGACAATGCGGTAAAGTTCTCTCCACGCAAGGGAGAGGTGGTGCTCAAAGTGTATCAGCAGGGCGAGGATGAGATACGGGTTGACGTGGAGGACACCGGGCCGGGTATCCCGACCCTGTACATGCCTCACATTTTCGAGGACTATTTTCGAGCGCGGCGCAAAGAGTTCGTGCCGGGCGCGGGCCTGGGCCTCAGCACGGCCCGCAAGATCGTCGAGGTTCACGAGGGGGAACTGTGGGTCGAAAGCCCCTATTATGAGGACGCCGAAGGAAAAGAGAGAGGCAGTCGCTTTTCATTGACGCTGCAAACGTCGCTGCCAGATGAAGGACAGGATGTCGGGGATAGTGAGGGGGGTGTGTGATGGTTACTGCCGAGACGTTGAAATGGTTCCCTCTGCTGGAGCATCTTCCCCAGCAAGATCTGGCCGAGCTGGCGGGGATCTGCGAGATCGAGAAGCGCAAAGAGGGAGAAGTCTTTGCCAACGAGGGCGATCCAGCCGACAAGTTGCGGCTGGTCTTGTTGGGCAAGGTGGCACTGGATAAGCGTATCCAGATGGGAAGTCACGGTTCCGTGCGCCGGGCGAACGTGAGCATCGTCGGGCCGGGGGGAGCGGTGGGGTGGTCTGCGCTGGTGGAGCCATATATCTTTACGCTCTCTTGTGTCTGCCTGGAGCCATGCCGGTTCATCACCTTCGACACGGAGGTGCTCCAGGATTTTATGGCCCGGAATCCTGAGACGGCTTGCAGGCTCATGAGCGGCGTCGCCAAAATGGTTGGCGCGCGGTTACAGGACATGACCAGCATGTTGACCTATTTCCTTTCCATCGTCTCGCACGAGTTAAAAGCCCCGCTGGCCGCCGTGGAGAACTACTTGCAGGTGATGCTGGGCGGTTTTACCGGGGAAATGACCGAAAAGCAGGAGCGCATGCTGGAGCGGAGCGTGCTGCGCATCCACGATCTCACCGGTCTCATCAGCGGCCTGCTCGACCTGGCCCGCATGCGGCCCGAGCAGATCCAGGCCGAGTTTGTGCGCTTCGACCCCCGCGAGGCAGGCGACCGCTCGATCGAGGATACGCAACTGGAGGCCAAAGAGAAAGGGGTCGAGATCCAGGTGGAGGCGCCGCCAGAGTTCAAAGAGATGGTAGGCTCTCCGCAGCGGATACGCCAGGTGCTCACCAACCTGCTCAACAACGCCATCAAGTTCTCCCCTCCAGGAAGCACCATCACGTTCCGTTCCTGGGAGACGGATGACGAGGTGTGGGCCGAGGTGAGCGACGAGGGGATCGGCATCCCTCCTGAAGAACAGGAGCACATTTTTGAGGACTTTTTTCGGGCGCGCAACGTGGGGGACGTGAGTGGAGCTGGCTTGGGGCTTTCCATCGCCAAAAAGATCGTGGATGCCCATCGAGGGCGCATCTGGGTCGAAAGCCCTTATGAAGAAGGTAAGGCGGGCACGCGGTTCACCGTGGTGTTGCCGCGCGATCCGTCGTCGCTGGAAGAACAAGACACGCCATTTGCTGAATAATGGAATGGCGAATATCGTTGAAAAGGTGTATACTTCCCAGAAAGGATAATGTACTATGAAAAGTGGAACAAATTTAGAAAAGGTGCTGACGGGAGGACACTTTGCTGTCACAGGCGAGTTGGGGCCGCCCAAAGGCACCAGCGCCGACTTTGTCCGTCGTCACGCCGAGATTCTCAAAAACTATGTAGACGCGGCCAACATCACCGATAATCAGACGGCCGTGGTGCGGATGTCCAGTGTGGCCGCCAGCGCCATCATCAAGGAGGTCGGACTCGATCCGGTGATGCAGATGACGTGTCGCGACCGCAACCGCATCGCCATGCAGTCAGAGATTCTGGGGGCGGTGGCGCTGGGAGTGGGCAACCTGCTCTGTCTTTCGGGCGACCATCAAAAGTTTGGCAATCATCCCGAAGCCAAGAACGTGCACGACATTGACTCGATGCAGCTCATCCAGATGGTCAGGCGCATGCGGGACGATGCCCAGTTCCTCAGCGGCGACAAGGTCTCGGGCGGCGCGCCCATGTTCATCGGCGCGGCGGCCAATCCCTTTGCCGACCCCTTCGAGTTCCGCCCCCTCCGCCTGGAGAAAAAGGTGCGCGCCGGCGTCGATTTCATCCAGACGCAGGGTATCTTTGACGTGGAGCGGTTCTCTCAGTACATGGAAATGGTGCGCGACCGGGGCTTGCACGAGCAGGCGTACATCCTGGCCGGCATTATCCCCATGAAATCGGCCGGTATGGCGCGCTATATGCGCGATTACGTCGCCGGTTTGACGGTTCCAAACGAAATGGTCAAGCGCATGGAGGACGCCGAGGACGCCAAAGAGGAAGGGGTGAACATTGCCGTGGAACTGATCGATCAAATGCGTTATATCGAAGGCGTGCACGGCGTTCACATCATGGCGGTCGCCTGGGAGGAGATCGTGCCCGTGATCGTCGAGCGAGCTGGCCTCTACCCCAGGCCCATTGTATAGCCGCCTTCCGGCTGGCTACTGACTACTGAAGAAAAGGAGGAAAACTCGTGGAAGAGCGATTCAAGATTCTGGTAGTAGACGACGACCCGGACATCATCGAGGCCATCACTACGGTGTTGGAGAGCATAGATGAGTACGACGTGCACACGGCTCGCGATGGGATGGAGTGCCTGGAGTCGATCAAGCAAGATCGCCCCGATCTGCTGATCCTCGACCTGTTGATGCCGCGTATGGACGGCTTTGCGGTGGTGCGCGAACTGCGGGAGAGACTCCGCTATCGCGAACTGCCGATCATGATCCTGACGAGCGTGCGCGAAGACGCCAGCTATCGCCGCTATGAGCTGGAGACAGGGCTTTCGATGGACGTGCAGGACTATATCGAGAAACCGGTTCCGCCGGCCGAGTTATTGCGCCGCGCTGCGAACCTGTTAAAGCGGGGGTGAGGCATGGCAGAGGCCAAGATATTGCTGATTGACGACGATCCCGACTTTGTCGAGGCGACGCGCACCGTGCTGGAGAGCGTGCCTTACGAGGTGGTCGTGGCCTGCGATGGCGACGAGGGATTGGAAAAGGCGCAGGAAGAGCGACCCGACTTGATTCTGCTCGACATCATCATGCCTACCAAAGACGGTTTTTACGTGTGCGAGAAGCTCAAGAGCGACCCGGAACTGTGGGACATCCCCATTATCATGCTGACCAGCCTGTCGCAGCACATCAGCGACACGGCCTATTCGCTGCAAGACGGCATGATGCAGGAGGCGGACGATTTCATAGACAAGCCGGTGCGCCCGAATGAGTTGCTGGCGCGGGTAGCTCGGCTGCTCAAGCAGTAGAGCGGTGTATTGGGCTGCCTACGTCTGGCTACCGTTCAGCCAGGGCAGGCGATGATCCTTTCCGCAACGTGCAGAATGCAATGTAGTGATGCAAGATGCTCACCTGGTTGGGAACCTGTTCAATTTTAACATAAGGAGGGAATAAAGATGTTGAATCTTACCTTGTTGGCAGGTCTTGTGGTCTTTGCCATTTCAAGTATCTACTTTTACTTTGCTGGCCAGAACAAGAACGGCCTCAACTCGGCTTTCCTGATCAGTTTTGTCACATTGATCTCTTATGTGTTGATGTGGCAAGGTAAGATGGTCACTGTCACGGAAGCTGGTCAGCCGATCCTTTGGACACGATGGCTCTTTTACATGGTGAGCTGCACGCTACTGATGGTTGAAATCGCGCAGTTGAAAGGGATCCAAGTCGGCAGGCTGGTGCAACTGCTCTACTTGACTGTGATCGTCATGTTCACCGGGTTCCTCGCCGCGCGTGATCTTAGT
>Ga0180434_10001193_pt1 | contig 37689 bp, 62 predicted proteins | sample SS_ome_7_FD_132453 | JGI IMG/M metagenome (GOLD analysis project Ga0180434, IMG submission 132453) | Hypersaline lake sediment archaeal communities from the Salton Sea, California, USA - SS_1_D_2 metaG | ecosystem: Environmental > Aquatic > Non-marine Saline and Alkaline > Hypersaline >... | reverse complement strand
GATGACATTCTTTTCACCAATTCAGCAGAAAACACGCAACTCTATCATGAAATAGAAACTTGGAACCCTGGAACGGGAGAACTATCAGTATGGATAAACATTTCATCATTATCTTCTACTACAGACACAGAAATCTACATGTATTACAGTAATGCAGCAGCGTCTTGTCAACAGAATCCAACAGCAGTTTGGCATTCTGCATATCAAGGGGTTTGGCATTTAAATGATTCAGATTGGAAAGACTCTACCTCAAATAATGTTGATTTATCAGCAACAAATACGCCACAAATCGAAGACTCTCCTTTAGGAAACGGTACACAATTCAATGGTAATTCATGTCTTTATCATCCAACATTTCAAGATGGTTCTCAATCAGCAATGTCTATTCTTATTTGGGGTAACATTAGTGGAGACCCTGATGATGAACATTTTATGGTTTGTAAACAACAAACAGGAGGCGCAACAGGAACATACTACCAATTAGTTGTTCGATATGATACTTTCCGTTCTATTTTCAAATTACAAGGAAATCAAAAAGGTCCCATTGAGGTTGGAACAGTAACACAAGCGGAATATTTTCTCCATAGTTTGAAGTGGGCTACGGACTACGGCAGAGTAACTTTTACCCAAAATGGTACTAATATTTACAATGAATCAATTTTAGCATCGTGGAATTCAGGAACGATGACAAATTTTCACATTGGAGCATACAATGGCGTTGATGCTTCAACAATGGAAGGTGTAGCTGATGAAGTTCGTGTCTATAAAGGAAATCTCACTGAAAATTACTTTACCGTTTGTACAGATAACTTTCAAAACGCCTATGATGGAGGTTTCTATTCATTCGGTCCAGAAGAATCAGAAGGAAAAGAATGGGCAGCTCCTGGTTGGAAATATTCAAAACGCATTTGGGTCAATCATTCTCAAGTAAGTGAAAACATGTCTTATTTTACCCTACCAGTAAACCTTACAGATAGTGACCTATCATCTCATGCTCAAATTGATGGTGATGATATTTGTTTCTATGATGATTCAAATGACACCCAATTAGGTCACGAAATAGAAATATGGAACTCAACCACAGGACGTTTATTAGCATGGGTCAACGTAACTGATATATCAGCTACCGAAGACAGTTATTTCTGGATGTATTACGGAAATCTTTCTTGCAGCTCTCAACAAAGTATTCCAAGAACATGGTCATCTCGACATCTAGCAATTTTCCACTTAAATGACACCACATGGAGAGATTCACAAGGAAATGTCACAATGACTGGTCATCATGACCCAACAGTGAACACCACAGGTTTTGGAGCTGCTATGTGGGCAAACGGTACATCTTATCTCTCTAATGGTACATTTTTAGATACATGGACAACCGCTTCTTCAGGAGGGGTTACATTTATTGCAATCATTAATGCAGTAAGGGACACTTCTTCAGAACAATGGATTGTTACAAAACAAACTGAGACAGGAGCCAGTACCAGTTATTTATTTGCTGAATTAGATGGTAACCTCATCAGAGCAACATATGGTGTAGATGGAACACAAGGTTCAAAAAAAACTAGCGGTGTCAGAATAAATGAGTGGTACGCAATATCAGTACAATATTCTGGAAACGATGAAATATTTGCAACAAAAAATAATAATTATTCAAATCCAGGAACAGGTTTTACTAAAATGGTAAATGGCACATCAGATGACTTTCAAATAGCAGCGTTTGAAGGGAACAATCAATTCAATGGACTCATAGAAGAAGTTCGAGTAATAGATGTCAATGGATTAGATTATGAATATATAGAGGCTTTAACTAATTCATACAACAATTCAACAATTGGAGCTCCTAATGCTTACTTGAGTATTGGCGCTCAAAATGATGAAGATGACCGAGCTCCTTATGCATACAATCCTGTCCCAGCTGATGGAGCAGCAGGACAAGACCTATCAGTCACTCTCAATGTTGATGTTCGTTGTCCTTCAGGCGAACATGTCAACGTCACCTTCTATAATGCCTCAGATGACATCATAATTGGCGGAAAGCAATACGATAAAGTAAACGAAACAGTAGATGTACTCTGGCAAAACCTTTCTTACAACTCAACATATAATTGGTACGTCATAGTTGAATCTCGTAATTTTTCCGATTTAAAAAATGGTACATGGTCATTTACTACAAAATTAGCCGAAGACCCAACTCATATTGAATTAGTTAATCTAACAGAAACTTGGAACATGACTTGGAGCGGTAATGCATCTCGGGCTACTATTGGAGACCCTCTCAAACGATATACCAATAACAGTGGTACTTACAATCAAACAATGGCTATCGAATGTTATCCAAATTCCACAGAACGCATTCTCAACATCAGCATCTATCATGACCAACTCAACACTTCTGACAATTCACAAATAATCAATGCAGACAACATTACTGTCTGGGTTAGTGGTGACAATTCTACATGGCATCGTCCAACTTGTGACCTTGGTTATGGAAACGGTGTCTTCATGCCAAATGGAGGCTACATCGAAATCAATAGCTCCACCTGGAACGAACCAGCTGATAATCCTTTCAACTATCATGGTGATGGCACGTACATAACATCTAATTGTACTATCTTCGTACGTCTTCAACTAAATTTCGAATACACAGTTGTTGATGGAATCTATACAAATAAATCAGTTGCTCCTGGTATTCCATCTCCTCATGTTTTCGCATCAAATGGTACCTTTGGAGCATATTCTGAATCTGTCTACTTTACAACTAAAGCCACTGCTTATAGATATTATCAACCTCCCATATTCTCAAATGAAGACCCAGGAAACGGAACAACTGTCGGTTCATTAGCCTTTAATTGGTCTGTAGATATCAATAATCCAAGTGCAGAACCATTTAACTATACAATTCAATGCAACAACACTCAAAAAGTATCTGCAAACCATACAACAAATGGAACAAAGTACCTTGACCTTGTTGGTTTATCTCCAGCCACATCTTACAAAGTTTGGGTCAATGCATCATCTTGGAATTCTACTACATTTACTCGTGAATGGTACACCTTTTCCACATCTTCTGGAATCACTGCATCTTCAGAAAATCCAGCAAACAATAGTTATCCAGTAGCCAATACATTAACCGAAATTTCAGTTCATCTAGAACAAGCAGACGGTTTAACATACAATTGGTCCATAGAAACATCTCCAAATGTAGGTTCAAACAGTTCAAACAATGATAATAATGGAACAAAAAACTGTACTGTTGCATTATCAAATGCAGGAAACATAACGTATCGTTGGTACGTCAATGCAACCGATGGAGCAAACACCATCAATTATAGTTACTATTTTAGAACGGAACATAATGCACCAAACGTTTCTACAAATACATCTTCAGGTGTCACAGACACAGATGCTCAACTAAATGGTTTCCTATTTGAAGATGGAGGCGGAGCATGTTCAGTATGGTTCCAATGGGGTACAACTGTAGCATATGGAAACAAAACTGCCAATCAATCACTAGCATCACCAACATCCGTAAGTGCTAATATTGGTGGACTTACAGCTGCAACAACATATCACTATCGTATTGTAGCAAACAACAGTAATGCTACTGTTTATGGTGCTGACCAGGCATTTACAACTAGCGTCAACGTCTCTAACGTTACAACCAATGCTTCAACTTCAGTTTCATTTAATTCCGCAGTCCTTCATGGTTTCATGATAGATGATGGAGGAGAAACATGTACAGTATGGTTCGAATATGGAAAAACGGTAGGATTCGGCACCAACACATCCAATCAACAAGCCAATTCTACTGAAAACTTCTCAGCAACCATATCAAATCTCGACTCAGCAACAAAATACTACTTCCGAGCAGTATCACAAAACAGTAATGCTACATCCTATGGAGCAACACTCAATTTCACAACTGGAGTAAACCCAATCCCTGAGATTTCCAATGAAGACCCGTCAAATAATTCATACTACATTGCAAAGAACCCTACAATCTCAGTCCAAGTAAATGATTCCACTGGAGACAACATCACTGTCAACTTTTACAACTGGTCAGATGATAGTCTTTTAGGAACAGACACACTCAACGCAAATGGAACAGCTAGCACAATTTGGTATGACCTCGTAAGCAATGCAACCTACAAATGGTATGTAAAAGCCTATAATCCAGACGTAGGAGGCGCAACAAATAATACATCAGCCGTTTTCTTCTTCCACACACAAAATGTATCACCTCCAACAGGTGCTTCTCTCTTTGTATATAATCATTCAACAATAAATGTAACTTGGACCGATGGAAGCAATTGCACACAAACTCTCATCGTCTACAAAGCTGGCGGAATACCTACAGACCCGTCAGATGGTACATTACAAAACGAATCAGACGCATCAAGTCCATTAAGCATCACTGGACTTACAGGTGATACTGCTTATGGATTCAGAGTATGGGGTTACAATGTATCTACAAAGCACATTTCAGTAGACAGTTGGTCAGATACAGCAACAACCTATCCAGGACCTCCATCTAGTTTTACGGCAACCAGTGTCAATGCTACCATCATCAATCTTACATGGGTAAAAGGTTCTGGTTCTGATAAAACAGTCATCTACTACAACACTACAACCTTCCCAAATACACCATCTAATGGAACTCTTTGTTACAACAACACTGGAGTCGGTGATGATATCACAGGACTTTCACCAAATACAACATACTATTTCTCAGCGTGGAGTTGGGGTAACAGCAAGAGTCACTTATCAGTCGTTTACGTTACCGCTTCAGCTAACACAACTGGAGCTCCTGATGAACCATTAAACTTCAATGCTACAGCAATTTCAGCATCAAGAATAGATTTATCATGGTCAAAAGGCAACAAATCAACAAAAACCCGTATCGTTCGAAAAACAACCTCTTATCCATCTTCATACACTGATGGAACCCTAGTCTACTTTGATACAGGAACCAGCTATTCAGATACATCTCTAAACACATCTCAAATCTACTACTATCGAGCTTGGGGTTACAACGATACAACTGCCATTTACAGTTCTGCAAACGCCAGCACTTATAATTGGACCTTCCCACAAGTGCCTCAAAACATCACAGGTACACAAATATCCTCGAGTATTGTGAATATTACCTGGAACCTGAGCATTGGTGGAGACATGTATCACATCCGTAAGAAATCTGGCGGTTATCCAGAAAACATATCAGATGGAAACCTAAAACAGAACTCATCTCGTCTCTTCTATAATGACACCGCTTTCGCTTCAGGAGAGTTCTTTGCTGTATGGGCATACAACAATAGCAGTGGCTTCTTCAGCTCTCGTGGACTCGTTTACATAGGAAATCTCATAATCTATGCGTATCGTGAAGATACACCAACAACAAACATCACAAATTACACCATTACCATGTCCAATCAAAACGGTTCTGAAACATACTACGAGACAGACTGCAACAATCCAAAAACAATCAGCATCAGCCTTGTTCCTCAAGGGGACGATATCTCAATCATTGTTAGCAAAGATGGATTCTATAGTAGAGTTCAACATTATGACATAGACCCAGCTTCATCTTACACAATCAAGTTCTATTTGGCTCCGAACCCTACAGGCGGAGGTGTTGAAGGCGATGGAGACTACGTTCCTCCTGAAACCTCCGATACAGTTCTAAAGACAACAGATGCCTTCGTGGCAAACCATAGTAATAACCTCACTATTTCTCTGGAGTGTGAACCAGACCCACTTGTTTCCGTTGAAGGATACAACTCTTCTCTTTATGGACACTGGTTCCCTATTCCAGAGGAAAAATACAATCAAACAGGGCAGCAAATCGAAATTGATGAATCAATGCTTGATAATAATACTCAAACCGTTCGAGTAACCTACTACTGTTCCAATAATGAATCATATGCCGTCCAATACCTCATCAATGTTGTAGGTCCTCAAGGTGAATTTTCATCTCGTCCAATTGAAGAAGCTCGAGTAGAAATCAAACGATACATCATTGCAAATGATACTTGGGACATCATTTATTCTCTTTATACAGATGCAAACGGTCAAGTTGATGTTTATCTTGTTCCTGACACCCTTTACAAAATATTCATCACAAAAACTGATTATGAAACAGAAATAGCTGATTATATTCCAAATCCAACCAATCAAGTAGTCACCTTCCGTATCACTCCAACAGCATACGAACCAGGAGGAAATCTCTACATTGACCACTTACGGCTTTGGGCTAACTGGTCCAACTCTGGAACAGGAATGTACCTTCGCTACATCGATAAAGCAGATGCAACATTCAACGTAACCGTAGTCGCAAAAAGTTACTTCAATTCCACAGTCCACTACGTAAAAACATATCATGGAACCAGTAGAATAAACGATACAAACTTCACAACAGCAAATCAATCATATCCATACATTTTCGTCTTCAGAATAAATCATTCATATTGGAACCATACAATAAATATCTCTGGAATAGTATATCCACATGCTTGTTATGACAAAACAACATTAGAAGACTACTTAGACACTATTTTTGGAGATACACCATTCGTTAATCCAGAAACAGGAAACTCAGTAACATGGCTCGATGCAGTCATAGGAGTAATCGGTTTTATTATCCTCGTGTCTGTAGGTTCTGTCAATGCTGAAGCAGGAGTATTCGGTATGGGAATATGGTACCTATTCGTCTTTCTATTTGTCACAGGAACATCTGTTCTCTTAGGAGCTGGTGGTCTATTCATGGTTATAATTATCGTTATAGGGAGGTTGGTGAATAGATGAAGGCATATCACATATTGATGTTTATTTATATTTTGAGTATCGTTATTACAATGGTCCAAACTGTTGGTTTCTATACTATTCCTACTGAAAATAATTTAGAATATGACCCGTTAGGAGCAGATGAAACAGTAACGTATAATGTGGGTTCATCACAAGGTCTGATTGCTACGTTAATTACAGGATTTGCTATTTCAATAGGTATGGTTGTGTTAGTCAATAGAGTAAATCCATTAAATCGTTCAAGTTCTGATTTACAAGTAGCAGGAATAACATTTTTTGCGACTACTTTTTGGGGATTCTATTTGACAATTTGGAATAATATAACAACATTATTTTATTCAACAGCGGAACTACAAGGATACATTATAGCTATATTTTCAGGTTTAACATTAATCATCATTATAGTATATGGAATAGGATTGTATCAAATGTTGACAGGAGGTTGGAAATCCTTTGAATAATCTTCTTGTCACCCTACCAGTAAATCTCTCAGAATTCATGGATGCTCCTTTCATCTATGCATTTGACCCATACATTTCTCTCCTTGGTGTCTACACATGGGGAATCATCCTTGGTTTCATAGGAGCAGCCATCTATGCATCTAGCGAAAAACAACTCTACACCGTCCTTGGATACCTCGCTATTGTAGGCATCAGCTTTGCAGCTCTCTTACCTGTAGCGTTAGCATTAATCCTTGGTTTATTGATGGCATTCATTATTACCGCCATGTTATACAAAATATTCATTGATAGAGGATAATATGAAAAAAATAACAATCATCATCATTCTTGTGCTCTTATTACAACTGTTACCTAGTGTATCATCCATTCCTAATTATATCTCTAATCCCACACCTAGTAACGGAGAAAGAGATGTAACAGTAACGGCAAAAGGAGTACAAACTTGTGTTGATGTTGTTATTCCTTCTGGTTGTACGGCAAATATAACATTTTCTTGGATAAACATGACTGAATACTACAATGCATGGATTGCTTGGAGAGGAGGTTCTGGACCAAGACCTACCGTTGAAAATCACACATACTATTATTACAACCACACAAACGTAAATTCTTCTGCTACCTATTGTGCATGGAACGGAAACGTTTCATGTAGCACAGAAAACAAATGGGATGAAAAATTCTTTTGGTCAGTCACCGTTGAACTTAATTGTAGTGGTATTCCCTCTACATTTACTGAAGATTATTATTTTTATCCAGAACTATGTGAACTCTTCTATATTTTTCCTCGTTATGATGCTACTAATGTGTGTCCTTGTTGTGATACTCTTTGTGTAGGAATCAATAACGAACAAGGACATCCAATGAACGTATCTGTCTTGGGAAGCACTGATAACATTAATTTCTATGTTTGGGAATCATACAATAACATTACTAATGACACTTATTGTTTCTGTATAGACGATATTGTTCATAAGTATCCTGAAAAAACAGGGGTATGGATAGGAGCATCTGGAATTCAAGCTCCTGGGATAAAACCAGCTACTATGGTCATAGAAGGATGCGGGTCTGCCTTTGAATTTACAGACAATCAAGAGGAAAACGTTCATTTCAACATGAGAATACCAAACGATATTTATCTAGGCAGAAACATCACTTTAGATTTTGGTTGGTCATCTCCAACAGTTTCAGCAAATTGTAATTGGGTTTTCAGTTATGATGCAACTGCCATTAATGATGATGTTACCGCAGGATGTGATGCGGTACTAGATGAATTATTCACATCATCTGCAACTGCCAATGGACTAACAATGTCTAGATATCAAATATCAACTGTACAACCAGGAGATAGATGCCTTCATTGTACAATTGAACGAGATGGAAATGACCCTACTGATACACTCAATGCAGATGCTTATTTATACGGTGCATGTATGAGTTATTACATCTATACAAACCATACCAGACCAATGGAATACAATCATACATATTACTGGTATGTATCGATAACTGATACTGTAGACAATTCTACATTTTCATCAGACATATTCCAATTTACAACTGCTGAAGACCCTAATGATTGTCTATCAGGAGCAGAACTTCTAGAACAATTAAATATTCATGTTGATTCAGCAACAGATAGGTCTCAATCATACCTTGTGGGAGGTCTGCTTGTTTTTCCTGTCATTTACATACTTATGAAAAAGAAACCTTCTAAAAAAGATAAACAACAACAAGCCAATAGATATAAACAACTATTATGGAGAGACTAAAATGTTAGATAGCGTATTTGCATTATTATTTGTAGCAGCATTGATTATTTGGATTCTAAGTATCAATCTCAAGAGTATCGTTTTTAATTTTGTATCATTAATCAGCTGGTTAGTATTGATGGTGCAAGCTCTATACATAGAAGTACCTTATCACATAACAATAACAAATGCTACATCAATAGTAGAAGCGACAACAGGAGCCCACGTCTATAATGAATATGGTTTATCAGCACTTTGTTTAGGATTCGTATTCATCAATCTCATTACGTTAATTTTATTGTATATGGATTGGAAAGAAACCCATCTATACGAGTAGGTTAGATATGAGCTCTATCGTTAGAATCAAAAAACCTTCCTCTCAAGATATCGAGGACTCTCTCAATAATATCCTTAGAGACCTTGAGCAATACGGTAGGTCATCTTGTAAAAACGGCAGAGCTTCCCGTTATCTTTCCCGTTTCGTCAAACCACAAAAAGAAAATCAAGAAATATTTTTCTCCTGGAACAAACAATGGCGAATGAGCATTATTCACCTTCCTCCAAACGTAAAAATAACCAGAATTGGCTCCAGACAACTAAAATTTGAGAAAATCCCCTCCTAATCTATTTTTTCTAGGAGAACTATATACTTATTATGTATTCATTTTTTTTCACTATATAATTTTTGTTATCAATTAAGCTATAAATAAGATGAAAGACAATTTTCCCTCAATTGTAAAATCCCAGGAGGTGAAAATCGAATGAAGTATAAATTCATGGACCCTGAAGTCATCATGAGTGTTGTTGTAGCACTTATCATACTTGCAGTTGGTATTTTTGCGTTCTTCGTGACCGTTCAAAATATCCCAACAGAGACTCCCAGCTCTACCACATCAACGCTTGAGAACCGTACCTATTACAGCATCATGAATGCCTCTGAGACTGGAGAAAGTGTCTTCAACATCGTAGGTATCGTGCTGATTATTGGTGCAATCATGACAATCATCGGTCTTGTCTACAGTTACATGAGACCTCGATACTAATCGTAGGATGAACCTCTAACGAGTGGGACGGTCTTCCCACACTCTTTATTTATTTATGGAGCACAAAAAATGAAACAATATAAATTTATGGACCCAGAAGTGATTATGTCTGTGGTTGTAGCTCTTATCATCCTAGCGGTTGGTATCTTTGCCTTTATGGTAACTGTAACCAGCATTCCAACTGAGACTCCAGTTTCTGTACGAGCTTCAGCGACTTCTGCCAATACATCTATTGTAGATGTAAATACCTCTACGCACATCACAGTTTTATCAACTTATAGGAACACTTCTACAACCTATAATCTGATAACTCTAGAAGCGTATGGTAAGCATGGAGGCGCTGTAGGTTGGTGGACGGTTCAAACAGCTGGAAATGCCAATGGTACATTTTTAGGTTCCAACAACACATATGTTGTTGATGCAGGAACTGTACATGGTGGTGCAGGAGCAGCAACAAACATATCGTTCCGTTTAAATTACTATACAAACGGTTCTGCAACATCAACTCTTCAAAATCGTACCTTTTACAGCATCATGAACGCATCCGAGACTGGAGATTCCGTATTCAACATTATCGGTATAGTCCTGATTATTGGAGCTATCATGACCATAATAGGTTTAGTATATAGCTATATGAGACCTAGATACTAATCAGATTAAACGAGTGAGGCGGAATCCTCACAATTTCTTTGCACTTGAGAGTAATCATATGACCAAATTATCATCCGCTCCAAAAGGATTCACAGGATACATCAAATTCATATCTTGTGATATGAGTGGACTTCAACGTATCATCATAGGCAAATCAAAAAGTCGAAAGTCCTCTACGGATAAAACATTTTTAATTGAAAATTTTGGTGTACGACAACTATACGGAATCATCGGGAGAGAAAACATTACCACTACAAAAATAATCGTTTTTACAGGGACTGAAGCGTGGGAACAAAATCTAATCGTCAATTTTGACATAGTGGAGTAGAACCATGAGAAAAAAACTTAAAACTGGTCTTTCTGGTGGAAAGCCAGCTCCTTTTATCAGAACTGTAGCAGGCAGAGCAACCTATTCACACACCGAATTCGAAGACAAATATGGCAACTGGAATGACCGATGGGAATCCGTTAGGGGAGAATGGGTCATTCATGATGGTAAAAAACACCATGTTTACATCATCAAATTCACTAACTCACCGAAAATATGTAGTAATTGTGGAAGCTACATGAGAACAGAAAGTGATGGCATACATCAATCCCACACGTATTGCCCTTCATGTGGTGAGTGGTAAATGGACCCTCGTGATTCAGTATTCAAAACTTGGTTCCCAGACCCAAAGAAACCAAATGAATATTCACATCTCACTTCAAAACAAATCACCAAACTCAAATCACGACTCCGAAAAGATTTTCCAGAAGACGATGGCAACCTCTTTGAGGCTGCTTGGAGAAAACTTCGTGAGTATGGACGAAACGCAGAAATCCTCGACTATCAACATATGAAACAACTCTATGATGCGCTCGTTTCTGAGATGGTCAACAACCCTAGAAGCAAATACTACATTTATGGTTATAGGAGATTCTAAATGGCAACATCAGACATAGCCAGTCCTGTCATAGGAATAATGGGTGCTGGCATATCAATAGGTCTACTGGCTCATACTGCTAGGAATGTAGCACACATGACAGATGACCTTTACAGACCAAGGCGTAGAAGACATTCCAGACCAAGCCCTCAACAATTACGGTCACGAAGACGAACCAGACCAGGACAATACAATCCTTATGGATTCAGGTTCTAGGTGAAACAATGAGAATCAGACGAATACATCCTCCATATGGTAATGATGCCGAACAAGAAAGAATTATAGAGGAAACTATAATCAAACAAGCAAAGAAGAAAAAACATATCGTTCATGGCTGCCGAGCAGTCAATAAACAACTCCCTCCTGAGTATCATCGTAAAACAAAGGATTGGGACTTCTTTTCAAAAACACCTAAAGCATCTAGCATCGCTCTTGAGAAAAAAATCGAAGAGGCAATTGGTTATGATAAATATAATCAAGATGTCCTAGAAGCTCTTGGAACTCGTGAAAATGTTTATAGAATCGTATCAAAAGATACTGGCGAAGAAATTGCCGATTTTATGAAAACTCCTAACGATAAAAATCTCTACGTTACCATCAGTGGCATCCGTTGGGAAACCCTCGAGCATGCCAAGATGGCATACCGTAGAATTCTTTCTAATCCAATCTATCAACAACGATGGGGTAAAGCTCGTCAAGACCTTCACCGCATCGAAGCGTTCGAACAACGCATAGGTAAAAAACAAAAAATCCGAAAGTCGGATGTCCCAGAGCCATTCGTTATGGTTCGGGCAACAACAGTGAGGTCGTTCTAAATGGGAATACCAGTTTTATATAGATGCAAGCAGTGTGGAAAGCCGATGAACATCATTGACTATACGGTCAATCCTGTTTGTCTTGAGTGTTGCAAGAAAAACCAAAAAAAAGTAACAGGTAGATACTAATGGCAGACCTACTCAAGACCACAAACCTCATGAAGGCTCGAAAATACCTTCAGGAGGTCTCAGAATTCAATAAAGGCAGAGAATTAGGTCAATACAACTACATCTACATTGCACAACTCAGAGACGGTTATATGGTCCGCCTATCACAAAACAAACCAACAGCCAGGAAAGCAAAGTACATCACCCGTCTCAATCCATTAGCTACATCACATAAATGGACAGAAATAGAGCAAAATGTTTGGCAAGGACCAAAAGGAGACAACAGGTTCGTCATTGAGGTCTTTCCGAAAAAAATGCTCTACAAAACAGTTTGGGTTGTGAGACTATCTGGTTTCACAAACAAAGAACTCGCTGACTTCGACACCGAAAAAGAAGCAATCGCTTTTGCGAAAAAATGGATGAGTGAACACTAATGAGAAAAATAACTCTCACCGCAGTCAAACAAGCACAACCAGGATGGTTCTCTCCAGAAAACAAACGCTTCTTTGGAGACATCTCCTATCAAGTCATGTATGGAGGAGATGGTAGAGCATATCTTGTTCGTAAAACAAATGCGTGGACTGATATGTTTGGTGCTCGGAAGAAAATGCATTATCGCATCAATTACATTGACCCTGTAACTCTAAAAATTGGAGACCTCATTGGTCCCCACTTATACTCGATATCTGATGTTCGAGAATATTTGAAAACCATATCTCAATACTAAGGAATAACCATGGCAAAAAAACAAAAATGTCCCGTATGCAACAGACAGATGCACAAATACAATGAAGGTCTATGGGGAAAAAATCAGGACCATATTCGTTATATTTGTCCTCTGGGTCATACGAAGTTCGTGAAAATAAGGTAATCAAATGGATAGGGACAAGTATGGAATACCAATTCCAGAAGACCTCAGATGCATGGATTGTGGGAAAAAAATAACCCACAAACGAGAAGCTCCTTCAGGTAGTTTTCTCTCTAGATGTAAAAACTGTAACGCCAAACGCTGGGCAAATTATCAAAAACAATGTGATGACCCTCACTCAGCAGTTGGTAAATATCCCGATTTCAATTGGGATGACCCTTGGGGATACTGATATCATGAACGATGAAGACCGTAGACTATGGGTCCTCAATGATGAAGGACTGTACAACTGGTGGAAATCCACACGAATGGGTCTTTACAGATTCGTCAGAGAAAACAGACTAGACATCGATGCTGCAATCCATAGAATATTGCATCCCAAACGGAGGTTATGGTAAATGTACAATCTCAAAAGTGGAATGAAGGTAGGAGCGAGACGCTGGGCATATCAAGGTGCTCATCCAGGCGTTTGGAAAAAACCCTGGGCTGGAACCGTTCTTCAAATAGATGACCCCAGAGCTTGGGATTACACCTACGCTATGGGCTACAAAAAAGCCTCGAAATCAAAAGTTCTAGAACATTTGGAAAAACTCAAAAAACGAGGCATCAACATTAACGATGAAGTTCCCGTACTCTGGGACTTTGGAGACGAGAAAAAAGTCCATTGGGAACAGCGCAAAAACATCAGACCATATGATGTTGATTTTGCTGAATGGGAAAAAGAACGCCAAGCAGCAATGAGGAGGTACTAATATGAAATGGAACGAATCAAACTGGAGACCCTATGGTGTGCTCAATCCGAGCAAGACCAGAGAGTCACATGCTGGTAAAATTACAAAAGCTAAACAAATCCCATACAATGAAATAATTCATGATTACTTTGAAGATAATGTAATCCAACGAGTCATCGGAGTGATTGGTGGTCCTGGCGGTTCCATGTGGTTTGAATATGCGTTTCGAAATCGAGTACGAACTGATAAAAAAGGCGCAATCATGAAAAGTTCCCTCAGTGAACTTAAAACAAGAGTCAATTATTGTACTCGTGAGGAAATCAAATCTACCCTAGAATACAGTGGCTACCCACCATCATTGGATACAGCATTCTATATGGCTCATTACACAAAAATCAATTCATTAATGAAACGAATCACTAAAGAAATCGTTAGAAACTACCTCTAAATACCAGTAACTACTTCATATGTTACAGGAGGTGAAACATTGGCGAAAGTACGTGTGAAAGGACACCTTCGTAAGGTTCCTGGAAAATCAAAAAAGGTGAGAGTCAAGGGTCATCTTCGAAAGAAGTAATCCACTTGGCTCTGACCTTTCATGTCTGAACGATGATTGTTCAGTGTATGTTCAGCCATCGTTCATCGCATGTTTATCTACTCCTGTAATCGATTCACCAAGAGGTGAAAAAAAATCATGAGAAAAACCAAACAAAAAACACTGGATGACTATCCAGAAGAAGGAGACCCTGTTCCAGGGACAGATGGTAACTTCGAGATGGGCGGAGAACGTATCAAAAAACTGGACCAAAGAGCTCCTACTGATAATTTTGAATCAACTTCTTCCTCAAACACAAAGCAAGTATCGCTTGATGCATATGCGGACCCGTCTGATGAAGCACTGGTCCCATATGAATCAAGTAGAGCTGTTGAAAAAGGAGGTCCTCTTGTCGAAGCTGGTCCTAATGATGTCATAGAACCAGAGTATGTTGAATACATAGCTCCTGGTGAAGAACCAGAACCAACACGAGAAAGGAAATTTGTTGGTTTTGCTGACTTATCAACTCGTGAATTTGAACCAGACCCACATGAGCAAGAGTTCCAATCAGACCCAACTGATGCTAATCAGGTCCGAGGAACTTCTATACGGGAGAAAATATCTAGAAACCTTGCTAGTCGTAAAGCATCAAAAATCCGTCAAGAGGAAATACTAGATGGACCTTTTTATGTTTATTTTTACATGGAGAAAAGAGGTGTTTACGAGTTAGTTCCTAACGCTACAAACGAAGCAGGATTTGCGACTCGTGCTGAAGCTGAAGAATATGCTAAAAAATATCTTGGAGTAGGTCATCCTAAATACAATGTAAAATATAAAATATTCTCAAGAACTCAAGTTATAGGTTATCAGGCAAAATTGGATGCTCAGCAAAAACGTGTTCAAACTCGTAGACAATCTATTTCAGGAATAAAAGGAAATATTATTGGTAATATCACTGCTCGTTCTCCTAGAAACAATCAAGTGAACCCTCGTTTTTCAGCCAGACAACCCCCAGGAATGCAACAAGGATACGGACAACCGCCAATCACTAATGTAGTCGTTGGTGGCGGAGGAGGATACCCTCAACAAGGTCCTGTTGTCGCTCAACAACAACGTGGACCATTCAGACCTGGAAGCATCCCTCACAATTTCTTTGAAAATGCATATGACCATGCATCTCAATTTGGAGCAACAGCTCAACAAATGCGAGGACCATCAAGTCGTTCACCAAATCAAATTCGCAGAGACCATATTCTTGAACCTCATATGGTACAATATCGTCCAACAGGAAACATGGTTCGAGCTAATGCCATGAAACCTCGTATGATATCAGCTCCTCATTCTCAATTAAGAACACCAGAACAACCACGAGCACGCATTGGAGCTCCAAAACCTCCACGAGTCCGCTTAAACATTCCTGAAACACCAAGAGCGAACATTCGTTCAGGACCAGTGTTCTACAGACCTCCTATTTATGGGGAACGAAGACAACCAGCTCCTACAAAACCAAAAAAGAAAACAAAGAAAAAATCAAAGAAAAAGAGGTAATTTATGGAAACTATTTATTTTTATCTGGATGATACAATCGTCAAAAACCACAAAGCCAGCTATGCAGTTTTAAAAGTAACAGCTAAGACGGCATCAATTGCTAGTGATAAAGCAAAACAATATGCAGACGAAAAAGGATTTCGTCTTGCTGGCGGTTATTTTACAAAAAATGCAATTCCAGGTGATTTTAAAACTCAATATACTGTCATTAATTTACCAAAAAATTATCGTCTTAAAAAAAGAGAACCAGACCTAACAGACCGTATAATTGCTTACGAAATGGGAACTCTTTCTGATAAAGAAACAATCAAATTATTCCAGGAGCTTGTAGATACAGGGATGGTAAACAATCTCCAAGGTCATTATGGAAGAACAGCACAGAATCTTATCAATGCAGGGTATGTGCGTCCTCCAAGAGAAAAAACAAACAGAAAAAAATATAGGTGGTATTGATGAAATATCCAGTTCTAATCGTGGCATTCAAAGAACCCCAACATGGTTATTGGGACTTTGGTGCGAAATCTGGTGGAGTCTTCACTCCTGAAATCAACGGACGCAGTGCAAAATACGGACAAGACCATGCAACTAATGCTAACATACGTTGGGGATGTTTTGAACTAAACTTTTGGTTCACCGCTGGCTCTGGACGTACCTGGAAGGAAGCTGCATCAATAGCAAAACGAAAACTGGAAGCAATGCTTTCTGTCCCAGCTGTTGTAAAAATCGGTTGGGAAACCGTACAGGAGTGGTAAAATGAGATGGAATTTTCCTTTTGCAAACACAACACCAAGAGGAGGCAAAAAAGTCTACTTTACTTTTCTTTTATACATGGATAGAAAATTTAACACTTGGCATCCAATAGCAAAAGATAGATTTGTAACTCACTTCCAACGTTATCATGCTTCTGATACATATCAAGGTAACATTGATGTTAATGCTCGGGCTACAGGTTGGGATAACAAGTACGTTTTTGGTGAAGGTTCTTTTATTATACCAGAAGAATGGTTGGAAAATTTTACAACAATAACGGACTTAAAAGAAATCGCTGAAGACTTCTTGGGTAATATTATTAGATATGATTTATCTCCAACAGAAAAACAAGTAATCAAAAAATACACCGTAAAAATTCAAAAGTGATTAAATATATGGATAAAAATACACGCCTCGTAGAATTCATCACTAATGATGTTCTAAGAAAAAATCAAAGAGACCCACTCATACAAAAACTTGATATCTATTGTATGAACAATGACAGACGTGATATCAATTATTTTTTATGGATTCTTTCAGACATGTTCCATGGTGAATGGAATGATGTTCCCTTATCTGTTTGGAAGCGAGCAGCTCAAAAAATCAAAACTTTTTGGAACAAACGTATTCCTCCTATGACCGCAACAGACAGAAGAAATCTTGATACAGCAAACAACATCATCAGTGGACGTACCTACTACATGGTGCATGACCTAGAAAAACAAAAAGGAAAAGGAATCGTCATCTTTTGGTCCAATGGTGCTGAAGCATGGGCAATAGACCGTTGGAAAACAAGGGACGCTAACAAAGGCAAGGAAGTACGCCTCGATGCAAACGAAGTTATTCTACCAATGTCTGAATCTACATTCAATCGCATTCGATACCGTCTAGCTATGTTACCTTTATACATGGGTTCTATAGAAGCAAAAACAAGAGGACAAGTTTCTTGGCAAACTGGCGATGATGCATGGAAGTTCGGTCAGTTCCTTGGACGCATGAAAGAGGAAGAAGGCAAACAAAAAAACTGGCACAAAAAATGGGATAGATATTGAGGATAGACTATGAGGATGTCAGGCATCAATTGGACTAAACCGTTCAACAATGACCGTTGGTGTAAAATAGTAACTATGTCTCCAGAACGTTTTTTAGAACTTGCTCTTCCTTTATCAGGATATGACAGAGGAAGCATAGCATATCTTGAACAAACAGATAAATGGGAAATGCCTTTCTTACGAGTCAATGTAGATACAGGAGAAGTATTGGACCATGAGGGAAGACATCGCTGTTACATTCTCGCTCAACGAGGAGTGAAAAAAATCCCTGTTGCGCTTTGTTTTGAAAAACTTGAAGACACTCCGTCCGATATGTGGGGAACCGTCATAAGACGAGTAAGACCCATTGATGCAATAGGGTATCCAATCAGTAAATGTGATATCAAGGTCAGCCAATTGAAACCGCAACGAGCAAGAGGCTGGATTCAATAATCTTTATTACACAGTAAGAATCTTTAAAAGGTTCATTTACATATTACTTAATGAGGAAGTGAGGATGCTCTAATTCAATATGTGACTGTGGGATTCAATTGATTTTTTTTGGAAATCTTTCCTCACCATCCCATTTAAGCCCACAGTCACTCCAACTCCCATTTTAACGACATGTTTATATACAAAAAACTAAAATACTCTATTTCGATTAGTATGGTAGGTGAGGAGACCATGAATGAGAGAGTGGGTTCTAAAACTATTTCAATCAGTGTACCTAATGATATGTACAAATGGTTGGAAGAAAATAACGGAATCAATCGCTCAAAAGTTTTTCAGGACGCAGTAAACAAAATAAGATTTCCAATACAACAAAAAATGACACCTCTAATGCTTTTGTCAACAGTTATGGGTATGTGTTTTTCAGTATTGCTCATGCTGATACCATTAGCAATCATGAGGTACATCGGAATTTTTGCATCTACAATGATGTTTTTGGTAGGAGTATTACTTCTATTTGTAACCGTCATGGTAGTGCTCAAGGTGAAACGTAATGCCCGTAATGCCGTACCAGGATGATTTAGATAAGGAAGTCGCTGTAACTGTAGCGCAGTTTGTCTTGAAACCCGATATCCCACAGACAGAGAGAGCATATTTCCAACGTTTTTATGTTATGTTCTCGAAGATATCAGCTCTGGGATACATCAAGCGTCAAGACATCCTTAGTTTTAAATTGACATTCAAATTGGTTGCTATCCTTCTTGAAAATGGTATCTATGATTATGCACACGAACTTATGGCTGATTTTCTTATGACCCTTCAGCTATCTCGTTCTGTTGGTGGCTTTTGGACCCTTTATGGACAACAAGGTATCCAACGAACAGAACACATAGAGGGCATACGCAAACGTGCCAAACGTCAAACCTTGAGAGGAAAAATTTCATCAGCCTTATTAGGCAAACAGGAAGAGGAACCAGAACTGGAACCTAGCTTTCAACCAGGAGGAGTATAATGTATTTTGGAATGTGTTTTGTATCCATGCTAGCAGGAATATTTTTAGCTGGCTTTTGTGGATTGATGCCGTTGTATTATCAACCAATCATACCTGATTATTTTAGATTCATCATGTTTATTGTAGGAATAGTCATAGCCCTAGCTGGCTTCATGATGCTTGCCATTCGTGCTCGTAAAACAGGAGCGGATAATATCATAAATCCCTCCAGACCAGGGACAGTGTTATGGCTCTTTGTCTATCGAGATGGTGACATCCGTATCACTCCATCATTTCGAACAGGAGAAGGTCAATTATACAATCCAGCTCTTGATTCACAGATTTTTGATGTCAAAACATACAACATCGCAGACCATAAAGTCCGTATTGTCCCAGAGATTGTAGGACATGCTGTTGACCTCGATTATGTTCTCTATGTAGACCTATTGAAATCTAAATATGGATTCGAAAATATTAGAGAAATTAGAAGAGACATCCTATCACAACTAAAAGTGAAACTAGGATTTCCACCAGACGGTAGAATACTTTCAACAGAAAACCTAGTACCAAACGATTTACCACAGGAGGACCCAATCAATGTCTAGGCTTTCTGATAGATTAAAGAGTATGAATCCTTTCTCCCAGGCTCCTCCACAACAAGGAGCATATCAACAAAACCCTTACCAAGAGGAACAACACCAACAAGAAGAGGGATATCTACCAGACCAACAAGACTATAACTCTCCATTGGTCCAAGAGTATTATCGGAATCAAATCGAAGCGCAAGAACAAATGAAAAAAGAGATGAAACTAGCAGAGGCAACGAATCCGCATCAATTATATACTGACATTGTAACAAATCCATCTCCTCCAAAACAATACGAGATGAAAATCATGGGGAGACCCATTGATGTCAATGCTCTTGAGCAATACCTTATTTTCAAAATCAGTCCACGAACCATCACAACGCTCATGCGATACAATGACGCTAAATCCATTGAGGAAATCAAAGGATACGGTAGGAGACCTCCCGTTCGTGCATCCAAGGGTATTGGTCTCTTATTGCTCGTTGGCATCGGAGCGTTGCTAATGATGGCTGTAGGATACTTATTCTTGAATGGTACCATTCCAAACATGATGCGTGGAATGATGGGTGGGTTCATGCCATGAGCAAAACCATTGATTATTTAAAACAATGTTTCAATGATGGTAAAGAACTTGGAAAACAAAAAAAGAGAGAACACAAACAAAAACTCAGGGAAATTATGATAGGTGGTGAAGAGGAAGAATGCGAAAACAAATAGCTACTTTTGAAGAGCTCATCATGGGTATGTTATCAGAAGCCTATGCAGCACTTCATGCAGGACAAGACGTTTTATTCGATAGAGTTATCGAATCAATTGAAGTTACACTTAAAGTAACTCCAACTGTATTTAATGAATTTCAAAAAATTAAAACTAAATTATATAGGGAAGCACAACAAAACTACCAGCAATCCGCTGTTCAAGTTCAACAGTACAGCGATGAATATTATCAACAGGTAATCAAGGAACGTAATGATGCTGAGATTGGTTGGTCATACCGAACAGACATGTTGGAAGAAATCATAGCTCTTCTAGCCAAATACAACCTCATCCCTTTCACCAATCCAGACTTTGCAGAAATTGAACCAGTAGTTGTTGAACCTCAGCAACCACAACCAGTTCCTCAGCAACCACAACCACAACCATATGTTGAACCTTCACCATTGAAACAAATACCACAAGCACCGCCTCAACAACCGCAGCAACAACAACAACCGCAACAACCACAGCAACAACATGTTCCTCAGCAATCACAAATTCCTGTACTAAAGGAAGGACAAGAATTGACGGATGACCAAGTAAGACAAATCATAGCAAATCGTAATAAAGGACCGCAACCTCAGCAACCACAACCAGAGAATAGAAAAAGTAAGTTTGCAGAACTCTTCTCCAAGTGAACACCTAAATTCCTAAAAACATTTATATAGTTTAAAAAACATACATTTCTGTATGAAACAATCAAACCAGAAGAGTTGGTTCGATATAGATGTAAAAGGTTTCAAGGCTCTTCAAGAGGGCAGACCTAAAACATTTATCATCAATGAGCTGACGCAGAATGCATTCGATGAAGATACCGCAGTCTGTGATATCTCCATCCGTTTTTTAAAGCAGGAAAAACAAATACACATTGTAGTCATGGATGATAGTCCAGAAGGCTTTCGAGATATCAGTCATGCCTATACTCTTTTTGCAAACACCTACAAACGTCTTGACCCTAAGAAAAGAGGACGATTCAATCTCGGTGAGAAACAGGTCATATCTCTATGCAGTTATGCCAAGGTCATGACCACAAAAGGAACCATTGTTTTTGATGATACTGGAAGACATGAATTTCCTGAGAAACGTTCCGCAGGAAGTCTTGTAGAATTGTATCTTGATGGCACTCAAAAAGAAGTCGATGAGCTCATCAAACACTCAAGAACAATCATCCCTCCAGAATCAGTAAAGTACATGGTGAATGGAACAACCATCCATACGCCAGCAATCTTTGCATCATACAAAACGATTCTTCAAACAGAAGTCCTTATCAATGATGTCATGGAGCTCACCAAAAGGAAAACGGAAGTCCGTCTCATACAACCAATTGATAATAAACCTATGATATATGAAATGGGCATCCCTATCGCTGAAACTGATTGTGAATGGAGTATCGATGTACAACAAAAGATTCCACTCAACATAGACCGTAACTCGGTCCGTCATGCTTTCCGTCAAGACCTTTATTCATCAGTCCTCAATGAAACATTTAATGAAATCACTGAGCCATCAGCTACTTGGGTCCGCATGGCTACAAAAGACAAGAACACAACCGATGAAGCAATCAAGGCTGTCATGCATCAACGCTTCGGTGACAAATTCTGTATTGCCAATCCTCTTGACAAATTTGCTATGGATGAAGCGCTATCCCAAGGTTACGCTGTTATCCATGGAGGTCAATTATCGAAAGAGGAATGGGCTCGAATAAAAGAAGCAACAGGCATCGAATCCGTCACTCAAAAATTCAATTCAAAAGACCTTAGAGAATGTCAACCAATGCCTGTTGATTCAAACATGCAGGCTGTTGCATCATATGCCTATCGTATTGCCGAGAGAATCCTTGGCATAAAAATAGATGTCAAGTTTGTCAACAGTCCAGGAAATGTCACTCTTGCATCATATGGCAATCGCACTCTCATTTTCAATGCAGGAGCACTAGGCAAGTCATTCTTCGCCAAACCAATATGTGCTCGTACTACAGACCTCATCATCCACGAGCTTGGTCATGAGGCAGGATTCCACGTTGAGAAGAGCTACCACGAGCTCCTCACCAAACTAGGTGCAGAGCTTACTATGCTAGCCCTGAAAGACCCAGATTTCTTTAGGGGTGCTATGTAATTACTGAGGAAGGATGGACAACAAGGAGGCAAAACAATGAAAAAAATATTAGCAATCCTTTGTGTCCTACTATTAGTGGCACTTATGGGATGCACAAATCAGAAGCAGGAAAAGGACGGAACGAACACGCAGTACACAGACCCAAATGATGTGCCAGGATTCCAGAATGGAGACTACAAGTGCGATGGTGTAGACCGCTACATCTATGTTGATGGTGATTGGGTCCTCAATATGAAAAACTGTCCAGATTGTGGATATGAAGAACCTGTTGGTCCAGAACCAGGAGACGAAGAGTGTCGTGGTTATGACCTTTATGAATACTCTAATACAGGAAGTTGGGTCCTCAAGGAAAAGAATTGTATTTCATGTGGATACAAGGGACCATTTGATGGGGATACCAAATGTGAAGGATACACCCAATACGTTTATGATGAAGATTATGGAGATTGGGTATTCGTAGAAGCAAACTGTCCAGAATGCGGTTACGTTGAGCCAAAAAAAGATGTTGGAAAAGACGATGGTTTTATCGATTGGTGCATGGATTGTCTTGATGATTGGTCTTATCAATATCATTTCGATGGTATTCAATCAGCTCTTGATACAAGCAGTTATTACTCAATGAGTTATCATGCAGAAGAATGTTATTACATCATTGAAGGCTGGGAAAGTGAAAATAGTAGATATCATCCAACAGGCATGTATCGTGAGTTGCAGATGGAATGGGATGAATATCTTCATGATTGTGGGCTATCTCATTGGTATATTTGGAAGGGTTCCGATTATGCTTCCAATGGTCAATATACCCTAGCGACTGAATACATTGAAACAGCCACTGATTACACCAGAAAATACACTGTACATATAAATGAGTGCACTCGCATCATAGAAGAAATACAAACTCTCATGTAGGTGAACATATGGCAAGCAGACAGGTCCATGAACAAGACTGCATCGAACGATTTGGGAAACCCTACACCCACGTCCATAAATTCTTGGACCAATACGCTCGGTACTATCATGGATACAAGGCTCATCGTTACATTCTCCACAACGGGAAAGGACTACGAATCATCCGAGAGAAGTGGGGACACGAAGCATACCTTGCTGGAAAACTACATATCAAAAGAGACCGCTGGGGAAAAGTATGAAATCTGATAATAAAAAATTCAATGCATATAAAATTCCTGGAGTAGATGTTGTTGATTTCCCAAAAGAAAAACAAAAAGAAATAGAGAAGTCTCCTCTTACTGCTTTAAATGAGAGAAAACGAGAAATGCTACAATTAGAGGCTGAAATCAAAAAAACGCCATGGGTTATTTATACAAAAGAAAAACACGAAGTAATTGAACGGTTCCACTCTAAGAAAGAAGCAAAACAATTCCTAAAAAAAATAAAGACAACACCGACATGGAATAATGTTAAGTGCGTTATTAGGAGAAGCAGATTATGAGACCAAGCTGGAAAAGAAGATACTTAGCACTTGAATCATTAATTGAAAATAAACTTCATGACGAAGACTACTTGGATTTGTTTTCTACCAAGGAAGCGCTTCAACACATCTTGCGTGGTGCCAAAAAACTAAGAGGTCAATAATATGGGTTACTGTTGGACATCTGGAAGAAAAATCAATGGACGTTGGGTTTTTGATAAATGCAATGGCAACAAGAACCGAGGTCCAGGTGATTGTTATCCAGAGACTGATAATCCAAATAAAGAACGTCCTCGGTGTAGAGAATGTGCTGAGTGGCGTAAGACCTATAAGGAAGCTAAAGAATACGTAGAAGAGTGGGAAAGATTGAACAAAACAGTAGTTGCCTATAAAGAATGGGAGACTAAGGAAAAGCGTGCCTTGTGAAGTCTGTGGTGAACAAGCTCGTATAACAGTTGATGGTCACATATTCTGTGTGCCACACTATGAAGCATACTTCTACAAACAACCAAAAGGGGTCCTTGATTGGGAACCCTACTATGAAGAAGAACAACCAAAAAAACCAATCAAAAAAGAAATCAAGAAAGAAGAAAAAGAAGACATATGGAGTTGGATATAATGTTCAAGTTTATCGAGAATGACATGCCTTTGAAAAAAAGGGAAGAATTGAATTTCATCTTAGGTTGTGTCTTTCTAAGCTGTTGCATCTTTACCGTCTATTTCTATATCTCACCATTCAAATTCTTTGTGGTTATGATGTTTGGTGTGGATATAATCATTGCCAACATGTTTCGAACAAACAACCGCATAGGTCTAAATCAGACCAAAAATAAAAAAGGAAATTGAATATGCCAATATGTAAACTCTGTGGAGAAAACATAGCTATAGAAGACATGCACAATCACTTAGTAAAAGAACACCCTGAGAGGTTCAGGAGGTAATTATGCACTGCATCAATTGTGGTTGTACTGATGTCACCACGTCTGGAATACAACATGTAACAATGCTTTCTGTGTTTCTGATGAAAGTAATAAAAATGTTCAAAAACAGACATGGTGTGTATGAGTCAACTGGAAAAGAAGAGCAAGTAGCTTGTAATCCTTACAAACAAGTCGTTTGTCCTCGATGTGGCGGTCACATCTTTGAGGATTAATTGACTTAATTCACAATGGCGATGTTGGGTTAAAAATGGGGTTAGGGTTTGATTGTTTCATAGCGTATCTTTATCTTTCCCCATTTATTTTTAGGTGCTCAACCTAGAATAATCCATCTTAAACTCATCTTCCCAACATCGCCCTACCTTTCATCAATGGTGAAATTATGGACATAATAGAGGAAAGAAAAATATCGTATAATGACAACATTATACGTGAGGCAACTGGAACAATATGTGGTGTTGAACACACGCTACGATTGAGAAAAGAAGGACGTAAATTTATAGTCGCTTTGACAACCAAAAAGATAAGAATCACATCACAAATATTTTGGAGCAAGCGTAGAGCCGAAGGTTATTTCAAAAGACTCGTCAGTACCCATGACTTTTCAGAACGTGTAAATAATGACATGCAGACACAAATTCCAAACACTCAAAACATTAGCAAGTAACCTTGGTGAAGTCAAACTCGTTGAGTGCAAACGATGCCATCAAAAATTCTGGGCAACGACTGACCCAAACACAAAACAAACGTTCTATCGTCCGCTCGAAAAATCACAAAATGTCTTGTAGCATCATTTCTCAACGAAAACCCCTACCTTTTCATACAACAAATACCATTCTAATACATCTTCTCCTGTTGGACAACGTTCTCCTTTTAATTCTTATTCACATAGCCTTTGAAATATTCTCTCCTTTAGAACACCTAAATTACTCAAAACCTTTATATACTATAATCAACATTACTATCTACGGTGAAATATAAATGACGAACAAAAAGCAAGAAAAAGACGCTGGAAACCACGAAACACTTAATGAATTCATAATTAGATTGTCAGAAACCAATACAAGCTCGGTTGAGGATTCACGTATTTTTCAAAAACTATTACGTAGTATTGGTTTTTCCAATGCAGTCGTGACTTGTGGCATCGTTTACGAAAAAGGTCAGGGAACCATCGAGGCTCCTCCAGCACCAATCCAAACGTATGCAAAAGCAATTCGAAAATCATTTGAGAAGAGAGGGATGGTGACTCTCTAATGCCTACTCGAACCTTTTATGCATGTCCTCGCTGTGGTCAACTACAAGAGGCTGCATTTAAACATGATAACGAAATTTTTATCCACTGTGTAGCGTGTGGACTCAAATCAAAAATCGTATTTTTAAATAAAGAATAGGAGCCAAAAAGAATGGAAATAAAAGGAAGAATCTGGGCTATGTCTAATGGCGAAGTCACAAAAGTAGATATCGAAGGTCATGGTATTTTTGTGCGTGAAGTCAAGGCGCCCATAAAGAAGCAGACCCCTACAAGGAAGCCAACAAACGCCAAATACAAAACAACACAACCAAAAGGAACCGTTGGCTACGATAAAACCTATGGAATATGGGTCCGAGAAGCAGATGTCCAAAAGGTAAAAAACGCAACCCAAAAATTCGGATTTGAACCAACAATGAAGAACATTGCAAAAGAAACTGGACTCACTGAATTCCGAGCATCTGGAACAGTACATTATCTCCTCGCTCAGAAAATCTTGAAGAAGCACAAAAAAGAAAACCGAAAAATAATTTATAAATTAAGTTAAGAGGTAGAAAAATATGGAACAATCAAACCCACAAGATAAGGTCCGAGACCTTTTCGAAGAATTAAAGAGGCAGATGAAGAACAGCTATGACCTCGTGGTACCAAGTGACCGCATCATCGCAATTAAAGAGGGCGAGAAGCTCGGTATCGACATAGCTCTTACCGAAGAAGAACGAGTCAAGCTCAACACTCCATTGAACCATAAAGTCCATGGAGTAAATGGATGGGCGAAATCTCAAATAGCGGACAAGACTGGTATCCCAATGAGATACTTCCGCAAGATGGAGGAGGAGGGGAAGATAGACCTTCTGGCACACAACATCAATACCTGGATGCCAACAAGAGACACCAGAATGGTTCGTGTTCTTGATGGACGTATCAGAGCATTACTCAGCTCCAAATATTATCCAATCAGCAATTACGATGTGCTCTTCTTGACTATTCAGGAAATCCAGAAAATCAGAAACCAAGGCATCCTCGTTGATGTCAAGGACGCTAATGTAAGTGATACCAAAATGTATTTGAAATTCACTTCACCAGACCTAACTGCTGACATCGAAAAATTCCGAGGCGTTGAACAAAAAGAACGAGTCCATGGTGGCATCATAATTTCCAACTCAGAAGTCGGAAACGGTGCATTCTGTGTACAACCGTTCATCAACGTTCTAGTATGCCAGAACGGTCTTGTTTCAGACAGAGCGCTCCGAAAGGTTCACGTTGGTAAGGAACAGAAACATGGCATCATCAACTGGTCAGATGAGACCAAGAAAATCGGTGATGATTTACTCCTTTCACAAATCCGAGACATGATTGCAGAAACCTTCAATTATGAAGTCTTCCGCAAATGGATTGATGAAATCAATGGAGTCGCTCAAATCGATGTTCCAAAACCAAAACTTGCCATCGAGCAAGTAGCCAATAAATTCAACCTGACAAAAACCCAGGAAGAGGATATCCTCAATGAATTCATTGGTAACGCTGTCAACACTGGACGAACCCAATGGGGTGTCTCTATGGCTGTCACACGAGTTGCTCAAAAAGAGACCAACTATGACAACCGAGTCGCTCTTGAAGAATTGGGCGCTAAACTCCTGAAAAAAGAAGCTACTCCACTGGTGACGGTGGAGTAATCCCTTACGGGTGTGAGTCATGAAAAAACCAGAAAAGATGGTATTATGTGCAAGCATCTTAATTGTAATCTTAATGTCCATCTATGTGGCTCACGCCAACTACCGCTCCCAAACATGGGAGAGCAAGGAGGTTCGAGGCATAGTTAAAGAGTTCCAGCTCTATAATGATTTTCCAAATCTTGAGGTTTTCATTTATTTCACCGATGCCTCTTACCTCCATGTCACTTCCAATCCGTTTTGGACGTATTCTCAATTAATCAATTTAAACCTCACACAACCAATCACTGTACACTATAAAATAAATTTGAATCATAAAATACGAGTAACCAATATAGAGGGATTCTATGAGTAAACAAATGTGGATGGTCAACCCCAAAATCCTATGCAAAAAACATCTGCTAAAAGAGCATGATGATATCCACTTTTTCGTTAATGAGATAGCTAGAGGTATCTCTCTTCATAATTATGTTTACAATAATAAATTAGAAATGCAATCATTGCGTAACAGACACGAGGAAATAACACGAGAAATGGCAAGTCGAGCAATGGAACATGCTACACCACTTCCAGTCTTATCATGGTCCTGTGTCGAAGAAGTATTTGAAGACATCTATTACAAACGAATAAACGCTCGTGATTCGTTCAAGGAGCTACTCAAGACATGTAAAACTTGTAGAAGACGAGCTGACCAACTAATGGAGGTTTATGATATGAAAAAAACAAAACAGACAACCCTGGATGATTTTGGTCTCCAGATGGTCAAGAAAAAAGAGAAGAAAAAAGAGTGATTCTATGTTCAATCATGATGCAGAAAAATTTTCAGAAGCAATTGGTATTACCGATGAGAAATTAAAAGACCTAAAAATGTTAGCATTCAAACAAATAATAGCTAATTTTACAACCCCATTAAAAAGGTCTGAGTGTGTTGAGGAAATCAATAAATTTCTTAACAAACATAAATTTACAAAAAAGGAATACGCAATCCTCTTTGAGCTTTCTATTGATATAGCTTCTCATTTATTCAAGGAAGGACGTGTTATACCAGTTGAATTAGGAGAAAAAATAACAGAAAAATACACCAAATTATTTGGTATGCAAGTACCAGATAAAGATGATATTTCAATTCAATGAGGGATAAAATGTTTGAAAGAAAAAAACAACAATGTCCACGATGTAAAAGCTACAACCTCAAATTTGGAGCTTTTAGCAATCATTGTAATGATTGTGGATTCTCAGAGTATCTAAGACTCTGGAATGAAGGCAAGGAATTCAATCCAAAAAATAAAAACAGTAACATAAAAAACCTACTCAAAAAAATATTGAGTGTAGTGATGATTGTTATCTTCTTGTGGTTTTTTATTGTGCCTATATTCAGATTGAATTTTGATTTGATGGGGTACTTACGAACCGCAGAATTTGCTTCATTCATAATACTCATGGTCTTGTGTTATGCTGGCTCCATGCTTATTAGTGGTAAGATGGTATTTGCTTTCCAGCAACCACAGAGACAACCCAGGACCCACCAGAGGCAGCCACCAAGACAATACCAACAACAACTGTATCACCCTCAACAACAGTCACAACAATCGTATCAGCCTCCAAAAACACTTGAGCTGAAATGGTGTGATATCTGTAACATGGAGAAGCCATCACCAGTTGTAAAAACATACACCTACCAGAACAAACCATTGAACATTTGTTTAGATTGTCAGAGGAAAAGATAATGAAAAAAGAAAAAGCTCACTTCAAAAAAGACCCAGCAAGACTTATAAAGTTTACAGGCACGATGTTCATGTTGGTCACAACAATACTCTTCTATGAGTCCCTTTATGTAGCAGCAGGAAACCCAGGTTTCTTCGTTGTAGTCTACTTCAATTATTTTGGAGAGGGAATGCTAGAGCTTGTTGTATTTACAGCATTGATACCATTCATTGTGTACACTATCTGGAAAGAAGTAAAATCAGTCATGTACTGGTCATAAAATGAAATGGGTCCGCAAGAAACATAATGATGCTTTTACAGTGTGGACACTTTACACTTTCAATAAGCATGATAAATTTCCAATTGCCCACATACGAGTTAGATACAGACCATCTTATCCTCATTATTCAATACAAATAAGCACACTGGACCAATACGAAAAGGACTATCGTTTAAAGACAGAGGAGGACATGAATGAATGCTTAAAAAAAGAGAAGAAGGCGATAAAGAAGAAATACGAATCTCTTCTGATTTCATTAGAATAAACACAAAAAAAGTTAAGCAAGAAATGGATTTTATCGAGAAAGATTTCAAGATAAAACTAAAATCTTTAACAGACGATTTTAAGTATAAAACAAAAAAACTTTTTATTTGGTATTTTTTCATATTGACTATTATATTTATATCAAATATAATTTTTGAATTTTTTTCAGGAGTAAATCATATTTTGATGATTCTCGTTGCTATGTTTGCTTTTTATTGGATAAATGAGCGCAACAAAAGAAAACATGAATTTTCATTGTTCATGGCTACATTAGACACAATGAAAGAGACAATGGAAAGTATAGACCGTATAACAAGGGAGTAATCATGGAAAAAATATACAAATTCAATCATCCTGTATCTTTACCAGACAAGACGTTTCAAAGGCATCCAGGAAGGCTTCATCAAGCTCAGTGATAAGTTAAAAGAATACCTCGCTGACTTAGATGAAAAGAAACTGGATACATTAATCGAGAATAAGGTAGCTTTATTAGAATCACCAAAATAACATTTTTTCTCCTTTAGAACACCTAAATTCACCAAAACCTTTATATATACATAAATACATTTATTTATTGGTGAAATATAAATGACGGAAACAATTGTCGGTAAGGTCCTTCGCTTCGGTAAAGTAAAGGACTATGGACGCAGTGTCAATTTCGGAAAAGATTGGGAAGAGCGCCCAAGATTCTTTTTAGAAGTCGAGTCAGAAGAACATGATACAGTTCTTGCCATGGTTGACTGCAAGGCTGAAAACAACGGGTATGGACTACGCATACCAACGGATGCTGATAGACAGAGACCTCTTGTAGGTGATATTGTTGAATTCACCACGCACAAACTTCGTGATGGTAAATGGGCATCTGTAACATGGAATCAAAAATATGATATCATAAAAGAATCAGAACAAGCTCGTGCAGAACGTGATGAATGGATTGCACAACAAAAACAAAAACGTGAAGAAGATTTTCAGGCTAAAATAGAAGACCAAAAACACCAAAAAGAGGAAGCCGAAAAACATATTCTAGAAGAAATCGAATTTGAAAGAAATGATGAGCAACTACCTCCAGAGGTTCGTGAGCACATCAGTAAGACATTTCGCTTTGATACTATTCGGTCATTACTTCGATATACCTTTTGGTTTGGTCCTATTCGTGAAGGAGAGGGCGGTAGAAGAGCCGAGTATGATTTAGTCACTGGTCAACAACTTTCTGATGGATATCCAGGTACTGGCATGCGAAGGTCAGGAGGACCTCTGTATGGACACCCAGCAAAAATACGCCAATCAATCATTGAGAAGGCAGTCGTTTCTGGTCTTATCTATCAAACCAATCCTTTAGAAAGAGAACGCAGTGAACGCTTATATGCAGCCACACAGAAGGGAGAACGTCTCCTCGCTAAACTTGATACCTGTGAAGAGACTGGAGACCTCAGAGAGCCTTACAAGGTCATTGGTCACTATTCAACGCAACACACATCATTCCACTATGATTGTGGTTATACTTTCATGACTGCAAAAGAAGAACATGAAAAGACCTACAACTCTTTTGGAGTCAGAAGCAACACAGGAACATCATATGATGAAATCAAAAAACCAAAAAAATTAGCCATCTTAAAGGAGGCAAAATAAATGAATAACAAACAACGAGAAGAGCTCCGCAAGGCGCTCGACATTCTCACGCAAGTCCAAGAAGAAGAACAAGAGAAGTATGACAACGCACCAGAAGGGCTCCAGGATTCAGAGAGAGTTGAAAAATTCCAAGAGAACGCTGACAGCCTACTAGAAGCTATAGTCATCATTGAAGAAGTCCTGGAGGGGTGTTAAATGGAGTACAGAACCCATGAGCAATTCCTTGAAATCATTGACAGTGCAATCAATGGAAACTGGAGGCAGGCAGCACAAGAGGCAGTTGACTACGGATTCTATGCTAACGATTTAATCAAACATTTCCAAGAGGAAACAGAAATTGCTGGCACAGAAAAACCATTTCAATATTTCGACAGTATTGATTTAGCAATCATATCTGAAATGGCTGCTGAAATTAGATATAAAAAGGAGCCTTAAACATGTGTGACGAAAAGCTCAAAAAACGCATCATCAAAATGCTCACAGAAAACACTGGTCAACACATGCTAGACAGTGGTGGAATCTATGGACGCAACTATGAACGCAATCAAAATGTAGATTGGGACAAGACTCCTGAAACCACTGTTGAATCAAATGGAGACTCTGTTGAAATTACTGTATCGGTGTATCATTATCTTATAGGACATCTGGAAATCACTAATGAAAGTGAAGTACATGATAAAATGTTCAAGGCTTTCTGTGATAGCAATGATGATTATTATCTAACTAACATGGAAGATTACGCTGAAAAATTCACAAAAACCAACACCGTCAATACCTACAACGGTGAATGTCTTCTCAGTCAAACATTACAATTCGTAACATTCAGAGACGGAAACGATGAAGAATTCATCATCCTCCAGATACATGGAGGTTGTGACGTTCGAGGAGGCTATACGGTGCCTCGTGTGTTTGCAGTAAAGGACATAGACTACTTCTACATGGGAATGGTTGATGTTGACTGTCGTTGCTCTAAATGCGGTTGCTCGTGGTATTCTGATGATGCTGGATATAATTGGTATCCAAATGATGAGGAAGAAAATTTAATTATCGATGAAAAGGATGGAAAATCAATACACAAAAGATGTGGCGGTAAACTCGAGTTTTCTGGAAGGTGCTCTTTTTGAAGCACTCTTCCAATGCTCATTACTGTAAAAAATTTGATAAGACCACTGAGGTCCAGTGTAAGGATTGTATTTTCAGAAGTCTTTGTTTGGAGGAATATCAATGAACAAACAACATGCACTCATTATTTTAGGACTCTCGTTTTTAGTGTCTCATGCTATCATTCTATATGCCATCTTCTTAGAGGCATATTTCAATGATTTCATTGCTGTACTCGAGATTAATGTATTTGGAGAAGCATACCTCGAATTCATCTTCATGCCATGTTCATTGGTCTTAGGTTTCTATGCGGTCTATGAAGTAGTCAAGAAACTCAGAAAAGAGAAGCGAACAACATGAAAAACTTTACTCGATTTGCATCTTTATTTCACAGTTACTCCCAAGCAATGGAAGTGGGTCTAGCAAGAGATAAAGGCGCATCTGGACCATTATTCGAACAGGGTATCAAAACCAGTCTAAAAAAGTGTCATCTATTTGAAGTTACCACTGACATAAAACGTCTCCTCGCCCTCACCAATTGTCCTAACAAAAATGAAGATTTCAATCTACCATTCCCTATAATATTCATTGATGTAGGATTCAAACATGATGAAATGAAAAAACTTGGTATTGATATAGGATACACAGAAATCATTGGCATCATCGCATCAAAAGCATACCTTTACACTGAGGAAGCAAATAGACAGTTACAAGAGCTTGCTGAACGTCATGAGGACTTTGATGGAATAGAATTACAACATGAGCTAGAGAAAATCCATAAACCACTTGGTACTGGTCTTCGCATAACTATTTGTTATCTTGACAAAAAAGCTGATTATTCTGTTGGATTTGACACATACAATGCAAACATCAACATCGCAGATGAATATGAAGATTTAAAATTAAAAATCAAGAAAATCGATGATACGCACCCAATGGCTCGAAAATTCTGTCACTTATTCGTATTGAATTTCCTCAACTTCCTTTATGATACCCGAGTCAAAATAGTTAAGGTCCATAGAGACGAAAAACGAAACTTTAAACGAATCAAACAGGGCAAACAACCAATCCCTGACCGTTCCCTCATAAAACTTACTGGAGACCTTAAAATATATACTGATAATCTCAAAAAAGATAAAAGGACCTGGGAGTATTCTTATTCCTGGTGGGTCAGAGGTCACTATCGAGTATTACGTGACCCAGACTATTGGGGAAAGAAAGCTGGCACACGTATCTTCATCCCTCCGTACATCAAGGGAAAGGGCGTATTGGTCAGTAAAAAATATACGATAGATAAACACGCAATTGAGCTAGAAGGAACGAAAACATGAAAATGAATAAAACAAAAATCGTAGAATATGCAACTACACTACAAGAAATGGGTCTCATAGATGAGTTTTCTCCATATAAAGAAAAATCAAAATGTGGATTCAAATATATAAAAATGTCTCAGGAATTCAAAAGGCTTTTCAAAAAGTACGTGAAAGAAGAAGAAACTCATTCAATCGCCATGTTGATTGCTATGGATAATCCAGAGGTATTATTTGGAGCAATATGTGAAGGAGAAATAGAAACGCTTCAAACACGTACATTAGCTCTCGCTCTGACACATGAAATAATGCAAGAAGTAACCAATGGTGACTGTAAAAATAACTGTGATGTGTGTGAATTTTTATCCACAATCGTTCTTGATAGATTAGAAGATTTATACAATCGATTCACAGCAAAAATAAATAAATACTCTCATACTGGAGACGAAATAGCATAAGAATTATTAGTACACACTCGTTAAGTGATAATGATGGTGAAGAAAATAAGAAAACCGTATTTCAGCGGTGTACAAGACATCGTGTTATGCATAATCAGAGAATACATTCTCTATGGAAATCAATACATAGAGCGCACTCTCATAGACCAAGAAGCAATGAACACTACATTAGGTGACTTTATTCGTGAACACTATCCAGGTCAAGAGGAAGAGACTCTACGAAAAAAGGTAGACCTTGCGCTCCACAATCTCCAGAAAAAAGGAGACATTAAACATTACAAGGACAAGAAAAGTCACTGGACCTTAACATCAATGACGAGCGCTCCGAAAAAACAACAAGAATCATGTGTGGCTCTTCGCCACGAATATGAAATTGGTTGTGAAAACTGTGGTGAATACAGTTATTCTTTCAGTAAGGAAAAAACATGTCCTAACTGTCATAGCGAATCAATAATAAGACGCATCTTTCGAAGTTATTGTCCAATCAGAAAAAAATACGTACATGAAGCAGAACATCAAGTAGGTGAATAAATGAAATATGATACACTAATTGTTGATGGACCATACTTGACTCATAGGTCCTACTCAGCACCATACAAACTAACTACATCAAATGGTCTAGATGCAACTCTTATTCATGGTAGCCTTCGTTCACTCCATTCATTCTACAAGAAGTTCCATCCAGCAAAATCTGCTATCGCTTGGGAGTCCAGAGGCGAATCCTGGCGTAGAGTAAAACGTCCTGACTATAAACCATCCAAACCGATAGATTTCGATTATATCAAGCAATTACAGGACTTCCAGGCGTTATTATATTTATTTCGGGTACCTCAGTATAACAGCCCTACAAATGAAGCCGATGATGTCATAGCTAAATTAGTCAATGAAGATGAAAAAACAATCATCTTCACAAGCGATAAAGACATCATGCAGTTAGTCACTGAAAACTGTCATGTCTTCAATGGAAAAACAATCATGGAGCCTCATCATGTTACTTTAAAATTTGGCGTTGACCCACCGATGATTCCAGACCTTTTGGCAATCACTGGAGACAAGTCAGATAATATTCAAGGGTTGAAAGGCTATGGTCCTAAGAAAGCAGCAAAAATACTCAATGAGCATGGCTACATAGAATACATTCCAGAAGAAATATTCGATGATGATATCATCCTACAACTCTACAAAAATAAAGAGTTAACGAAACTCAATGATGTGTGTGAATTACATGATGTTCCGTCAATGGAACCACGCATGTCGGCAAAAGAAATCTTCGAGAAATACGAGCTCAAAACACTCATAGAAAAGCTCGATGAGTATCGGAGGCTAGGCGAAAGTTGGAAGAGATAATTTTTTGTGGCACCATCACCAAAACGTCATAAAATATTTCACCGCTCTTCCAACCGTCAGTTGGTACAATGGACAAAATGAAAGTATTAGCAACAATAAAATCTATACAAGATAGCAATCTATCAATAACTGAAAAAGAAGATGCACTACACGAACTAGAAAGAAAAAACAAAAATGAGTTGTTCATAAAGACAGATTATTGTCCTCATTGTGAACGATTAAATGTTGATATTTGGTTCAAGCATTTACGATTTACATTGAAATAGACAGTAAAAAAGAAATATTATGAACACGTATATTATAATGATAATATGACATCAATTGAATTCGAGGAAACACTCGAACAAAAGCTCAAGCGTAAAAAGGAGAGAGGCATCAAGGATTCCAAGCATGGACCGCCAGAGAAAAACTTTGGTGATATCTCCGAATACGGAAACGAGCTGGACCCATGATATTGAAATCAAGAATACCAAGAGCATCAGAAATGAAAGCCCTTCGGGCACTTTTAAAAAAATATGGTGACATTCCAGTAGATGAAGCGGTCAAGGCAACAAGACCTAGTACACGTATGCAATGGCTCATTGTTGTTGACCAGAACAATAAAATCTATGGTGGTGGGCGAACATACCAGAAAGACTGGTACGAATGGGTCCTAAAGAATGCGTTCGTCATTCCAGAGGCACGTAACAAGAAAATAGCAACCATGCTCTATGCTGACCTTACAGATAAGGCTGAGGCGGAGGGAGCTAAGGTATGTGAAGCTGACATCACATCAACAAACATACCATCTAAGATTGCTGCGGTTCGTGCTGGGATGCGTCCAGTGAATTCATTCCGTTGGTCAAACAAGAAAAAAGATAAGCCAGCGGACATCTATCAAGAAGTATTCTTGCCTCCATCAAGACAAGAAGTTAATCAAATCAATGCACAAATCAGACGAGAATATGTTCGTAGAGGACACCCAATCCTCGCTCATACTATGACACCATATCCTCGTTATGCAAAACCAGGAAAAAAACTAAAATATATCACGTATTGAGACAATAAGAATGAGTAGATTTTTACGAATAGAATACAGTGACATCAATGAAGGGTACATGGTCTACAATAAGAAAGACCCCGTTCCTGTTGGAATGATTTATTTTTACAAACAATGGAAAAAATGGATTTTTGACCCAGCAGATGGAACAATTTTTGATAAAGAGTGTCTGGATGATATCGCTGAATGGTTATCACTAATATCACAAAATAAATTGAAAGGAGGTAGATAAATGCCAAGACGAGGTTTCGGTAGAAAAGATGGTAGTCAACGAGGACGTAAAGCAGGAGGACGTGGACAAAATAGAACGTCAATCTGTCGCAATCCATCTAAAAAGAAAAACAGGAAAT
>Ga0180434_10001192_pt1 | contig 37689 bp, 42 predicted proteins | sample SS_ome_7_FD_132453 | JGI IMG/M metagenome (GOLD analysis project Ga0180434, IMG submission 132453) | Hypersaline lake sediment archaeal communities from the Salton Sea, California, USA - SS_1_D_2 metaG | ecosystem: Environmental > Aquatic > Non-marine Saline and Alkaline > Hypersaline >... | reverse complement strand
GGTGTATTGGTTTGCTGTTCAATTTTACCTCCTCACTGTTCGCTATGACGTGAGGATAATGCAATTCTTGAAATCGTGCAACTCGTTCAATGTCGGGATGTTATTTCTAGACAAGTACTAAGGAGTGAACCTATGGCAGTCGCACTGGAGCCCCCGAAGGCTCTCACCGCACCCGAACCCGTGGCCCCCGTCGTGCAGAACGAGGCGGACGGGATGGTCAAGCTAGAGACGTCCACCATCCAGCGCCTGGACGACAAGGTGGCCGAATTTGTCGACGTCGTCGTCAGCACCGATGTGCACAGCAAGCCCTTTGAGGACCGGATCACCGCGATCCACAACCTGGGCAACAAAGAGATCCGCGCTTCCGCCAGCGTGTCGAACCGCATGCTGGATCGGCCCGTCAAGGCCATGGAAGGTGGGCTGTTTGACGATAAGTCGCAGATATCCCGCTCGCTGCTCGACCTGCGCAAGACGGTCGAAGACCTCGACCCTTCGCGCCAGGGCGACCTGCTGTCTCCGCAAAAGATCCTGGGCCTGATCCCCTTTGGCAACCGGCTGCGCGATTATTTCCTCCGCTATCAGTCCTCGCAAGGCCACATCAACGCCATCATCAACACCCTGTACCGGAGCCAGGACGAGCTGCGCAAGGACAATGCCGTCATCGAGCAGGAAAAGGTCAACATGTGGAACCTGATGGGCCAGTTGCAGCAGTACGTCTACGTCGGTAAGCAGATCGACGCGGCCCTCGAGGCCCGCATCGCAGAGATCGAGGTGCACGATCCAGAAAAGGCCCGCGTGGTCAAAGAGGAGATGCTTTTCTACGTGCGGCAAAAGGTCCAAGACCTGCTGACGCAGTTGGCGGTGAACATCCAGGGCTATCTGGCGCTCGACATGATCCGCAAAAACAACCTGGAATTGGTCAAAGGCGTGGATCGCGCCACCACGACGACGGTCGCGGCCCTGCGCACCGCCGTGATGGTGGCCCAGGCGTTGGCCAACCAAAAGCTCGTGCTGGACCAGATCACCGCCCTGAACACCACCACGAGCAACCTGATCGAGTCCACCTCGGTGCTCCTGAAAAAGCAGACCGGCGACATTCACCAGCAGGCGACCAGCGCGGCTGTGAATATAGAGCAGCTACAGGCCGCCTTTAACAACATCTATGCGACGATGGACATGATCTCTGACTACAAGATCGAGGCGCTGGACACGATGCGCCAGACCGTCGACACGCTGTCGGCGGAGGTGGAGAAGGCGAACTCGTACCTGGATCGGGCGCGGAGCGAGGAGCTTGCCAGCGTGACCGCGGATTTGGACCTGCTCGCCGCCCCGGCGTCGGACGATGGCGTCGTTGATTTTTAGGACCTGGGGGGATGTTATGCGGATTCGCAACCGATTGATATGGCTCGGCCTGCTCGCTCACTGCTTCCTGCTGGCCTGCGGCCTGCTTCCTCAGACGAACAAGCTGACGGTGCTCGCCGGGTCTGAGCTGAAAGACCTCGAGCCCCTGTTCGATCAAATTCGCAAAGAGACGGGGGTCGCGCTGGAGATGCACTACACCGGCACTCTGGACGGGGCGGAGAAGCTGATGGCGGGGGAGGACGTGGATCTGGCCTGGTTCTCCCACGCCAAGTATCTCACGCTGCTGCAAGGCGCAAATAGCCGGGTGGCGGCGCAGGAAAAGATCATGCTCTCCCCCGTGGTCCTGGGCGTGAAGGAAAGCAAGGCCCAGGCCTGGGGCTGGATCGATAACGCCGACCTCACCTGGCGCGACGTCGTGGACAAGGCGAGCAGCGGCGAGTTGCGCTACGCAATGACGAACCCTGCATCTTCCAACTCTGGCTTCACCGCCCTGATCGGCGTAGCTTCGGCTTTGTCGGGCGGCGCTGACGCGCTCCAGGTGGAAGATATCGACGACGTCAGCGCGGAGCTGGGTGAGTTCTTCAAGGGGCAGGCGCTCACGTCGGGCAGCTCCGGCTGGCTGGCGGAGAGTTACGTGCAGGAGCAGGACCGGCTGGATGGACTGGTCAACTACGAGTCGGTGCTGCTGGGGCTGAATCAGAGCGGCCAGTTGTACGAACCACTCTGCCTGATCTATCCCAAGGAAGGGATCATCACGGCGGATTATCCGCTGATGCTGATCAACAGAGACAAGCGAGAGGAGTACGACAAGCTGGTCGAATACCTGCGCACGCCCGAGTTCCAACAGGAGCTGATGGAGCGCACGCTGCGCCGTCCGGTGATCCCACAGGTGGCGCTGAATGACCGGTTTCCCGACCGGCTTTTGGTCGAGCTTCCCTTTCCCAACAGCCTCGACGTCGTCGACCGCCTCTTGTTCTCTTATCTGGATGAACAGCGGGTCCCTTCCCACGCCTTCTTCGTGCTCGACGTGAGCGGCTCGATGGAGGGCAAGCGTCTGCACGATCTCCAAACCGCCCTGAAAAACCTCACCGGCATAGATACGAGCCTGACCGGCCAGTTCGCCCGCTTTCGAGATCGCGAGCGCGTCACGATGATGCCTTTCAGCAGCGGGGTGCAGGACGTGCGCAATTTCGACGTCTACATCGACGACCAGGGAAGCCTGGAGCAGATTCGGAGCTACGTGGACACGCTTCAGGCAGACGGCGGTACGGCCATCTTTTCCTCGCTCCAGGAGGCCTACACCCTCGCTTCACAGGCTCAACAGCAAGATCCAGACCGCTACTATTCCATCGTGCTGATGAGCGACGGGGAGAACAACGAGGGCATTTCTGAAAGAGATTTCCTGTCATTTTACACCTCTTTGCCCGAGGATGCGCAGCGCATCAAGACGTTCACCATTCTGTTTGGCAGCGCGGAGGAGGAGACGATGGAATCTATCGCCGAGACCACCGGCGGGAGGGTCTTTGACGCCAAATCCGAGTCGCTCAACCTCGTCTTTAAAAAGATTCGCGGGTATCAGTAAATGAATACGAAACAGCGCGTGCTGCTCTTTCTCTACAGCAACCCGAATATCGTGGGATCGAGCCTGGGCATCCTGGGCTTGATCCTTTTCTTCACAGGCATCATCGGGCAGTTCTGGCTCTTGATCGTGGTGGGATTGTACGGCATCGGCGTGCTGGCGACTCCCAGAAGCCCCGCCTACGACCTGCGCCTGCGCAGCCAGCTCACCGCCGACGAGATACGGGAGGAACTGGAGAACCTGGTCCGCTCCATCCGTAGGCAGGTTTCCAAGGAGATCTTGGCCAAGGTGGAGAGCATCAAGGGTTCCATCCTGGAGATCCTGCCCTACATCGTCGACGTCGGCAGCAGCGATTACAACGTCTACACCATCCGCCAGACTGCCCTGGAATACCTGCCCGAGACGCTGGAAAACTATCTCAATCTGCCCAAGGCCTTCCGCACGTTGCACCCTGTCAAGGATGGCAAGACGGCGAAGCAATTGCTCGCGGGACAGTTGGACCTGCTAGACCAGCAGATGAAAGAGATCGCACAAGATTTTTACCGCAACGATACGCAACGTCTCATGGCCCACGGTCGCTTCCTGGAACAAAAATTCAGTAAAACCGACCTGTGGTTCGGGGACGACGCTTGATCTGGATTGAGGGGGACAATGAACGCTCTGGTCGTCTATGATTCGACCCATGGGAATACGGAAAAAATCGCGCAGGCCATCGGTAATGCCATCGGCGGTCAGGTCCTCCAGACTGACGATGTGGACCCTGCTGCCCTGAAAGAATTTGATCTGCTGATCGTCGGTTCGCCCACCCACGGTGGCTTCCCGACGGAGGGGATTCACAGCCTGTTGAAAGCGCCGCTTGCTCTCGAAGGCATCCACGTAGCTGCCTTCGATACCCGGACCAAGAGGTCTATCTTTGGCTATGCCGCGCCCAAAATCGCCCGGAGTCTGGAAAGGAACGGCGGGAACCTCCTGGCGCCGCCGGAAGGCTTCTTCGTTTTAGGCGTCCGAGGTCCGCTCAGGGATGAAGAACTTGAGCGGGCTGCTGGCTGGGCGAAAGGGCTTGCTGAGAGGAAAGGATGAACTTGATTGGCCGCAGGCTCTACCGGCTAGGGCGTCTCGAAGGAAAGATGCTTTCCCAACCATCGTAAAAGGAAATATCGGTGTCGACTTTGGTTTTGGTAGGATATGCCACACGTTACGGCTCAATGCAGTAAGTTTTGGAGGAATGAGTATGTCAATTATCAACGTTCACGAGCGTGTGCTTGATGCTCCGATAACGGAAATTGGCAAGCTCATCGATGGGCTTGCCTCGGCCGATGACAAATTGTGGCCTCATGACCGATGGCCGGCGATGAAGTTTGATCGCCCTCTAAGCGTGGGCGCCGTTGGCGGGCATGGCCCCATTCGTTATACGGTGGAGTCTTATAAACCGGGCTCCTGTATCCAGTTTCGATTTACTGGGCCAAAAGGTTTTCTTGGCGGCCATCGTTTCGAAGTGGAAACGGTGGAAGGCGAAAAAACGAGGTTGCGTCATACCATCGAGATGCAGGTGCAAGGCGTGGCGCGGCTGATTTGGCCCTTGGTGATTTGTCCCTTACACAATGCGTTGATAGAAGATGCCCTGGATCGGGCTGAAATCTATGCGGGAGGGCGACCTGCCGCCCGAAGCTGGTCGCTGTGGGTAAGGGTCCTCAGACGTCTTGCCAGCCGGCAGCAGACGGCTAGGCGCTGAGACAAACGAAGGACCAGTCCGCTTACCAGGAATTAGAAATGGCCACTGATGCGAGAACAAAAAAAGAGAAAGTATGGCTCTATATCGTTGTACCCGTGATACTCTTTAACGCGCTCCCGTTGTTCGTTTTCGGCGCGTTCTTTGCCGCTGCTTTTCAACGCAGCGGCGGCAGCGACGCATTTAGCAACGTGGATACTGCGCAACCGCTTTTTTGGCTCTACGTCGGGATCGCCATACTGAATCTGGGAATGGCGCTCTTTGTCATTGCCAAACTGAATCGAGAAGGAACCTCCATCGCAGAGCTGCTCGCTCCTGGCGGGAGGATATTTCAATTCGAGTGGAAGCCCGACATCCTCCTATTCATTGCCTTCAACCTCATCTTTGCCCTGTATATTGCCGGCTATATCCTACTAACGGGACAATGGCCATCGTATCGCGGGCTGGACGATTGGCAACGTATCATCTTTATCGTCCTATTTCCTATCCTGGCCGGTTTCGCCGAGGAACTCTTCTGGCGCGGCTTTATCATCAGGCGACTACAATCGCAGGGGCACACAGCCCGGCGTGCGATTATGTTTTCCGCTATCGGATTCGCTCTCATCCACGGCGTCTACATGCCGGATAAACTTTTGATCACGTTTTTGATCGGTCTGCTCAACGGTTTCTATTACGTCCGTGAACAGAGACTCGTTCCGTTGATGTTTGCCCACGCTTTTGTAGATACGTGGACGTTTGGTCTGTCGCTGTTTCTGTAATAGCCCAGTGGAGAAGCCAGCAGGAGGAAAAATGTTCTGGAGAAATCTTGGGTTTCTGATCCCCACCATCTTGCTCGTGAGCGTTGGCGGTTTGCTGCTGGTATTGGGATGGCGAACCGATCCGACGGTCATGACCGACGACGGAATGCTGCCTTTGCGAACGCTCTATCTTGGCCTGGGCGGCGGCTTCGTCGGCGGGATTCTCGCGTTAGATTTGCTCATTCTACTCTTTGTCCGCCGCAGTCAAAGGAGGGCGGAAAAGCTGCTGGCTACAGGACTTCGAGGCTGGGCCACGGTGCTGGAGCTGGAGGACACGGGCATCTTTGTCAACGAGCAGCCCCAGGTGCGTATCAAGCTGGAGATCCACCTCGACGACCAGCCCCCGTACGTCCTGGAGAAAAAGATGGTGCTACCCCACACCCGGCTAGCTCAGGTTCAGGTGGGTTCGCAGGTACAGGTGGTAGTGGATCCGACGGATCGCACCAATCCCAAGCAGGTCGGTTTGCTGCTAAAGTAGCGTTCCGAGTCGCGCCGTCGCAGGAGTGATCCTGGCATAGTGCAAACTGGGAGCGTGGTGAAATGACTGTTGTGTACAAGGGTATTCTATTTGTGTTGGCGACCATCGGCATTGTATGGGTGTCGCGATCATCCTTGCGTATCCAATTCCACGGTTTCTATCGTTTCCTTGCCTGGGAAACCATCCTGCTCCTGTTCTTGATGAATATGGATGACTGGTTCGTCGCTCCGTTTCGTCTCGGGCAAATCGTCTCTTGGATATTCCTGATCGTTTCTCTCGTGCTCATCTACCAGGGCGTCCGGTTATTTCGCGGAAAAGGAAAAGTAGACCCGGAGCGCGGTGCTCCAGCGTTGGTGGGCATAGAGAAAACGACGGAATTAGTCACAACTGGGGTGTATCGTTACATCCGGCACCCATTCTATAGCTCGCTATTATTTCTCGGCTGGGGCATCCTCTTGAAGCGCGTGAGTGGGATCGGGCTGGTATTGGCCGTGATAAACACGATACTCTTGATCATCACTGCCAGGAAAGAAGAGAGTGAGAACATTCAATACTTTGGCGAGCCGTATCAAGAGTATATGAAACATACCAAGATGTTTGTGCCCTTTATTCTTTGAGATGGTTGTAGGTCGTATAGAAGGATACGTCAGGTATGGGGGAAGCCACGATGACGATTGCAATCTACTACTTCACGGGAACGGGGAACTGCCTGGCTGTCGCGCGTAGGGTAGCTGCCAGGATGGGATGCCAGCCGATTTCGATCGCTGACGTGATCGACCATCCAACCATTCGGACTGACGCCAACACCGTCGGCGTCGTGTTTCCCGCCTACCTGGCAGGCCTTCACGGGGTGCCGCTAATTGTTGAGAGATTCATCAGCAAGCTCGATCATCTCGAGTCGAAGCGCCTTTTTGCCATTTGCACCTGTGGCGGGTACGAGATCGTCAACGCCGTCCCTGCCTTGAGGAACCTCGGCAGGTTTGTCAAGAAGAGGGGAGCCAGGCTCGCGGCAGAGTACACCGTGCGGCTTCCGATGAACAACCTGGACTATGAACACATCCCCGTTCCTATCGAGACCGATTCGGCGGCCATCATCGAGAACGCAGAGGCGCAGATCGACGACATCTGCAAGCGAATCGCCCAACGCCGCGGAGGCAAGCATCATTTTGCTCGCAGGCTCTTCACGGTTGCAATGACCCCCATGTACTCCATAATGGCCAAGTCCTCCATCAAGTCACTCAGGGAGTTGGCCGGCGAGCCAGGCGACTCTCCGCTGGGGTTCAGAGAGCTGATGCCTCTCACGGATAGGAGCATCCAGGTCGACGAAAACTGTACGGGTTGCGGCACCTGTGCAAGAATCTGCCCGGTCCACAACATCGAACTTGTCGACGGTAGACCAGTCTGGCAACACCGCTGCGAGATGTGCTTCGCCTGTGACGAATGGTGTCCGCCCAGGGCAATCCATCACTGGGGGAGGCCAGATGGCGCCAAGTATCACCATCCGGAAGTCAGGGCCAGGGACCTGTTCAGAAAGACAGGCCCGGGGGCACCGCCTGACCATCCTATCGAATAATCATTTTCGTGTATCTCCCCTGAAAATAAATCTGTTACCAATTTGTGTCATTCCGAGCGACCGAAGGGAGTCGAGGAATCTCCACTTTCGCAAGCAAAACCACCGGGGAGATTCCTCCGTGTAGCGCCACACGACGCTGCGACTCCACTCCGCTGCGCTCCGTTCCGCTACTAAGAAACTTCCTGTTACCGTCATTCCGAGCGAGCGCAGCGAGTCGAGGAATCTCACATTGCGGAATTGGAGACCCTTCGACTCCGCTGCGCTCCGCTCAGGGTGACGAATACGTATAGTTTCTTGCTCACTGAACAACGTCGTGGCGTTGTGGTTCACTCGGAATGACGAGCGCCTGTAGCGGTTAGCGTCGGATTGTTCCAATCCGCAATCGCCCTACATTTTTGTCCTTCGGGGTGAACAGAGTTCATGGTGACTCCTCAATAAATCGGGGCCGATGTAGGACGGTTTTGCTATCCGACTTTCCCCAGATTCGTTCCTCGTGGCGCCACGTCGGAGCATAAACTCTAAAACGATGCAATTCGCCCATTGCACGCCTGATCCGAGACAAATACTCCCCGAAAAAAAGTACTCCCAGGCGATCAACCTCCTCCTAAAGTTAACGGTAAGTTAATATTCCCATAACAGAGCCTTAACCGCGCATTATGTTGGCGTTAACGATGATCTGCTATAGTACATCTTGGCTTTGGATCATTCTCTGCAAAAACTGAACACTCCAACTACGAGTACGTTTCAAGAACTGTCACGACGCACAAACCGAGGAGGGTTACCTAGTGAGCTTGCTTGAAATACAAAACCTGCGCGTGGTTTATCCCAATGGCCTGGAGGCCCTAAAATCAATCGACATCACGGCGGATGAGGGAGAACTCGTCGCCATCATCGGCGCCTCTGGCGCTGGAAAATCCACCCTGTTGCGCTGCATCAATGGCCTGCTGGCTCCGACCGCCGGCAAGGTGATCCTGGACAAAGAAGAAATCACGGCGATGGATGAGGCACAGCTTCAAGAAGCCCGCCGTCACATCGGTTTCATCTGGCAGGAGTACAACCTGGTGGACCGCCTGCCCGTGCTCACCAACGTGCTAACGGGGAGATTGGGTTACAACTGTGGATTCCCCAGTCTGTTAGGCTTTTTCGACCGGACGCATCGCGACATCGCCGTGCGCAACCTGGAACGGGTCAACCTGCTGGATCGGGCCAGACAACGGGCCGATCAGCTCTCTGGCGGTGAGAAGCAGCGCGTCTCCATCGCCCGCGCCATCAGCCAGGACCCCAAAGTTATCCTGGCCGATGAGCCGGTCGCCAGCCTCGATCCGGAACTGGCGTGGCAGGTGATCAACGACCTCTCCAGAGTGGCCCGCGAGGACGGAGTGCTGACGCTCATCTGCATTCATCAAGTCAATCTGGCCAAGGAGTTTGTAGACCGCATCGTCGGAATTGCTCAGGGCGTGGTTGTCTTTGACGGTTCGCCCAACGAGCTTGACGACGCGGCGATGGATCGCATCTATCGCTTTGGCAAACAGCCAGCTTCAAAAAACTGTTACGCTATGTAAAGGAGGAAATAACGATGGAAAACGTCGAGACCGGACCCAGGATCCGACTACTGCCGAGAAAACGTGAGCTTGCAGAGGACGAATTTCGCGAGCAACTGCTGAGACCATGGCCCAAGATCGGAATGGGCACCATCATTGGCCTGATACTGATTTTCGCCGTTTACTCGTGGGGCATCAACGGCACGAACGCCAAGCCCGGCGAGTTGATCGAGGGCATCCCCAACATTGTAAATTTTCTCGTGCGCCTCTTCCCACCGGAACTCAAGACGATGCCCCAGGCAATGGAGGTGCTGAACGCCAGTTTCAGCCTGCCTGTTCCAGAGATCATCTTTGCCATCATCGAGACGGTGCAGATGGCCATCATCGGTACCACGTTAGCCATCTTTCTCTCGATTCCGTTCGGGCTTCTGGCCGCCCGCAACACGTCACCCCACCCCACCGTCTACCAGGCTATGCGCTTGATCCTGAATGTCAACCGCGCTGTCCCCGACATCATCTTTGCCCTGGTTTTTGTGGCTGCGGTGGGCTTGGGACCCTTTGGCGGCGTGCTGGCGCTGGCGGTCGGCTCCATCGGCTTTATGGGCAAGCTGTACTCCGAGTCCATCGAAGCCATAGATCCTCAGCAGGTGCTGGCGGTGCGGGCGACTGGCGCCAACCAACTACAGTCCTTCATCTATGGCGTCATACCTCAAGCATTGCCGCTGATCGCCTCCTACTCACTGCTCTTGTTCGAGACCAACATCCGCTCTGCCACCATCTTGGGTCTGGTTGGCGCCGGAGGCGTGGGGTTCACTATCCACAAGTACCTCAGCCTTTTCCAATACAGACGGTTGCTGGGCGCATTGATCCTGATCACCATCACGGTAACCGTCGTGGATCGGGTCAGTGATCGCTTGCGGAAACAGATCACGTAGCGACTACCTAATTAACAGGAGGGTTTATATAGGCCGATTATCTCGTAGCTGACACACTGTGCGTTAACCAAACAACTATTACGAAAGGAGTGACTAAAATGAAACTGTCGAATCAGATCTATACCTTGTTCGTTCTATTGGCCGTGATAAGCGTCGTCATCACCGGTTGCGGCGGCTCCGCCCAGCCAAGTGGAGCAGAATCTTCTATAGCCGAAGCTGCCCAGAGCGACGACCCACGCGCCGACTGGCCCGAAAAATTCATCGTCGGCTACTTTGGCGGCGACGATCCCGCCGAGGTTCTGGAGCGCAACGTGCCGTTCGAGGCCTATCTGGAGGAGAGGCTGGGTGTCGATGTCGAGATATTCACCGGCACCAGCTACAACGCCGTCATCGAAGGCATGCGCGCCAAGCGCGTGGACGCGATGGAAGTCGGTCCCTTCTCCTACATCCTGGCCGCTGAAGAGGCTGGAGCCGAGGCGCTGGGTGTGGGCGTCTACTCGCGGGAAGAGAACCCCGTCTACGATCCCGATCTACCCGCTCACTATTACAGCATTATCTTTACCAAGAAGGGTTCCGGCATCGTCACTCTCGATGACCTGAAAGGAATAGGATTCAACTTTGTCGACCCCGCCTCGACCTCCGGTCATCTGGCCCCCAAAACCTTGCTGCTCAAGAACGGCCTGGATCCAGACAACGAGATGGACACCGTCTTTGCTGGAAGCCATCCCACCTCCGTGATCTCGGTGTGGAACGACAAGGCCGAAGCCGGAGCGACCTACGAGAACAACCTGTACAATCTGGCCAAAGAGGACCAGATCGAGTTCTGCGGCTTCCCCGATGGTAAAACCGGCATACCACGCACCAAAGAAGAACTCGCGAAACTCTACGACGAGTGCCCCGAGGGCCACATTGCGATGATCGCTATGTCCGATCCCATCCCCAGCACACCCTTTGCTATCCGTGGCGATCTGCCCGAATCATTCAAAGCAGCCGTCAAGGAAGCATTGCTGGATATCCAGAACAACCCGGACTTGATCTCCCAGACGGCCCGCTGGTACGTGGATCCCTCCGACGAGCTGGGATTTGACCACCTCGATCACTATTACAACTCGCTGCGCGATATCGCCAAGCTGCTCGATCTCGACTTGCACGAGATGAAATAAAAACTCTGCTGGCACATGATCGCATAATCATATGCCACCAGTCACTCTGGGGGGGCATCTGCCTCCCCAGAGCGTAGCGTTGCGAAGCAGATGAGGAGAATCAGATGCTACGAGTATACCAAGAGAGCATTGAACAGAGCCGATGCCTGAGCATTCTCAGCCGTGCGCCGGCGGAGGAGGTAAAGCGATTCGCCGACGCATTGATCCCCCAGCTTGGGGACATCGAGGTGCTCCACAATCGCACCGGGCTGGCAATGCTCCCGATGCGCGATCCCGTAGAGGGCATCACGTTCTACCTGGGCGAGGTACTCATCGCCGAGGCTCACGTCTCGCTGGGAGAGTCCGAAGGGTATGCCGCCTGCCTGGGACGCGACGTCGAACACGCCCTCGCTATGGCATTGATCGACGCCGCCAACGCGGCCCATCTGGCCCCGGACAGGATCGCTGCCTTTGTGGAATCACAGGCCGCTCGTCTGGAGGAGGCCGACCGGCGTCTGCTCCGCCAGGTAGAAGCGACCCGTGTAGAAATGGAGACTTTTGAATGGCAGACATAATGATGAATGTGCAAGAGGCGCGCACTCAAAACACCTTTACGGCCCTGATGTGGGCCTTCAGCCATCCAGGCCATCCCCGGCCTTTGCCCAAGACGAACCTAGCGCCGTTCTTTGCCATCGGCGAGACTCTGGTTGACCTGGAGACTAGCTACTATAGCTCACACGACGGCCTGGGTCAACAACTCGCTCGTCTCGGTGGCCGTCCCCGCTCACCCCAGGAAGCAATGTATCAGTTCTACCCTGAATTGGGGGACGCTGATTTGCTCGATCTGGAAATGGCGCCGGTGGGCACCTATACCTATCCCGATCACTCGGCGACGCTGGTGCTTGGGGTGGAATTCGACGTGGGGACCAGGATACGACTGAGCGGACCGGGTATACCCGAAACGACCGAGCTTTTTGTAGAGGGTATTCCTCAATCGTTCTGGTCACTGCGGGAGAAAAAAGTCCAATATCCGCTGGGTTGGGACGTCTTTTTGATTGGGGACGGCCAGGTGGTGGGGCTGCCGCGGACGACCATCGTGGAGGTCCTCTAATGGCCTACGTGGCGACCCGAGGAGGAGAAAAGGCCATCCAGCGCGCCGAACAACTCTACCGCGCCCTGAACGGCGCCTTCGATGCTGATTTCGTGCGCGCCATCGAGCGCCACATGCCCTACCTGATGGACCGGGTCATGGGCGAGGGATCGCTCTACGCGCCGGAGATGGCGGCGCTGGCCCTGGCTCAGGCGGGCGGCGATCTCTACGAGGCGGTGTTGCTGCTGCGGGCCTATCGCTCGACGCTGCCCCGGCTAGCCTACGCCGAGCCGGTGGACGACGAGGCGCTCTTGGCCGTGCGCCGCGTCTCGGCGGCCTTTAAGGATATTCCCGGCGGCCAGATCCTGGGACCGACGCTCGATTACAGCCACCGCATACTGACCACTCAAGTGCTGGATAATGGCCACGAGGCATCCCGGCCTGAGCCTGAAGCGGCAGAGAAGCCCGCGCCTACCAACTATCCGTCCGTGTCCGGCTGGCACCGATTGACCGGCCTGATGACCCGGATGGAAGAGCACGAGCCGCCTGACCCAGCCGAACTACCGGACGTCACCCGCGAACCCATCGTCTTTCCCGCCTCACGCGAGCATCGGTTGCAGTCCATCTCCCGCGCCGATACCGGCGGTATCCTGGCTTTGGGCTACGCCGGGATGCGCGGCTACGGCCTCACCCACCCCACGGTGAACGAGGTCAAGCTGGCATACGCCGACGTCCGGCTGCGCCATCCCATTACCGGCGCCGTGTTCAGCGCCGGGCGGATTCGCGTCACCCACACCGAGGTCGTCAGTACCAGCGCCGATGGGCTGGAGCTGGGTTTCGCCGCCACGATGGGCTGGAACGAGGTCAAGACCATCGCCGCGGCGATGCTCGATATGGAGATGAGCAAGCCGGAGCCACACCCCGCTCACACGGAGGAATTCGTCCTCTACCACACGGAGCCGGTGGAGGCCTCGGGGTTCTGCATCCACTTCAAGCTGCCCCATTACGTCACCTTTAACAGCGCCCTCGACTCGATCCGTCGGGTACGGTCGCGGCGCGAGGGGGGCAACCGACTGCAACAGATGATACAGACCGCCGTCAAGGAGAAGGCGTCATGACACCCTCAGAGACCGTCGCAGAACTGGCCCATCCGCGTCAGGACTATAGTTACGCTTTCCTCGATGAGTTCGCCAAGCGGGAACTGCGTCGCCGCATTCTAAAGGCCATCGCCATCCCCGGCTACCAGGTGCCCTACGCCAGCCGCGAGATGCCTATCGCCCGTGGCTGGGGTACGGGGGGATTGCAGGTCACCCTCAGCCTGGTCGGGCCGGGCGACGTGGTCAAAGTGATCGACCAGGGAGACGACGAGTCGGTCAACGCGGCCAACCTGCGGCGCTTTATCGCCCGCATGGCGGGCGTCGAGACGACGTCAGACACGTTGGAAGCCACCCTCATCCAGAGCCGCCATCGCATCCCCGAGGAGCAGCTGCGCGAGGGGCAGGCGTTGATCCTGCAAGTACCTATCCCCGAGCCGCTGCGCTGGGTTCAGCCGAGCGTGGCCAAGACCCGCGAGATGCACGCCGACGCCGACTATGCGTTGATGTGGCTGGTGCTGTACGAGCAACTGGTGCGCTTTGGCGAGTTTGTCACCGGGGCCAGCTATCCCGTCATCGTGCACCGGCGTTACCTGATGACGCCCAGTCCGATCCCGCGTTGGGACACGCCCAAGCTCCACCAGGCCGCCCACCTGACCATTCTTTCAGCCGGGCGGGAGAAGCGCCTCTACGCCGTGCCGCCCTACACCGACGTCTATCCCATCGAGTTCGACGACGTGCACTTTTCTGTCGAGCGCCAGACGGAAGGCGTGTGCCAGATGACGGGCGTCTCGCACAAGTACATGAACGAGATTCCGCAGCCCGACGGCAGCTCGCGCTACGTGCTTTCGGACACGAGCTTTGCGGACAAACTGTTGAAGCAAAAGCGGGGTGAGCGCGTGACCATCGGAGAGATCTATTTTGACGACAAGGGGAACTTTTACCATGCAGGCTACCTCAAGAGTTAATGCAGTCAGCACAATATCGCTCGATCCGCCGCGCCTGATCACCATGCAGCCCCTGTTGCGGGCGCGCGGCCTGACGAAACGGTATGGCCGTGTGACCGCCGTCGCCGACGTGGACGTCGAGGTCTACCCCGGCGAGTTGTTGGGCATCGTGGGCGAATCGGGCTCGGGCAAGTCCACCCTGCTGCGGCTGCTCAATTTGGAGGAGCCGCCCGACGGGGGGGAATACTACCTGGACATCCCCGGCTACGAGGGGGACAACCTGTTCGAGTTGGATCGCTTTCACCGGCGCGAGGTGCGCATCTATCACATCGGCATCGTCTACCAATACCCGCACCTGGGGTTGCGCATGCGATATACCTCTAGCGGCAACGTGGCCGAGCGGTTGATCATGACCGGCGAGCGCACGTTCGCCGCGATGCGCCAGACCGCCCGCGATTCGCTGGCCGCCTCCGAGTTTCCGCTGGATCGCATGGACGACTTGCCTTTCAAGCTCTCCGGCGGGATGCAGCAGCGAGTTCAACTGGCCAAGGCCATCGCTCTCAAGCCGCGCCTGCTGCTGCTCGATGAGCCGACCAGCGGGTTGGACGTTTCGGTGCAGGCGCTGGTGCTCGATACACTCAAGCGGTTGCAGCGGGAGACCGGCATCACGATGGTGATCGTGTCGCACGATCTGGGCGTGATCCGCACCCTGGCCGACCGGGTGATGGTTATGCGTCAGGGGCGATTGATCGAGACGGGCCTGGCCGATCAGGTGCTCGAGGATCCCCAAAAGGCATACACCCAGCAGTTGGTGCACGCCAAGCTATAACAGAGACACGGACATCTATCACGACGCCAGGCGCACAGAGGAGATTACAATCCTATGACACTGCTCGATGTTAAAGACTATGCAAAAGTGTTCGAGATTCATCACCTGGGACGCAGGATCGGCGTTTTCGAGAATCTGAGCTTTGAACTGTATCCGGGCGATTTCTTGCTGGTCACCGGTCCCAATGGGATCGGCAAGTCCACGCTCCTACGCTGCCTGTACCGTAGTTACCGCCCTACGGCAGGGGCTGCGCACTATCAATCTCACTATGGCGAGATCGACCTGGCCCGGGCCGCCGACGTCGACATCACCCTGCTGCGCCGCGAGGAGATCGGCTTTGTGACCCAGTTCCTACGCCCGCGCCCGCGCGTGAGCGCCCTGGAGTTGGTCGCCGAACCGCTCCTGACGAGGGGATGGGCCTGGGAGGAGGCCATACAAGAGGCGAGCGACTGGCTGGAGGCCTTTGGCCTCAAGACCGACATCTGGCACGCCTACCCCACCACCTTCTCTGGCGGCGAGCAGCAAAAGGTCAATCTGGCCCGGGCGCTGATCTCTCCCCGGCGTTTACTTCTGCTGGATGAACCCACCGCCTCGCTCGACGCCGAAACACGGGCGGCGCTGGTCGAGCGACTGGATCGGCTGAAAGAGCAGGGAGTGGCCATGATCGGGGTCTTTCACCAGCCGGAAGAGGTGATGGTATTGGTCGACAAAGAGATCCGTCTCGAGCCGACGAACGGCTGTGTGCGAGGGATCGAAAAGGAGTTGGCAGTATGTGGCTAAGTGATTTGTGCATCGTCCTGCCCGATCGGGTACTGGAGCGCGGCTCGCTTTGGATCGAGGATGGTCGTATCGTCGAGATCGTCGAGGGCCACGCGCCCTGTGAAGGGCTGAACGCCTGCGGCCTCACCGCTTTTCCCGGCATCGTGGACCTGCACGGCGATATGCTCGAACGCGAGATCGAGCCGCGGCCGGCAGCCCGCTTTCCGACCGATATGGCTTTGCTGGAATTGGATAAACGGCTGGTCGCAGCCGGTGTGACGACAGCCTTTGCAGCGGTCGGCTTCTGGGGCAGGGAGACGGACAATGGAAAGAAAATCCGCTCCGAAGACAAGGCCCGCGAGATCATCCGTACGGTGAACAGTATGCGCGATACGTTGCTGGCTGATTTCCACATTCACGCCCGCTACGAGATGACGACGCCCAGCGTCGCGCCCGCCCTGGCCGAGTTGATCGCCCAAAGACAGGTACACCTGGTCTCGCTGATGGATCACACGCCTGGCCAGGGGCAGTATCGGGACTTTGACCACTACTTTGACTTTATCGCCAAGTGGCGCAGCGTCCCCCGTGAGGCGGTGGAAGCAGAGTTCAAAAAGCGCATGGAACGGGTGCGGGCCGTCGCGGATCAGATGTGGCCGGTGGCGACCGAGATCGCAGCAGGCACTACCAGGCAGGGCATTCCCCTCGCCTCGCACGACGACGACACGTTGAAAAAGGTCGAGACCGTGGCGAGTTTGGGAGCCTGTATCAGCGAATTCCCGGTCACGATCGAGGCCGCCCAGGAAGCGCGGCGGCGGGGTATGCACGTCATCATGGGCGCACCCAACGCACTACGCGGCGGCTCACATTCGGGGAATCTGAGCGCGCTGGAGGCCATCGAGAGCGGCGTGGTAGACATTCTGGCTTCGGATTATCACCCTGGCTCGCTTCTGCACGCCGTCCTGAGCCTGACAGAAAAGGGGATCCTGCCGCTCCACGAGGCAGCCAAACTGATCAGCCAGAACCCGGCGGACGCCGTCGGTCTGGACGACCGAGGCCGCATCAAGGTGAACAAATCCGCCGACGTGGTGCTGGTCGAGGTGGGCGAGCGCCCGCGAGTGCGCGGTACGCTGCGGCGCGGCGTCCCCATCTACTGGGACGCTTACATGGCATCCCTGACATACAAGCAATTTCGATCTCCGGTCTCGACCCCGGCTGGTTTGAATTAGCGAGGTGAACCGGTGAGCGATCTCTGCGAACTTGTCCTATACGCCTGCCCGGTAGGAAAATTGGAGGAGCAGTTGGAGGCATATTTTGCTTGCAGCCGCACCAGGTGCGGCGAGAACGCCGCGCACCAGTACATGCCCCACTGCACATTGACCGGCTTTTTTCGCAGCGAACCGGCCAAGATTCCGCTGTATATCCAGGCTCTTTCGAGAACACTCCGGGCAGCCTTACCGACGATGCCAAACCCGGTGATCGCGGTTACAGGAATGCAGTTGGCGCCCGAGATCCACTGCCTCGAGTTAGAATCCCCCTGGTTACGACAACTCGTGGCTAAATTTGCGACGCGGGTTGTGTCTGCGACACGGCAAGAGTCCCTGCGGCCAAAAAGGTGGCTGCATCTGAGCCTGGCTTATGGATTCGATCCCGGACATCGGCGCGCTCTGGAGCAGTTGGCGGCCAGAATGGTGGATCCCCAGGCTCCGGTGACGTGGGAGATGCGGTTCTACGAGCGGCGCCCCGACGGTTCGTGGATGTGTCACGCCCGCTGGCCCTTGAGGACATAATATGACGACGTGCGACATCCGGATCATGACGTTCAATATTCGTGGCGCAACCTACGACGACGGCGTAAATGCCTGGTCAAACCGCGCCGCGCTCAACGTGCGGACGATCCAAGGCCATAACCCCGACGTGATCGGATTCCAGGAACTGGAAACGGGCAATCTCAAGACGTATCGAGAGCACCTGATCGACTATGATTACGTGCTGGGCTTGCGCTACAACAGGCCAGGGCGGCTGTTCTACAACGCGATCTTTTGGAAACCGGCCCGCTTTATGTTGACGGCCTCCGGCGGATTCTACCTGAGCAGTACGCCCGGAAAGTGGTCGTCTGCCTGGGATGCGGCGCGCGTCCACACGGCGATGTGGGCAAAACTGCGCCCGATGGACATCCAGAGCGAATTCCTTTTCCTCAACACACACCTGGATCACGTCAGCCACCGGGCGCGCGTCGAGAGCAGCAAATTGATCATCCGAAAAATTTCGCTACTGCGCCATGACAGTCAGCCGGTCATTGTCGTCGGAGACTTTAACGCTCCGCCTGAAGGTTTGGCGGAGACGAGCGACACGGTCTATCACACTTTTATGGTCGGCGGCTTTCAGGACACGTATCGGGGCGCGAAACCGTCAAACACCGTCCACGGGTTCCGAGGAGGGCAATTCAGCCAAGATGATCTACGCCTCGATTGGATTCTGACCCTCAATGGCTCCCGCGCCGTTCAGACCCGATCCTGCGCCATCGTGCGAGCCGCCGAGCCGCCGTTGTATCCCAGCGATCACTACCCGGTCATCGCGGATTTGACCATCAGTTCATAGAGGAGCGCGCTGCATGCTGCACTATATCGAAATGTTTCCCGATCCTGTACCGGACGCGATCAAGGCGTTCCGGGGCAAAAGGCTCAGCGAAAAGCCCTACATCCACCCGACATCGATCGTCCGGGACAGCTACCTGGGCGCTTGGACCGACATCGGCCCCAATACCTACGTCGTGGAATCCAGTTTTGATGATTATAGCTACGCCGCTGGCGACGTGATGATCATTTACTCCCAAATCGGCAAGTTTTGCTCCATCGCCTCTCATGCCCGCATCAACCCCGGCAATCACCCGATGGAGCGAGTTACCCAGCATCACTGCACCTACCGCCGGACCCAGTACGGATTCGACGACGCGGATGACGCGGCCTTTTTCGACTGGCGGCGGGCGGACCAATGCGTGATCGGACACGACGTGTGGATCGGCACGGCGGCCATCATCCTGCCGGGGGTTCACGTGGGAACAGGCGCTGTGATCGGCGCAGGGGCCGTCGTCACCAAGGACGTCGCGCCTTACGAGGTGGTCGGCGGCGTCCCAGCCAGGCCGATCCGGAAGCGATTTCCCCCGTCTATCATCGACGAGTTGTTACAAACGGCCTGGTGGGATTGGGATCGGCAGACTCTGGAGGAGCGATTTGACGAATTACGGGACATCCATAGCTTTATCGAGAAATATGCCAATTGAGCAGCAGTTGTTGTCCACGGCGATTGAGGCTGCCCAACAGGCTGGTCAGGTGCTCGTCCACCACTGGCCCAACGGGCGCACAATTACGCGCAAGGGCTACCGAGACATTGTCACCGACGCCGACACCGCGGCCGAAGACGTCATCCTGAACACGATCCGCGCCCGTTTTCCCGAGCACGCCATCATCTCTGAGGAAGCGGGGGGCGATCAGATCGGCGACAATTACACCTGGATCATAGACCCCCTGGATGGAACGACAAACTATGCCCACCGTGCGCCTATCTTTGCCGTCTCCATCGGCGTGTTGGAAAAAGATGAGCCGCTCATCGGCGTCGTCCACGATCCGCTTCGCAACCATACCTTCGTGGCCAAGCGGGGCCAAGGGGCCACACTCAATGGCGCATCCATACGCGTTAGCAACGTCACGCGCTTGGGCGAAGCAGTCGTGGGTCTGGATTGGGGGCGCAGCAACGAGATACGTGAGCGGGTACTTGAGTATCTACACCACATCGTCGTGCACTGTGGCACGCTGCGCGGGGTTGGGTCGGCGACGCTGACGCTGGCTTACATCGCGACGGGTTGGTTGGATGCCTACTTCCACCTGGCGATCAGGCCCTGGGACGCCGCGGCTGGGGTGCTCCTCATCACCGAGGCAGGTGGGCGATGTACCACATTGGAGGACGAACCCTATCGCGTCGACTCTCCGGCGTGCCTGATGAGCAATGGACTGATCCACACCGAGTTGTTGGGCGTAATGCACAACACATCGTAAACCAGCGCCTGTTTCCTGGATGGGCTAGGAATCCTCAGCCGCTACCCGACCCACTGAATCCTCCACACCGTTCGACCATCCCAGGGGAGCGGCAACGCTATCGAGAAGCACGCGCCGCCCGAAGGCCGTCTCGACCAACGGCGCGGCGTTGCGCTCCGCCTGCCACAGTTCGACAGCGGGATATTCGTCGCTGATCAGGGTCAGGCGCAGAGAGCCATCCTCCCAGGTGACGATGATGTCGTCTATGGCCGCGTTGCGCCCGCGTTCCAGGCACTCGGCCAGGCGCAGGATCGCAGCCAGCCGCGTGAGGAGAATTCCATCCCCTTCGTCGAGCAGGATCGCATAGTCCGCAGTGTCCGGCGTCCCCTTGCGATGGTAGCGCGACAGGAGCGCGATGAGGGCGATCTCGCGGGGAGAAAAACCGGGCAGTCCGTTGTACTCGATCAGGGTTTGGGAGTGCTTGTGGTGACCTTCGTAGCCGACGATCCGGCCCAGGTCGTGGAGCAGGGCGGCGGCGTCCAATAACTCGCGTTCCTCAACCCCGTACCCGTGCAGCGGGATCAGTTGGTCAAAGAGGCGCTCCGCCAGGAAGCGGACGTGGTTGGAGTGCTGCTCCTGGTATTGATAGTTGCGGGCCATATTCAAGACGCCAAAACGGCGCACGTCGGGGATGACGGGGTAGGCAAGATGTTGCCAGAATGTCTCGGAGAAAACGCCTTCCCTCAAGCCGTTGACGGAGATCGTCAGTTTTTTGATTTCCAGGCGCTTCATAATGGCCCGGAGCACCATGGCGCCCGGGAGGATGATGTCGGCGCGGTCGCTATCCATACCGGCGATCTCTTGACGCTCGGCCAACGGCAGCTCGCGAAACAGCTTGATACTCTTCTTGACGGAGGCGCGGGTCAACGTAAAGCCGTGCAGCGTGTTCAGCGGATACGTTTGGCGCGCTGCCTCGATCCGGGCCAGGTTGCGAATGGTTCCCCCGAGGCCGACGAGCATCTCCGTCTTTCCCCGGCCAAGCCAGGCCACCGCGTCCAACTGCTGCTCGATCTCTTTCTTGATCGCCTTGTACTCGGCTTTTTCGATCGGGTCACTGCGGACAAAGCGCTCGGTCAAGGCCAGCGCGCCCAGGGTGACTGATTCGCCCCGGTAGAAACGCCCCTCGCGCACTTCGCTCACCTGCGCGCTGCCGCCGCCGATGTCCACCACGACTCCTCGCTCCATCGGCGTCTCGTTCAGCACGCCGATGGCGCCATAGCACGCCTCGCACTCTCCGCTCAGCACGCGCAACGACAGCCCAACGTCGCGGGATACTCGCTCGACGAACTCCTGCCCGTTGGCCGCCTCACGCACGGCGCTGGTGGCGACGGCCAGGATCACGGCCACTCCCGTGCTATCGCAGAATCGTTTGAAGAGGCGCAGCGTCGAAAACGCCCGCGCCATCGCCTCTTTACTCATCCCTTCCTCGGTCAGCCCCTGGCGCAGCCGAACGACCTCCCGGACCTGATCCTCCAGGCGGTAGGCGTAGCCAGGTATGGCGTTCATCACGATCAGGCGAGCGGTGTTCGACCCCAGATCGATGACGCCGATACGATGAGACCGAGGATCTTCCATAAAAGAGGAGTTTCCGAATCCGCTAGGCGAGGCTTTCCAGGCCCGAGTCCTCCAGGTCCAGCTCGATCATTTTCCCCGTGGCGGTAAAGACCACGCGCTCGCACACATTCGTCACCCGGTCGGCGGCGCGCTCCAGGTTGTGGGCCACCCACAACAAGAAAGTGGCCTGGTCGATGTTGTTCGGATTCGACATGATCAGGGTGAGCAACTCCCGATAGACCTGGTTGTAGAGGTCGTCCACCTCGTCGTCCTCGGCGGGGATCGAGTGGGCCTGATCCACGTCCTGCCGGACGAAAGCGTCCAGCGCCCGGTGGAGCATGTCCCGCGCCTTGGCGGCCATCTGGGGCAGATCGATGAGAGGTTTGATGAAAGGCTCCTCGCCGATCATCAGGTTGATCTTGGCGATGCCCTTGGCATAGTCGCCGATCCGTTCCAGTTCGCCGGCAATGTCCAGGATGGCGGCGAGGGTGCGCAGGTCGCCGGCCATCGGCTGCTGCGTGGCGATCAGCGCCAGTGCATCCGCCTCGATCGCAAAGCGTTTCTCGTTGAGCAGCCGGTCCTGGGTGATCAGACGTTGAGAACCCTCTCGGTCTCGCCGCTTGAGGATCTCGACCGCGTCCGTGATGGCGCTCTCTACCATGCTGCCCAGCGCCAACGTCTCGTTTTGAAGCCGTCCCAGTTCCCGCTCAAAGGTTTCCCGTGGCATAAAACTCCTTCTTCATCGTTGAATTCTCCAACTTTCCCAGGTAGTGCAAGACTTCCTGGCTAAGCCGGTTCCGCACGCGGCGGAACACCTCCATCTGTTCGTCCGCACTGCCAGCGGCTGCCGCCGGGTCGGGAAACCCCAGATGTGTCACTCGTCCCGCTCCCAACCAAAGTGGACAGTTCTTAGCTGCGCCATCACATAGGGTGATGACGACGTCAAATTCGCCGTCACGAAATTCGTCCACCGATTTCGAGCGTTGCAAGGAGATGTCGATCCCCATCTCGTCCATCGCCTGCACAGCCAGCGGGTGGACGTAGCCCGCAGGCTCCGTGCCCGCCGAGAAAGCCTCCCAACGGTCGCCCACGAAATAGTTGGTCAACCCCTCGGCCATCTGGCTGCGGGCCGAGTTGCCGGTACAGAGAAATAAAGCCCGTTGCTTATTCATTCCGTCTCTTTCCTGCTATCGAGCCAGGCCAAGATGCGTTCTTCGATCTCGTCGCGCACCTGGCGAAACTTGGCCAACGTCTCTTCCTCGGTTCCCTTAAAGGCCACCGGATCCTCAAGCGGCCAAAAGTGCCGCTCGCCGAGGCCCGGAAAGATGGGACAGTTTTCCTCCGCCTTGGCGCAGACGGTGATGAGGATGCCAAAGTAGACCTGGCCCAGAAAATCGCCGATCCCTTTGGAATAATGGCCCTCCAATTCCAACCCCACCTCATCCATCACTTTGTAGACGTAGGGGTGGATGGGTCCTGGCTCCAGCCCGGCGCTGTAGACCTCAAATTGATCGCCCGCGTGTTTCCGCAGAAACGCCTCGGCCATCTGGCTGCGCGCCCTGTTCCCGGTGCAAAGAAAAAGCAGTTTAGGTTTTTTCACACGTGTGCTCCTTTGGGTTAGGTGCAACGCACTTACACAGCATCTTCAAGACACATCTGATGAGGTGTTTAACGTAGCTTTGTAAGCCATGATGATGTGCAAGTGCGTTGCACCTGAATAGTACAGATTAGCCAAACCTACCCGTGATGTACTCCTCGGTTTGCCGGTGCTGGGGATTGGTGAAAATCTGCTTGGTCGGACCGTACTCGACCAGATACCCCGCCCGATCCTCCGCCATCATGAAGAAAGCGGTATAGTCCGACGCCCGCGCTGCCTGCTGCATGTTGTGCGTGACGATGACGATGGTATACTTTTCCTTCAACGTCTGCATCAGCTCCTCGATGCGCAGCGTCGCGATGGGGTCGAGCGCCGAACACGGCTCGTCCATCAGGATCACCTCCGGCTCCACCGCCAGGGCGCGGGCGATACAGAGCCGCTGCTGCTGCCCGCCAGAGAGGGCCAACGCCGATTTGCTCAACTCGTCCTTGACCTCGTCCCACAGAGCGGCGTCCCGCAGGCTGCGCTCCACGATCTCGCCCAACTGCGCCCGGTCGTGCAATCCGTTGGCGCGAACGCCGTACGCCACGTTGTCAAAGATCGATTTTGGGAAAGGATTCGGTTTCTGGAACACCATCCCCACGCACCGCCGCAGCTCCACCACGTCCATCCCGAACACGTCTTGAGCATCCATAAGCACCTGTCCCTCGACGTGCACCCCGGCGATCAGATCGTTCATCCGGTTGAAGGTGCGGAGAAAGGTGCTCTTGCCGCACCCGGAAGGGCCGATGATGGCCGTGATTTGATTCGTCGGGATCCGAAAGCTGACGTCGCGCAAGGCCTGAAATTCCCCATAGAACAACTGAAAGTTCTGTACCTCTAATTTTACTCCGTTCGATTCCATCGTCTGCTCCTATCTACCGTTCAACCCCGCCGTCACGCGGCGCGAAACGTAGTTGATCATCAAGTTGATTAACACAATCGTCACGACGAGCACCGCCCCCGTGCCCATCGCCTTGTCAAAGGCGCGGGTCTCCGTCGCCAGGTAGTAGAGGTGCATCGCCATCGTCCGCCCGCCCTGCATGACGGACGTGGGCAAGTGATGCGTCCCGCCCAACGTGACGTAAAAGACCGCCGTCTCGCTCACCACGCGCCCCACGCTGAGGACGATGCCGGTGATGATGCCCGGCGCCGCCGCCGGCAGCACCACCCCCCAGACCGTCTGCCACTGCGTGGCGCCCAGCGCCAGACTCCCCTCGCGGTACGAGCGGGGGACGGCGCGCAGCGCCTCCTCGCTGGCGCGGATGATGACGGGGAGGATCAGGCAGGCGCAGGCGAGCGAGCCGGAGAGGAGGGAGAAGCCAAAGCCCAACCCCTTGGCCGAGACAAAGATCGCGTACCCGAACAGCCCAAAGATGATGGAGGGCACTCCGGCCAGCGTCTCCACGCCGAAGCGAGCCACGCTCACCAGGCGGGGCAGCAGGCCGGTGCGCCCCTGCATCTCTCCGGCGTACTCGACCAGGTAGATCGCCGCGAACACCCCCAGCGGCGTGGCGATGCCGACGGTCAAGAGCACCACGTACAGCGTGGTGAGGATGGTGGTCGAGATGCCTCCCTCGGCGGAAAGCCCTCCCCGGGGCCGGGTGATCAGGAAATCGAGGTTGATCACCTTCGCCCCCTGCACGATGACGTAAGCGGCCACGATCAGGAGCACGGCGATGGCGATCAGGCCGGTCAGCCACAGGAATCCAAAGGCCACTTTTTCGACGAGGTGTCGCCGGGCGATGTTCGCTCGCTGTCGCCGTGTGATGGTACGTTGCTTCACCGTTGACGATTCCTCTGCTGCAAGAAGCGTTTTCTTCTGTACGGCCATCGTATCGGGACTCATGTTTTCTTTATCCTTTCTCGCATCACCAGACGAGCTGTACTGTTGACCAGCATAATCAGCACAAAGAGCACCACGCCGGTGGCAAAAATCGCGTTCTCCTGAAGACCCGTGGCGTAGCGGATCTCGACGGCGATGTTGCCGGTGAGCGTGCGGACCGCCCGCAGCGCGATGGTCAGCGGGTTATCGTTCAGCGGTTTGGGCATGACGACCGAGTTGCCGATGACCATGATCATCGCCATCGTCTCTCCCAGCGCCCGCCCCACCCCCAGAATGACGGCGGCGATGATGCCGGAGCGGGCCGCGGGCAGGATCACGCCCACGATCGTCTGCCAGTGGGTAGCGCCCAGCGCGAGCGAGCCTTCCTTATACTCGCGGGGCACGGCGCGAATGGCGTCCTCGGCGATGCTGGTGATGGTCGGCAGGACCATCACCGCCAGCACGATGGAGGCGGCGAGCAACCCAAACCCGGCGTTGCCCGGCACCGGGATCTGCCGCACCAGCGGCACGAGCACGACCATCCCAAAGAGGCCATAGACGACCGAGGGGATCCCTGCCAGCAGCTCCACCGCCGGGCGGACGAGGCTGCGCACCCAGGTCGGGGCGACCTCCGCCAAAAAGACCGCGCCTCCCAACGCAAAAGGCACGCCCAGGATGATGGCCCCGACGGTGACACAGATCGAGCCGAGGATCATCGCCAGGATGCCGTATTGCTCCGCTCCAGGCCGCCAGACGTCCCCCAGCAAGAAGTCAGTCAGGCCGATCTCCTGAAAGGCGGGCAACCCCTCCCGCACGGTGAAGAGGAGGATCAGAAAGACGATGCAGATGGAGGCCAGCGCGCTGATCAGGAGCACGACCCTGATACCGCGATCGACGATATATTTCATGTTTCTCATCATCCGCACTCCTTGTGATATTCAAGCCTCTTGCTGCGCCAGGTATGCCTGGTAGGCTTTCCATCCCGGACACCACTTGATGTGCCAGTGCCATAATTGCCCCAACAACGACCTGGGTTTGGCCTCCGCCTTTTTTCGCAGGGGACAATCCGCGCATTCGGGCGGCGGTTCGATATTCTTGCTCATACTCATTTCTCCTTCACTCTCACTCTGATCTGGACAAGCATCCGCAGGTTTCGCAATGATTCTTTTTAAACCTGTCCCTCTGGTCTCTTTGGGTACTTGTTCACGAGAACAATCCCGACAATGACTCCAAGCACTGCGCCAAAGATCGCTCCCAAAATCGCCTCTCTGACTCCACCGCCAGAGAGACCGGCGACTCCTCCGATAGAAGCCAAGACGATCGCCTGGAAAGCTATGGTAAGCAATAGTCTTTCTTTTTTCTCTTTCGACATGTTCAATCCCTTTTCGATGCTTCAACGTTGGGCGACGTGATAGCTTTGCGAAACAGCATCACCAGCAACACCCCCATCGTCGGAAACGTCACGATCCACAGCGCGCCGATGTACTGCAATGGCGTCCACACCACGGCGGCCACGATGAACGGGCCGATCGCTCCATGCGCCAGCATGGCCCATCGCACCCGGGCTTCCAGCCCCGACCGGGCGAAAACTGGCGCGGCAAACAACGCCGCCATGCTCATAAACCCGTAGGCCAGACCGTTCACGGCAAACAAGAACTCGCCCGGCTCAAACAGCAGCACCGAGAGCGACGCGGCCTCGTTCCGCAGCAGGCGCGGAATAACGACGGTCAGTTCCGTAAAATAGACGATACTATTCATGACCGCATACATCAGGGCAAATCCGAACCCGTTGATGGCCCAGATTCTTCGCTCTGGCGGGGCGGCGTCGAGGATGCAGGCCATCAACACCATAAAGCTCCAGGCCAGCACAATCGAAGGGGCGAGTTGGTAGAACGTAGCCCGAGGTCCAGTCAACACGCCCGCCAGCGTAGCGAGCAATGCGACGATGTACCCCAATCCAAATAGGGTTGCTATAACAGCGGCCCAAAAACCGATGCGGGAAGTGTACGGATTCATCGCTTTGTTTCAGCGTCAGCTACCGCAAAGACCCGCCACAGTCCAAGATTCAATCTGCAACCCCCACAACAACGCCGCATCGATCGCGACCGGGAGCAGCGCATACGGCCCAAAGTACAAAATATACAGCAAGCTGGAGGCAATCGCACCGCTCACGACGAGCACGGGCCACCAGTCTGCCGGAATGGCAATGCCCAAAAGAGCGAGCGCGGCAGCCAGGAAGCAAAGACCGGCAACGCCAGCGAACAAAAGCGTTGCCAGTCCGCCGATGTCGTTAAAGATCGGTTTCGAGTCCCGGGCGAACGGCCAGTAAAACGTCGCCTGCCCGGCCTGGGCCGGGGCAAAGGGGGCCAGGCTAAAGTGCGCTCCCAGAAGGAGCAGAACGATCACGATGATGCGCATTCGATTTTCCTCTTTAACAAATGTGACACACTTGCCCCATCGGATTTTCTTCCATTCAGATGGAGCACCATGCTATTTTACTCCATCATCTTTCAAGGAGTTTTAACGATTTGTTAACAATAGGTTAAGGAGCATGTGTGGTAGAGACGTTGAGAAGCAAAGGCATCGTCCCGTAGAGGCCGACGCTTCTATGGGACAAAAGCTCCCGCAGTCCCGTTCCTCGCCCGGTCTGTAGCTGAGCGCCGATGGTTTCAAAACTCGCCCGCGAGGTCAGGTCGAGCGAGAGCGGCGTGACCGAGACGATCCGATCGACCTTCATCGCCCGAACGTCCGAGTCCGGCTCGGCCAGGTCGAGATCCTCGATCAGCTTGTACCCAGGGCGACCTGTGCCATTGGTACGGTCGGGCGGAGTCGGGATAAAGTAGCGGCGGCGAGAGAGGCGCGTGAAGCGCCAAAACGTGTCGAGCCTGGCATCGGACGGGACGTTGATGCTGAGCGCGTCCACGTCGCGAGGCAAGGCGTGGGCGAGCAAATGCCGGGCAAATCGTCGCGTAAAAGCCATCGCGGTGGAATAGTCCGCCGCATCGTCGCCTGTGAGATGGTAGATGGGATCCATCTCCAGCGAAACCGCCAGCGACGGAATGCCGAACGCCCCTCCTTCTAGCGCAGCCCCCACCGTGCCGGATATCGTCACCTCAGTGCCCAGGTTCGCGCCGGAGTTGATGCCAGAAACGACGAGCGATGGACGACGCGGGGCGAACTCGACCACGCCGTGGATCACCGCCAGCGCGGGACTGGCGTCCACAGCATAAGCGGTCACATACTCGCCATCGATCTTGCGCGAGGCGGGCCGGACGCGGCCCGTGACATTCGGAGGCATCGAGCGCCCCCCGCCGGACCACTGGCGATCCGGTGCGACGACCAGCACCTCCCCCAGAGGCAGGACCGCCTCTGCGGCAGCCCACAGACCGGGGGAATCAATGCCATCGTCATTCGTAATCAATATAAGTGGATGTTCGATCATTTTTGTCCTCATTTGTCATTTTTATTACGCAGACCTGTCAGGTCGAAAAAAACAGAGCCGTCCTGTTGGCCGCCGCCGAGGGATTCGAACCCTCGGCTTCCGGCGCCCTGCCCAGCGGCCAACAGAACGGCTCCAATACATACTCATTTGTCATCATCATACCACAAACGAAACCATTTGTGGTTAACGACGTGCTATGGTTTTATTAAGGCTTTGTAAATGAACATCGGGGGGCTTGTCGGTTTGCCGCAGCGGATGGTAGCGGATAAGCAGATAGCGGCCTGCTACATGTGTCTCGATCAAAAATATCCGCTTATCCGCTATTATCTGTTGCCGTTGCAGGAATCGCCACCCGAAAGCGGCTGCCGCGTTCCAACTCGCTCTCCAGCGTCACCTGCCCGCCGTGCGCCTCGACGATCTCTTTGACCAACGCCAGCCCCAGCCCGGTGCCGCCGTAGCGCCGCCGGGTAGAGCCATCGACCTGGTAGAAACGCTCGAACACCCGCGCTTGCTTTTCGGCGGGGATGCCGATGCCGTCGTCGCTGACCTGGAGAATCACCCGCCCGTTCTCCTGGAACAACTGCAACGCCACCGCGCCGCCCGCCGGAGTGAACTTGAGGGCGTTGTTGACCAGGTTATCCACCACCCGGTGCAGGTAACGCTCCTCGCCCATCACCGGCGGCAGATGGGGCGCGATCTCGGCGTGCAAAGCGAGGCGGTTCCGCTCGGCCAAATCCTCAAAGTCCTCCACGACCGTCTGGGCCAGCGCCGACAAGGAGACCGGGGCCATCTCTGGAGGACGCGCTTCGATCTCCAGCAGGGTCGTGATGTCCTCGACCAACTTGGTCATGATGCGGCAGCGGCGAGCGATGATGGCAACCGGTTGGCGCTGTTCCTCTTGCAGCTCGCCCAACGTCTCGCTCTCCAACAGCTCGACGTAGCCCCGGATGAGCGCAAGGGGAGTGCGCAGCTCGTGGGAGACGTTCTGGATGAATTCGTCCTTGGTCCGGTCCAGTTCTTTCAACCGGGCGTTGGCAGCGGTCAGCTCGCCGGTGCGCGCCTCGACCTTTGCCTCCAGGTCTTGATACAGGCCGCGCAGCTCGTCGACCATGCGGTTAAAGGTCGCCGCCAGCAGTCCGATTTCGTCCTCGTTGCCGATGCCAAAGGGGCTTGCCAGATAGGTCATCTCCATCTGCTGCTTCAGGTTCCCGCGGGAGACGATGGCAGCCGCAGCGGAGAGCCGCCGGATCGGGCGCACGATCGCCCGGATGACGACCGCGCTCAACCCCATCAACAGCAGCGTCGTGAGCAGCATACTGCCGACCATCACGCTCAACCCTGTGTTCGTGACCTGTGCGATGTCGCTCGTCGGGCGCACCAGGAGCAGATCGACCGATGTTTCCCCCAGGGTCAGGGGCAGATGGCGGCTGTACTGGCCGTCGGTCTGGCCATCCGGCGACTCGAAGGGCAAGTCTTCCCGCGTGCCGACGTGAAAACCAGCGACGCTCAAGCCCAGGTCGGCGGACAGGCGGTATCGAGAGACGAGGCGCTGCAATTCCGTCTCCAGGTCGATGCCGGCGATCACGGTTCCCCCTTCGTCCGGCATCGTCGCCCGGCTCAGGAGCAGCGCGCGGCCCTCCACCACGCGCACGACCGGCGCGTCCGCCCCGACCCGACCGAGCAGAGACGACTCGTGGTACAGGTTGGAGAGCATCAAGTTCGCGCGGGCCTCTCCCTGCTGATCGTAAATCTGGATCAGGTCCAGGCCCAAACGATCGCGCACGACGACGGCCCGGCTGTTGAGCACGCTCAACGGTTCCTCACCGTCCTCCTGCGCGGCGACGAACACACGCGGGTCGCTCGCCAGCATCGTCGCGGCGCTGGTCACGGTCTCCACCCGCGCCTTCATCGCCTCGGCGACGCGCTCCGCGTCGGCGGCGATCTGTTGCTCCAGGAGCTGGTTCCGGGTGAGCGCCGTGCCCGCGACAAAGACGAGCGTGCTGCCCAGGAGCGAGATCAGCATCAGCCCCACGATGGGCAGCAGCAGTTTGGCGTTGAGCGAGCGGGGTCGCCAGCGGTGGATCAAGCGGTCCATCGCCTTATTTCGCCGGAACCCAGCCGCTCGCTGCCACGATCTGCTGGCCCTCGTCGCTCAGGGCAAACTCGACGAACGTGTCGGCCAGCGGTTGCGTCAGCGGCCCGGTGAGGAACAGGAGCGGGCGAACCACCGGATAGGAGCCGTCCTTCGCCGTCTCCTCAGAAGGCAGCACATTGTCAATCGCGATCACCTTGATGTCCAACTCGAAATGGCCGAACCCCAGGTAGCCGATGGCATTCCTATCCTCAGAAACCATCGCAGCCACGTCGCTCGCCGCGACGGCCGTCTGCAAGTTGGGGGAGGAGGGTTCTTGCCCGTCGAGCACGATCTCGTCAAACGCCCCGCGTGTACCCGAGTTCTTTCCCCGCACGACGACCGTGATAGGCTGATCCTCGCCGCCGACTTCGCTCCAGTTGGCGATCTTTCCCAGATAAATGTCGCGCAGTTGCTCCAGGGTGATATCCTCCACCGGGTTCGATTTGTACACGACCATCGCGATGACGTCCACGGCGGCCTGGTGCTGAGCGATGCCCTCTGCTTCCTCCGGCTTGAGCGAGCGCGACGCCATGCCGATGTCCACCGTGCCGTCGTGAATCGCCTGGATGCCGACCGTGCTTCCACCGGCGGCGATGTCCATCTCCACGCCTGGATGGCGCTCCTGGAAGATCTGCCCCAACTCGTGGGCCAGGGGTTGGAGGGTGGTGCTGCCGGCGAACGTAACCCGTCCGCTCGATAGGGGTTTCGTCGCGGGCTGCGGTGTGGCGGCGACCCGGCTGCACGCCGTGACGAGTACCATCAACCCAATGATCACAAACCGTCTACGCATAGCTGACCTCCTTTGCTTCAAGTAGCAGAGCTTGTTCAGGCTCCGGCTGATGTACGGGCAGGGTGAACATGAACGTCGACCCCTGATTGACCGTCGTACTCACCCAAATCCGCCCCCCGTGCAGCTCGATCAACCGTTTGGTGATCGGCAACCCCAGCCCCATGCCTTCGAAACGGCGGCTGTCCGAGCTGTCCACCTGGGTGAACTCTTTGAAGATGTCCGCGATCTTGTTCTGGGGGATGCCGACGCCGGTGTCGCTGACGCTCACCTGCACGAACGGCTCGACCCGCTCGGCGCGGGGGTTGAGCGCCTCGACGACGGATGCACGGACGGTGATCTGGCCGGCGTCGGTGAACTTGGCGGCGTTGGAAAGCAGGTTGAGCAGAATCTGGCGGACGCGTCGCTCGTCGGCATAGATCGTCGGCAGCTCCGGCGCAACGTCGGCGCGGAGCGAGACCGGCTTCTCCTCTACCAGCACAGAGACCGCCTCCAGCATATTCGGCACGAGTTCGCCCAGGTCCACCTCCCCAAAGGTCAGTTCGACCCGGCCCGCGTTGATGCTGGTGATGTCCAGGATGTCCTGTACCAACGAGAGCAAATGCTGGCCCGATTTGTGGATCGCAGCGATGTCCTGGGCCTGGTTCTCGGTGAGGGGTCCGTCCAGACCGTTGAGCAGCACCTTGGAAAAGCCGATGATCGAGTTGAGCGGCGTTCGCAGTTCGTGGCTCATCACGGCCAGGAATTGCGTCTTGAGCTCGTCCACCTCCGTCAAGTGCTCCGTCATCCGCCGCTGGTGGGCGTACAACTGGGCGTTGTGCACGCCCATCGCGATCTGGTCGGCCAGCGTGCTGAGGAGCTGGATGACGTCGAGCGTAAAGACGTTGCGCTGCCTGCTCTGCACGTCCAGCACGCCGATCACGCGGTTGCCGATCAACAGGGGGATCGCCGCCTCCGAGTTCGTATCCAGGAGCATCGGCATTTCGAGATAGGTGCGTTCGGCCATCACGTCCTGGACGATGTGCGGTTTGCCCCGGGTCGCGGCGACGCCGACCGGCGACTGGGAGGCGAGGGGAAGCTGAAAATCTCGCGGCTTGAGCAACTGCCCGGCCTCGCAGAGGACCTCGTGCAGCACCAGCACATCGGTCTCGGGCTGGACGAGAAAGATGCCGACGTGATAGAATCCCAACCGCTCCTGGATCAGCCGCGCCGACTCGCGCAGCACCTCGTCGAGGTTCAGGCTGGAGGAGACGGCCTCTGCGACCCGGGCCGCCGTCGTCAGCTCGTGGGTGCGGGCCTTGACCTTCGCCTCCAGGTTCTCGTACAGATCGCCCAGCTCGGCGACCATGCCGTTAAAGGTCGTCGCCAGCAGGTCGATCTCGTCCTCGGTCCCGATTCCGATGGGGTTGGGCAGGTTCGTGATGTCCACCTGCTGGCGCATGTCCCCCTTCGCTACCGACTCGGCGGCGGCTGAGAGCCGTTGGATCGGGCGCGCGATGGAACGGGCGACGATCACACTCAGCGCGATCAGCAGTGCGGTCGTGAAAAACGTGCTCCCGATCATCACGACCAGCCCCGCCGTGGTGATCCGCACGACCTCGGTGGTCGGGCGCACGAGCAACAGTTCGACGGGGGTCTCTCCCAGGGTGACGAGGAAACGACGACTGTATTGATCCTGGTTCCGCCCCTTCGACGACGAACCTCGGTTCGCGCTCAGGGCAGGCTCCTCCGAAGCGTCGAAGGGAAGCTCGTCGCGGGTGCCGATGTGGACGCCCTCGAAGCTCAAGCCCAGTTCGGAAGGCAGGCGATATTGGGAGGCGATGCGGTGGAGCTCCGATTCCAGATCGATGCCGGCGATCACCGTGCCCTCGCCATTGGGCATGGCGATCCGGCTCAACAGGAGCAGCCGATCGTCCACCTCCCGCACGACCAGTCCATCTTCTTTCACCTGATCCAGTAGCAACGACTCGTGGTAGAGGCTCGAAAGCATCAGGTTGGTGCGCGCCTGGCCCTGCCGGTTGTAAATCTGAATCAGGTCCAGGCCAAAGCGATCCCGGACGAGCACAGACCGCGCGTTGAGCAATCTCAAATCGTCCTCGCCATCCGACTGCACCGCCAGGGTGATGTTTGGATCGTGGGCCAGCAACTTTGGGGCCGTGACGACGTTCTCCACGCGCGTTTCCAGCGCCTGGACGACGCGCTGCGCTTCGACGTCCGTCTGTTGCTCCAAAAGCTGGCTCTGGGTGAGCGCCGTCCCTCCGACAAAGGTCAGCGCGCTGCCCAGGAGCGAGACGAGCATCAGCCCCACGATGGGCAGCAGCAGCTTGGCGCTCAGCGAGCGGATGTGCCAACGTTGGTAGAGGGAAAGCAGGAATTGATGAAACACTCAGTTACCTCGAGCGAAAAGTATTTTTGAATCCAGGGGCAGTATAGCGCAGAACTCTTAAGGCCCGTTTAACAGTTCGTTAATGTACGGTCAAGATTGCGTTAACACACTCTCCTCCCCCGCCAGAGAACGCCAAAGTGGGGGTGAGTTTTACCCCACCCCCACTTTAGCCATCCACCTGTTAGTCGGAAAGGAGACAAATTTCCAAGTGAGGAGATATTGCTCCTGAACTCAACTAATTGACAGGCAGGTAGCCGTCTTCCACTACGATCTGCTGGCCGAGCGGGCCGAGGATAAAGTCGAGCCACACCTTGACCGCGCCAGTGGGTTCCCCGTTGGTCAGCATATTGAGCGGGCGCACGACCGGGTACGCACCGCTCTGGGCGTTCTCCGCGGTCGCTGCCGCGCCGTCAATCTCCAGCGCCTTGACGCTCTCGTCGAGGTAGCCGAAGGAGAGGAAACCGATCGAGTCAGGCGTGGTCGAGACCGCCGTCCGCAGCGCGCCGTTCGAGGGGAACAGGAGGGCGGTGTCGACGATGGGAGGTCCATCCTTGCCCATCACCATCTCCTCGAACGCGCCGCGCGTGCCGGAGCCTTCCTCGCGGGCGATGACGGTGATGATGGCGTCGGGGCCGCCGACCTCGCTCCAGTTCGTGATCGTACCGGCGAAAATGTCCCGCACCTGGTCCTTCGTCAGACCGTCCACTGCCACGTCGGGGTGCACGCCGATGGCGATGCCGTCTCGCGCGATGGTAAAGATCTCCAGGTTGGGGAACTCGTCCAGCTCGGAGCTTTTGATCTCACGAGACGCCGCGCCGATGTCGACCGTGCCCTCGCCCGCCGACTTGACGCCCACGCTCGAACCGCCGCCCTGGATGTCGACCTGCACGGTGTGGTAGACGCCGAACGCCTCCGCCAGCAGCTCGGCCAACGGCTGCACCGTCGTGGAGCCGGCCACGCTGATCTGGCCCGACAGCCCTTCGCTGGCCGAAGGCTCCGCAGCGCCGCTGATCGAGAGATACCCCTCGTCGACCGCGATCGCCTGCCCCTCATCGCCGAGGATAAAGTCGATAAAGGCCTTTGCCGCGTCGGTCGGTTCCCCCTTGGTCATCATGTTGAGGGGACGCACGATGGGATAGGCCCCACTGAGCGCGTTCGCGGTCGTGGCGGGCACGCCGTCAATAGCGACGGCCTTGACGCTCTCGTCCAGATAGCCGAAGGAGAGGAAGCCGATGGAATCGGGCGTGGTGGAGAGCGCCGTCCGCAGCGCGCCGTTCGAAGGGAACAGGAGGGCCGTATCCACGATGGGAGGTCCATCCTTGCCCATCACCATTTCCTCAAAGGCGCCACGCGTGCCGGAACCTTCCTCGCGGGCAATGACGGTGATGAGTACGTCGGGGCCACCGACCTCGCTCCAGTTGGTGATCGTACCGGCGAAAATGTCTCGCACCTCGCTCGTCGTCAGTCCGTCCACTGCCACGCCAGAGTGTACCGCGATGGCGATGCCGTCGCGCGCGATGGTGAAGATCTTCAGGTCGGGAAACTCGGCCAGCTCGGACTCTTTGACGGCGCGAGAGGCCGCTCCGATGTCGACCGTGCCCTCGCCCGCCGACTTGACGCCCACGCTGGAGCCGCCGCCCTGGATGTCGACCTGCACGTCGGGGTTTTGGGCGCTGAACGCCTCGGCGCACGCCTCAGCCAGCGGTTGCACGGTCGTCGAACCGGCCACGTTGATCTGGCCCGACAGCCCTTCCGTCTCGGTCGTGGGGGCCTTTGCCTCCGAAGCGCCGATGACGGCGAGGTAGCCCTCGTCTTCCACGATCGCTTGCCCCGCGTCGCTGAGGATAAAGTCGAGCCATTCCTTGACGATGCCGCCCGGCTTGCCATTGGTCAGCATGTTGAGCGGGCGCACGACCGGGTATTCGCCGCTCTTGGCGTTCGCCTCGGTCGCCTCCACACCGTCGATCTCCAGCGCCTTGACGCTCTCATCGAGGTAGCCGAAAGAGAGGAAGCCGATGGAATCAGGAGTGGTCGAAAGCGCCGTCCGCAGCGCGCCGTTCGAGGGGAAGAGGAGGGCGGTGTCGACGATGGGAGGCCCATCCTTGCCCATCACCAGCTCCTCGAAGGCGCCGCGCGTGCCGGAGCCTTCCTCGCGGGCGATGACGGCGATGACGGCGTCGGGGCCGCCGACCTCGCTCCAGTTCGTGATCGTACCGGCGAAAATGTCCCGCACCTGGTCCGTCGTCAGTTCGTCCACCGCCACGTCGGGATGCACGCCGATGGCGATGCCGTCCCGCGCGATGGTGAAAATCTCCAGGCTGGGGAACTCGTCCAGCTCGGAGCTTTTGATCTCACGGGAAGCCGCCCCGATGTCGACCGTGCCCTCGCCCGCCGACTTGACGCCGACGCTGGAACCGCCACCCTGGATGTCGATCTGCACGTTGGGGTGCTGGGCCGTGAACGCTTCCGCCAGCAACTCGGCGATCGGTTGTACCGTCGTGGATCCGGCCACGCTGATATTGCCGCTGGCGACGGGGGGGGACGTTGGCTCCGGCGCCGATGCTTCGGTCGGGGCCGTCGTTGGGGCTGACTCGGTTGCCTGGCCGCCGCAGCCCACGACGGTCGCCAGCAAGATCAGGATAAACAATCCGGTTAATGCTTTGTTCTTGTACATTTCTTCTCCTTTGTGTGATTTGATTTTTACAGACGATCGATAACCAATTGGTTGTCCGCCAGAAACTTTTCCATCTCGGGACAATCGTGCACGCTCACCAGGGTCAGCTTTTCTCCATTCCAGACCGTAAAGTGATAGGTGTGCTCTTGCTTCGACCGCGAACACCGACGAGGACGGACGTAGACAGGCGGCTCGATCTTCCACCCATCGTTCAACATCGCTACCAGGTGTGAGTAGGAAGAAAACACTGGGCTGCCTCCTCTCGTCGGGTCATCCTGCGTAAAGGTGTGCACATTTCATCCCTGATGAAAAAGTCGCACGGTCAACGGTTGGCGCTCTCGTCGCCTACTGATGGAATGGTATCACACGTACGTTAACAGAGTTTTGACGCCAGTTTAGCGTTAGGTTAGGGGTTTGTTAACAGGAGGTTAAGGCCGCAAGGTTGGAAGTGCTACGTAGAATGTGGACTCTTTGCCTTCTCTGCTTTCGGCCCAGATGCGTCCTTTGTGAGCCTGGACGATGTGCTTGGCGATAGCCAGCCCCAGGCCGGTCCCTGCGCCAGAGCGGGCGCGGTCGGCCTTGTAGAAACGCTCAAATTCCACCGCACCATCCGCGTCAGCGCGTCTCCGATGGTCCCGGCCTCGGTGGTTAATTGCGCCTCCAGGTCGTCCAGGTGCGCGTCGCGCATCAAGGCCGAGAGGTATACGGCCAGACCGACCATCGCCAGCAGGATGAGGGCCACGTAAGAGACGGCGATGCGCCAACGGATGCTGTGGAACAACACGGGTTTATCCCTCGAAGCGGTAGCCGATGCCGCGCACGGTGATGATGCGGACCGGGTTCGCCGGGTCAGGCTCGATCTTTTCCCGCAGCCAGCGGACGTGCACGTCAACGGTGCGGCTGCCGCCACCGTAATCCCAGCCCCACACCCGCTCCAGGAGCAGGTCGCGGGAGAGAACAGATCCCCGGTTGCGCGCCAAAAAGACTAACAGGTCGTGCTCCCTGGGCTTTAGATACAACGTCTCCTCATGTCGCGATACCTCGCAGCGGGTCAGGTCTATGGTCAGGTCGCCAAAGCGCAGCACGTCCCTGGCGACAGGTTCGTCGTCCATCGCCATTTCCTCTCGCATCAGGCGCACCCGTCGCAACAGCGCCTTGACCCGGGCGAGGAGTTCCCGCATGCTGAAGGGCTTGGTCATATAGTGTTATAGGCCATTTTCTATGATTGAAATAGGGCCGATCCTGGTCAAATAGAATGGCTGGGTCTCTGGAGCCAGTCACGGTTCCGGGTTGAACGGCCGTATT
>Ga0180434_10001191_pt1 | contig 37713 bp, 39 predicted proteins | sample SS_ome_7_FD_132453 | JGI IMG/M metagenome (GOLD analysis project Ga0180434, IMG submission 132453) | Hypersaline lake sediment archaeal communities from the Salton Sea, California, USA - SS_1_D_2 metaG | ecosystem: Environmental > Aquatic > Non-marine Saline and Alkaline > Hypersaline >... | reverse complement strand
CCTTGTCGTCCACGGCCGTTCGCGCAAGCCGGTTTATGTGTTAATCAAGGACCACACCGTGCAGATCCGCGACGCGTCTTCGCTCTGGGGAAAGGGCGTTTATGCCGCAGGAGATGCGCTGAAACAGGAATTCGGTAAAACGCTCCGGTTCATCACCACCGGCCCCGCCGGTGAAAACCTGGTTCGCAGCGCCAATCTCATGACGGAAAACGACGGCAGCGTCACCGGCGGGTTCGGTGCGGTGTTCGGATCCAAGAACCTCAAGGCCGTCGCCGTTATGGGCAGCGGCGCTCCTTCAGTGGCGCAGCCAGGCAGCCTCCGGGAACTCAATAAAAAAGTGTACCAACTGTGCCGAAAACCGGTCGAACCCGACGCCGCCGCCGGAGCAGGCGCGCCGCCAAAATACGCCCATTGTTATCAATGCGCGGTCGACTGCGAATTCCGGCGTGTTTCACGGGCGGCCTCCGGAAAAGACATCGCCGGGATGTGCCAGGCCGTGTTTGTCTATCAGGAGTGGATTGCGAACCGAAATGATGAACCGGATGCGGCGGCCTTTGACGCTGCGCGGTTATGCAACGACCTGTCGCTCTGCACCATGGAGATGTACAACGTCATTGTCTGGCTGAAGGCCTGTTTTGCGTCGGGATGTCTCGGGCCGGAAAAGACAGGCCTGCATGTCGAAGAAATCGGAAAATTGTCGTTTTTTGAAAAACTGGCCGACATGATTGCGTTCCGAAAAGGATTCGGCGCTGTTTTAGCCGAGGGCCTGCTGCGGGCGGGCGAAAAACTGGGCGAAAAAACCAAAGCCCATTTCCCCGAGGCAGTGTCCGGTGTCGGAGAAGCAGCCGAATACTCCGGAAGGGCTTATTTGACCAATGCCCTGCTGTACGCCTTTGAACCCAGGCAGCCCATCGGCATGCTCCACGAGGTGGGCCTGCTTCTGGGAAAGTGGGTCGCCTTTTTGAACGATCCCCCATCATCCCCGGTAACGGCGGATGTTTTCAGGGCGGTCGCCTTGAAGTTCTGGCGGCATGAAACCGCATGGGACATGCTGGCCAAGCAGGGTCTGGCCGATCTTGTGCAGGATTTGTCTGCAAGAGGCCGTCTCTTTTCTTGACGCGCTCTTTTCAAGCCAGTTCTTTTCCGGTATAGCTTCAACCGTCTTCAATTACTCAAAAGGAGAAGGAAAACGCATGAAAAAATCAATCGGCGCCAAAACAATCGTTTATCCAGCACCTGTTCTCGTCGTGGGGACGTACAACCAAGACGGCAAACCAAATGCAATGACGGCCGCCTGGGGCGGCATCTGCTGCTCCACCCCCCCCTGCGTAACGGTCTCTCTTCGCAAAGCGACGTATTCATATAACAATATTATCGAAACTGAATCCTACACCTTGAACATCCCATCCCAACGATACGTCGCCGAAGCGGACTATTTCGGCATGGCATCCGGCCGGACGGTGGACAAATTCAAGGCCACGGGGCTTACCCCTGTGAAAAGCGCGCTGGTTGATGCACCCTACATTCAGGAATTCCCGATGGTTCTCGAATGCAAGCTGCTGCACACGTTCGAGATCGGCCTTCACACACAGTTCATCGGTGAAATCATGGACATAAAGGCGGATGCGTCCGTGTTAAATGACCAGGGCATGCCCGACATCGAGAAGGTCAAACCGATTGTTTTTGCACCCGCCGTCAGAACGTACCATGCAACCGGCAAAAAAATCGGCGATGCCTTCTCCGTCGGCAAAAAGATTAAATAGAAAGGGGCTTGGGAAACATGGATGGCATCGACAGCAGCAACATCTGGCATATCGTAATCGGCCTGCTGGTATTGGGCTACGGGATTCTTTCTTTCCTGGTGCCGATATACATTTTCCAGATCCGGGACAATGCTCAGCGCAACCGTCTGCTGACCGCCAGCGTCCTGGATGTAAACCTGCGGATAGAGCAGGAGCTGAAAGATTTGAACCGGAACATCATTATGCTGGTGTTAAACAAACCGGTGGTCAGGAAAAGAAGACCTCCGGACAAGCTGGAAGCGTGATGCCGCAGCCCGATTCCATTCATCTGCTCCTTTGCCGAAAAAGCCCGGGGTCAGCCCGCCCTCACGCAGGCTGACCCCGGTCACCCGCCGGCATCAACCATCGTGATCGATGCGCAACTCACCGTCGCGCATATCGACGTGCAGGGTGGCGCCGTCCGATACATCCCCGGCGATCAGGGCGCGGCCGATGCGGGTTTCCAGCTCGCGCTGGATATAGCGTCGCAGCGGCCTGGCGCCGTAAACCGGGTCATAGCCTGTTTCGGCGATGAAGTGCCGCGCCGCATCGCTGATTTCAATCTTGATCCGGCGTTCCGCCAGACGCTTTGACAAATCCTGCACCAGCAGCGCCACGATTTTTTCGACTTCATCGAGCGTCAGCGGTTTGAACAGAACGATATCATCCACCCGGTTGAGGAATTCGGGGCGGAAGTTCTGCCGCAGTTCGGCCATGACTTTGCGCTTGAGGTCTTCGCTCAGTTCCCCGCTTCTATCGATTCCCTCCAGAAGATAATGCGAACCGATGTTGCTGGTCAGGATAATGACCGTATTCTTGAAGTCCACGGTTCGGCCCTGGCCGTCGGTCAGCCTGCCGTCGTCAAAAATCTGAAGCAGCACGTTGAACACATCGTGATGGGCCTTTTCGATCTCGTCGAACAAAATAACCGCGTAGGGTTTGCGCCGCACCGCTTCGGTCAGCTGCCCGCCCTCCTCGAAACCGACATAGCCGGGGGGTGCTCCGATCAGCCGGGCGACGGTGTGCTTTTCCATGTACTCGCTCATGTCGATGCGAACCATGTTTTCCTCGGTGTCAAACAGGGCCTCGGCCAGTGTTTTGGCGAGCTCCGTTTTCCCGACGCCCGTGGGGCCCAGGAAAATAAAGGTGCCGATGGGGCGCCGCGGGTCCTTAATGCCGGAGCGGGCCCGGATGACGGCATCGGCCACCAGCTGCACGGCTTCATCCTGACCGATGACGCGTTCGTGCAGCACTTCGTCAAGCCGCAGAATTTTCTGACGTTCCCCCTCCATCAGCCGGGTGACGGGGATGCCGGTCCAGCGGGAAATGATTTCGGCGATCTCCTCTTCGGTGACCTCTTCGCGCAGCAACCGCTCGCCGGTCTGCTTTCTGGCCAGCACATCTTCTTCGCCCTTCAACTGCTGTTCAAGCGCCGGCAGTCTGCCGTGGCGCAATTCAGCCGCACGATTCAAATCGTAGTTGCGTTCGGCGACTTCGATGTCATGTCGAATCTTCTCCAGCTGTTCCCGGATGGCCTGCACCTTCTTAATGGCCTGTTTCTCCGCATCCCACTGGGCGCGCATGGCATCCGCTTCATTTCGCAGCTCGGCCAGCTCTTTCTGAAGATTTTCCAGCCGCTCCTTGCTGGCCCGGTCCTTTTCCTTTTTCAAAGCCGCTTCTTCGATCTCGAGCTGCATGATCCGGCGCGATACCTCATCAAGCTCCGTGGGCATGGAGTCGATTTCGGTTCTGATCATGGCGCAGGCCTCGTCGATCAGATCGATGGCCTTGTCCGGCAAAAACCGGTCGGTCACATAGCGGTGGGACAGCACGGCGGCGGTGACCAGGGCGCCGTCCTGAATTTTCACGCCGTGATGCACCTCGTAACGCTCCTTTAATCCGCGCAGAATTGAAATGGTGTCCTCCACGGTGGGTTCGCTGACCACCACCGGTTGAAAACGCCGCTCCAGCGCTTTGTCTTTTTCGATGTACTTGCGGTATTCATCCAGGGTGGTGGCACCGATGCAGTGCAGCTCCCCCCGGGCAAGCATCGGTTTGAGCATGTTGCCGGCATCCATGGAGCCTTCGGCCTTGCCGGCGCCGACGATGGTGTGCAGCTCGTCGATGAAAAGCAGAATGCGCCCCTCGGACGCCTTGATCTCCTGCAGGACCGCCTTTAAACGCTCTTCAAATTCACCGCGGTACTTGGCGCCGGCCACCAAAGACCCCATGTCCAGCGCGAAAAGCGTTTTCTCTTTCAATCCTTCGGGCACGTCCTGGCGGACGATCCGATGGGCCAGCCCTTCGACAATGGCGGTTTTGCCGACACCGGGATCGCCGATCAGGACCGGGTTGTTTTTGGTTTTGCGTGAAAGAATGCGGATCACCCGCCGGATTTCACTGTCGCGCCCGATGACCGGATCGAGCTTTCCGGAGCGGGCTTCTACCACCAGGTCGCGGCCGTATTTTTCCAGGGCCTCGTAGGTTCCTTCGGGGTCGGCGCTGGTCACGCGCTGATGTCCGCGGATGGCGGTGAGCGTCTGCAGCAGCAGATCGCGGGTGATGTTGAACGCCTGCAGTACGGCTCCCGCGGGCGTGCCGCCTCCCTCGTTGATAAAGGCCAGCAGGATATGTTCAACCGAGACGTATTCGTCTTTGAGTTTTTTGGCTTCGGCCTGGGCCTGCACCAGCAGCTTGTTCAGGCGCTGGGTAATATACACCTTGCCCGGTTCCGTACCCGGCCCGCTGATGCGCGGCTTTTTGTCGAGCGTCTGCAGGAGCTTTTCCTTGAACGCCTCCACCGGAACCTCCATGCGCTCCAGCAGCCGCGGCACCAGTCCCTCCGACTGCTCCACCAGCGCCAGCAGCAAATGCTCGCCGTCCACCTCCTGGTGGCTGAAATTGACGGCCCTGGTCTGGGCATCCTGGAGCGCCTGCTGGCATTTTACGGTCAATTTGTTTAAATCCATTATTTCAAACCTCCACTATTAAGATTGCAGCACCAAACATTTCAGTGTATGCATGTTTTACAGACGGTCCGTTCACAACGAACATCTTTACCACTATAATTCGGCGTTATACCGCCGTCACCGCTTGAAAATCAGATCCGCCCGGTGTATTCGGTATCGGACCATGTATAAATAATACATCACAAAAAATGGGTGTCAACGTGTTCAGGCGGAATGGAGTGATGAAAACATTGCGATTTTATTGTAGATCCATACACTCGGAAAGAGCTGCAGGAAAATTTCAGCGCCGACCGGGCCGTTTGGATGAAGCAAAAGAAGATTAGAATGAAGCGCCGCGCCCTCACAACCATCGCGACGCTCGGCGTGTTGCTGATGACCCTGCCGAATCTTTTTGCAGGTGAGATCATCATCGATGATTTCAGCCAGGGAATCGGTCCCGGGTGGCGTGAAAAGAAATTTTCCGGCCGCACCACATACACATCTTCCATTGAAGACGGCGTCCATTGCCTTAAAGCCACCAGCACCGCTGCGGCTTCGGCCCTTATTTACGAAATAAAATTCAGCGCCGAAAAATACCCTCTGCTGACCTGGAAGTGGAAAATAGAAAGCCCCATCGCCGGTGGAGATGCCCGCAAAAAGGAAGGAGACGACTATGCGGCCCGGGTCTATGTTATCTTCCCTTCGGCCCTGTTCTGGAAGACCAGGGCGATCAATTACATCTGGGCCAACCGGCTGCCGCAGGGAAGCGCACTTCCCAATCCTTTTGTCAAAAATGCAATAATGGTCGCCGTCGAAAGCGGCGCCGCGGCGGCCGGCACCTGGAAGCAGGAAAAACGCAACATCCGCGATGACTATCGGCAGTATTTCGGCGGGGAGCCGCCGGAAATCGGTGGAATCGCCATCATGACCGACACCGACAACACCGGTCAATCGGCGACCGCCTGGTACGGGCCCATCACATTACAGTCGTCAGAAGACTGAACAGCCGGGCCGGGCGTGACACTTGAGGCGCCGCCGGCGAAAGGCAGTGAAAAACGTATGCAAAAAACGGTCGGATTCATCGGATTGGGACAGATGGGCAAATGGATGGCCCTCAATCTGATTAAAAATGATTTTGACCTCACGGTTTATGACATCGATGCGGGCGCGATGGACTTTCTGGTAAAACAGGGCGCCGGGCCGGCCCGGAATCCATGCGATCTGGCACGGCGTGTGGACGCCGTCATTCTCAGCCTTCCCAATGCGGATATCGTCGAAAAAGTGATTTTTGGAGACCCGGGCATTGTGCAGGGAGCCGGCGGAGCAAGGATTATTCTGGACTGCGGGACAACCGGTTTTCTGCAGACAACGGCGCTCGCCGCCAAGCTGGAAAAAACCGGAATACGCCTTGTAGACGCTCCGGTTACGGGCATGGAACAGCGGGCCAAGGATGCGTCTCTGACCATTATGGCCGGCGGCCCCCGAAATGTTGTGGAGGCGGTCCGGCCGCTGCTGGAAGCCATGGGAAGCCGCATTGTTCACATGGGCGATGTCGGCAGCGGCCAACTGGCCAAAATGATCAACAACATCATTTTCAACTGCAATATGGCGGCGCTCGCGGAAGTTCTGCCCATGGCGGTCAGACTCGGGCTCGATCCGGAAAAAACCGCCCGGGTGATCCGCAGCGGCTCCGGCCAGAGTTTTGCCGCCGACACCTTCATTCCACGCATTCTCGAAAATCGTTTTGACACCGGCTATCCCCTTGCATCGGCGTACAAGGACATGCAGCATGCGATGGAAATATCCGCGGAAAAAAAAATTTCCCTGCCGCTGGTGCACGCGGCGGCGGAAACCTATCAAAAAGCACTTGATTCGGGTTGGGGTGGTGAAGATAAAGGCGCCATGATCAAAGTGTTTGAAAAATCACCCGGCCCAACGTTCCGGGAGAAAACACACAGACAATAATGCACCGCCAGCAGGTTTAATTATGGAAAAACTGATCATCACCGTCGCCCTGACCGGCAATGTGCCGACCAAGGAAATCAACCCCAATCTGCCGGTGACGGCGGATGAAGTCGCGGCCGATGTGCGCCGCTGCGCCGATGCCGGAGCGGCTCTGTTTCACGTCCATGCCCGGGACGACCGTCAGCAGCCGACCCTGGACACGGCGGCTTTCAAAGCGCGCGCCCGGAAAATCAAAGCGGCGGCGCCGGAGGTCATCATTCAGCTCTCCACCGGCGGACGGGCCGGCAGAGACTGGGAAGCCCGGGCAAACCCCGTCCGGCTTCTGCCGGAGATGGCATCATTTACCACCGGCTCCAGCAATCTGCCGGGAATGATATACGAAAATTCGCCGCAGTTTATCCAATTTCTGGCAAAGGTGTTCCAGGAAACCGGCGTAAAGCCCGAAATCGAAGTGTTCGAAACCGGCATGATCAACAACGCCCTGTTCCTCGTGAAAAAAGGCTTCATCAAGACCCCGCTGCATTTCCAGTTCGTTTTGGGCGCGCCGGGCGCCATGCCGGGATCCGTCAAGAACCTGCTCTTTTTGTCCGAAAGCATTCCCGCCGACGCCACCTGGACGGCGGCCGGCATCGCCCGGGCCGAAATCCCCCTGGCCGCAGCGGCCATTGTCATGGGGGGGCATGTCCGCGTGGGACTCGAAGACAACCTCTATCTGCCGGACGGCACTGCGGCCTCCAATCCCCTGCTGGTGGAAAAGATCGTCGCCCTGGCCCGGGAAGTCGGACGGGACATCGCCGGCCCGGACGCGGCGCGCACCATCCTTTCGCTGGACCCCGCGCGCAAGAACACCATTTTGCTGGCTTGAAGACTGCGCTCGAAAAGTGTTATGCTGATGATTCCACGCATCGGAGGTCGCATTGAAAAAGCGGGTGATTTTAGCTGTTTTTCTGGCACTGCTCATCGGCGCAGGGGTGCTGGTCTACCTGGGACAAAAAAAAGAACGGGATGCGGAACTGTATTACTCGGGCATCATCGAAGCCACCCGGGCCGATCTCGCCTTTCAAGTCAGCGGCCGGGTGCAGGATGTGTTTCTGGATGAAGGTCAAGCGGTGGGAAAAAATCAGACCCTCGCCGTACTCGACCAGGAAGCATACACGGCGCGGCGGGATCAGGCCCGATTCAATGAACTGCAGTCCCGGGAGAAATTAAAGCAGCTGGAAATCCTTTTGGAGCTCAACCGCAGGATACTGCCGGCGGAGGTCGAAAGGGTCGGCGCCTCGGTTCAAACGCTCAAGGCCCAGCTGGCGGAGCTTGAGGCCGGATATCGCATACAGGAAGTCGAACAGGCGCGCCTGGCCTATGAAAAGGCACGGTTTTCCCTGGATGAGGCGCGCAAGGACAAAATTCGGTTCGACCGGCTTTTTGACCGCCGCATTGTGGCCGAAAAAGACAAGGATGCTGTGGATCTCAAATATGAAACCGCCCTGAAAGAATTTGAACGCACCCAGAAAACCTACGAACTTTTCAAGGAAGGATTCCGCACCGAAACCATCGCCGCCGCGAAATCCAAGCTGGCGGAGGGTCGGGCGGCCCTCAAACAGGCCCGAAACAATTTAATAAAAATCGAAGCCGCCGAGCAGGAGGTCCAGGCCGCCAAAGCCCGGGTGCGGTCCGCCGAGGCGGCGCTCGACCTGGCGGCGATCCAGCTGCAACACACGGAATTGAGAGCGCCTTTCAGCGGTATTGTCGTCAGCCGCAATGTTGAGCAAGGAGAGGTGGTTTCGCCCGGCCAGGAAGCGATGTCGGTGGCTGATTTGTCCATCGTTGAGCTGAAAATTTTTGTGGCCGAGACGGAAATCGGAAACGTCAAACCGGGCCAGGCGGCGACGGCCAGAATCGACACCTTTCCTTCCAAAACCTATGCCGGACGCGTCTCCTACATTTCGCCGGAAGCGGAATTCACACCGAAAATCATTCAGACCCACAAAGAGCGGGTCAAACTCGTTTACCTCGTCAAGATCACCATCCCCAATCCCAGCGTCGAACTCAAACCGGGTATGCCGGCCGATGTGTGGCTCGAATAATCAGAAAACGGCGGAGGCCGCTGGACAACCGCACCGACCGCCGCTGGTCGCGCTGCAGGAGGCATCCAAAAAATTCGGTGCCCTAACCGCGGTTGCCGGGGCCAGCTTCCATGTCGAGGCGGGAACCATCACCGGCCTGGTGGGATCCGACGGCGCCGGCAAAACCACGCTGCTGCGGATGATCGCCACCATGGCCCCCCCCACGGCAGGCCGTATTCTGGTTGACGGCCATGACGTCGTCGCCGGCAAAGCCAAGGTCAAGCAAATCATCGGCTACATGCCGCAGCGCTTCGGCCTGTATCCGGACCTGACCGTTTCCGAAAATTTTGACTTTTTCATGGACATTTACGGCATCCGCGGCGAAGAAAGACGTCGACGCGGGGACCACTACCTGGGATTTTCCAATCTGCTGCCCTTCAGGGACCGCAAGGCCGGTGACCTGTCCGGTGGAATGAAGCAAAAACTGGGTCTGGCCTGCGTTCTGGTGCACCAGCCCGATCTGCTGATACTGGATGAACCCACCAACGGCGTCGATCCGGTCTCGCGCCAGGAGTTCTGGGATATTCTGGTGGAAATGAAGCAGGACGGCATGACCGTATTCATTGCCACCGCCTACCTGGATGAAGGCGAAAAATGCGATCGTCTGGTGCTGATGCACAACGCGCACATTCTATCCGTGGCAACGCCCCGGCAGATTCAAGCGGCTTTTCCTGATCTGGAAACAGCCATGATAGACCGCATCCAGGCCATGGATGCAGCCACGACAAAGGACGGTTTTGAAGCCTGAAGCGGTAAAGGTGGTAAACCTGGAAAAGCGATTCGGTCCCTTCGTGGCGGTCGACCGCATTTCCTTTTCCGTCGACACCGGCGAAATTTTCGGGTTTTTAGGACCCAACGGGGCCGGCAAATCCACGACCATCCGCATGCTGTGCGGCATCATTTCCCCCACCGCCGGAAGCGGTCACGTGGCCGGCTGGGACATTGTTCGGCAGGCGGAGGAGATCAAGCAGGCCATCGGCTACATGTCGCAGAAGTTTTCCCTGTATCTGGACATGACCCCTTTTGAAAACATCCGGTTTTATCTGGGCATTTACGCGGTCCCCTCCCGCATGTGGAAAACGCGCACCCGGGAAATCCTGGAAGTTACCCGCCTGACGCAGGTACGGGACCGCCTGACCCGCGAGCTGCCGCCGGGGTGGCGCCAGCGCCTCGCCCTGGGCTGTGCGCTGCTGCACCGGCCCAAGCTGCTGTTTCTGGATGAACCGACATCCGGGGTGGATCCGATCAGCCGGCGGCGCTTCTGGGACTTCATCCATCAGCTCACGGCCGAAGGGGTCACGGTTTTTGTGACCACCCACTATCTGGAGGAGGCCCGCCACTGCGACCGGGTGGTCATGATCAACGCGGGTAAAATCGTTGCCGCGGGTTCCCCGTCGGAAATTGTGCACCGGGTCCTGCCGGACCAGCCGGAGGCGGATTTAAACGCGGCGTTTGTCAAACTGATGGCCCGGAGGAAGTCGTGAGTCCGAGGATCGTCGCCGCCATCGCACGCAAGGAATATTACCACCTGATCCGCGACTTCCGCAGTCTTTATCTGGCCTTTTTCATCCCTCTTCTGCTGATTCTGCTGTTTGGTTATGCGCTTAGTCTGGACGTGGAAAATATCCGCACCGTGGTGGTCGACCACGACAACACACCGGAAAGCCGCAATTTTATCCACCAACTCGACGCATCCGCCTATTTCAGAATCAGTTGCTATCTTCCCGACAGGGAGACGGCCGTCGCCCACATCGACAGCAACCAGGCCATTTTGGCCGTCATTATTCCGCCCGGCTGGTCGGCGACCCTGAAATCCGAACGGAAAAGCCCGCTTCAGGTGATTATCGACGGCAGCGATCCCAACGTCGCCGGCAGTACCCGGGCGTTTATTACGGCCTATATTTCACGCATCAATCAGCATCGTCTGGTTGGATTTCTCAACCGTAAGGGCTTGGAAAAAATAAATGCGCCGGTGGAAGGACGCATCCGGGTCTGGTTCAATGAAGATCTGGAAAGCCGCAATTTCATCATTCCCGGCATTATCGCGCTGATCATCATGATCGTCGGCGCCCTGCTCACCTCGCTGGTCATCGCCCGGGAATATGAAAACGGAACCATGGAAACCATCCGCTCCCTCCCGATCGAAGCGGTGGACTTTTTGGCCGGCAAGGCCCTGCCCTATTTCTTCATCGGGCTTGTCGACGTGCTCGTCGCCATTCTGATGGGGCAACTGCTGTTCGGCGTGGTAATGAAATCCAGCTTCTGGCTGATGATCGCCGCCTCATCCATTTATCTGGGGGTGGCGCTTTGCCTGGGTCTGTTGATTTCCGCGCTGACCAGATCCCAGCTGGTGGCCAACCAGATGGCGATTCTGACAACCTACCTGCCGACCCTTCTTTTGTCCGATTTTGTGTTCCCGAGAGAAAATATGCCCGCTGTATTAAAACTGATCACCTATTTTGTGCCGGGCACCTATTACATCGACATTTTAAACGGGCTTTATTTGCGGCATCTGAACCTTGTGCACCTGTGGCCCGCTTTCCTGGTTCTGACGCTGATGCTCCTGTGCCTCAGCGCCGGCAACGTGTTGATTTTGAAAAAAGAGGGATTGTAAGATGCGCTGGCTGAGAATCCGCGAGCTGGTTCGCAAAGAATTCATCCAGCTCTTCAGAGACAGGAAAAACAGACCGCTTCTGATCATTGCCCCGCTGGTGCAGCTGATTGTCTTCGGCTATGTCGTCACCACCGATGTGCGCGACATCCGGGTCGCCCTGATCGATCACTCCCGCACGCCGAACAGCCGGCGGCTCGTCGACGCCGTCGACGGCAGCAAAACATTCAGAATCACCCACCGTCCGCAACGCTCCCACGATCTCGACCGCCTGCTGCTGCTGCGCAAAATTGATCTGGGCATCGTCATTCCACCGGATTTCAGCTCCCGGATTCTGCGCGGGAACACGGCGGACATTCAGGTGCTGGCGGACGGCAGTATGAGCAACATGGCGTCGATCCGGATTTCCTACATGACGGTGCTGCTGGAAGAATTCAACGCCCGCCTCATCCATGACCTTTATCGCAAACCGTTCGACTATGGTAAAATCGATGCGCGCCTGCGTACCTGGTACAACCCGAATCTGGACAGCCAGTACTTTTATGTGCCGGGCATTGTGGCCTTTCTGGTCATGCTGCTGTCTCTGCTGTTCACTTCCATGGCGGTGGTGCGCGAAAGGGAATCCGGTACAATGGAGCAGCTCATCGTGACGCCGCTCAAACCCCTGGAGCTGATCCTGGGAAAGACCATTCCATTCATTCTCATTTCGCAGGCGCAAATGGTGATGGTGATCGCCTTTGCCATCCTCTGGTTTAAAATTCCGATGGTCGGCAACGCGTTTTTGCTGCTGGGCGCCACCTTTGTTTTCCTGATGAGTACGCTCGGCATCGGGCTTTTTATTTCCACAGTCTCCAAAACCCAGCAGCAGGCCGTGATGACCAATTTCTTTTTTCTGCTCCCGTTTTTCATGCTCAGCGGGTTTGTTTTTCCGGTGGCGAATATGCCGCTGGTCGTCCAGTGGCTGACCTATTTGAACCCCCTGCAGTACTTTCTGGTAATCGTCCGGGGAATCTTTCTCAAGGGAACCGGCCTGGCGCAGCTCTGGCCGCAATTCATCGGCCTCGCGGTTCTGGGCGGTGTGGTTTTTCCCGCGGCCGTCAACCGTTTCAAAAAACGGCTGGATTGACCGCTATCACCCTTTGACATTTTATTTTAACACGTTATATTAATTGTTTGTCATTTGGTACATGGCTTCACCAAAGGCGGTTCACTTTCTGTGCGGCCGCCATGCTGTTCACACAATTTGCTGCAGGAATGGCTCTATGCGCAACACCATCATCATGGCCGCGCTGGCCCTGTGCGCCAGCATCCTTACCGCTGTTCAAACCGTTATCAGTTTAATTTCCGGCGCCGGTGCGTGTTTCAATGACGGCTGTCAGGTCGTCGAGCAGCTGAGTGTGCTGTCGCCGCTGGTATTGAATCTGATGGGTCTGATCTTTTTTCAGGCTGTATTCTGGTCCCTTTATTTCAGAGACCGGATGGCGGCTTCCAGGGTGGACTGGCCGGGCCTTCTGCTGATCTGCGGCTTGTCCTTTGACGCGGCGCTGATGGCATACCAGCTGTTTGCCGCCCACGCGCTCTGCGCCTACTGTGTGCTGGTTTTTGCAGTGGTGCTGCTGCTTAATCTGCTCTACAGCCGCCGCCAGATGGCCCTTGGCCTGGTGACCGCAGCGGGCATCATGGTTTCATTTTCCATTCTCACCTTTTCCCCGGCCGTCGCCTACATGCCGGACGTTTCGCTCAAAAATGCGGCCTACGGCAAAAAAAGCTGCTCCGCACCCAGCAAGGAAGTCCATCTCATTTTTTCGGCGGACTGCCCCCACTGCCGCGCCGTGCTGGACGCGCTGAAGAACTGCAACAGCTGTGAATTCTATCTGAACCCGATCGAAGACATCGCCGCCCTTGAACTTCCCGGCATCGAACGCAGCGCCGGCTTTTCTCCGCAGCTCAACCGCCTGGTGCTCTCCGTTCTGGGCATCGACAGCGTGCCCGTGCTGGTTGTCAGAAGCGATGAAGGCTATCGATTCATCAAAGGCGCCGGCGGCATCCTGGACTACATCAACCAGGCCTGCTTCACCCAGGAGGAAATCACCTTTTTCGAACCCTCCCTCGATATCGGCGCGGAAGCGTTCAGCCCCGTCTCCGAAGATGACGGCCAGTGCCCGGTGGCGTCGGACTGCCTCGATCCCCTGCCTTGAAAACTATCGGTAAACCGCCGGCGTTGCTGCTGGAACTCCCGGTGTCTGACGATTCCGGGAGCGACGACTGCTGCTGATGGTCAAAAAAAGGAAAACGTCCTTGCGCGGCGGCGGGACTGCATTATAATTTTTTTATGACAGCTCGATACAGCGGCCGGCGGACCTGAATGGCAATGGCTTGCAGCTGTGTTGCCGCGCATGCAGGCGCTCCATAAGCGATGCCGCACCTCGCCGCGACAATGCAGAACAAGCCCACCGCCAGCGCAACATACTTCTGACAAACACTCTGTCATCGGGGCACCCGCGTTCTTTTCACAGGCAATCTGTCCATGCGTCATCGTAAAGGAGGTTTTCATGAAAGCAAAGATCCGCTCATTATTGGTGGTTGTGGGGCTAATGCTGCTGTGGCATGCCATCGCCGTTGGGTTTAACGGAACCATTATTGAAAAGCGGACCACGGACCAGGGCGTTGCCTATCTTGGCGGCGGCGTCGGTGTCGAGGAGCGCGACTGGATGCAAAACCTTGAACAGGAGTACAACCTCAAGCTCATTTTTGCCGGTGTTGACGGCAAATATCTGGCCGATATCGCCGTCGACATCCAGGACGACAACGGCGACCGCGTGCTGGAGACATATGTGGACGGCCCCTGGCTGCTGGTGAATCTGCCGCCGGGCAGCTACCGGATCACCGCCGCATGCCGGGGATCCGCCAAGAGCCGCACCGTGCTGATTACCCATCACCTGCGGCCGGTTTTCTTTCACTGGGCCGTCTGATGAATGCCCGGGACAGCATCTTTCTAACCCATGCACAGGCCGTTGCCGCCATCTGCCGGGACTTTCGTCAGCATGAACCCCAGATCCTGCTGTTCAACGGGCTGGCAGGCCTGCTTTCTCACCAGGGGATTCTTGCCCGGACCGAACGAGATAAAAGCGGCATGTGGCTGCGCATGCCCGGCGAGCGGCGGATGGATTGGCATGAAGGCGCCGATCTGGTGGAAGCCATGTGCCGCATCATGTCGCAGGTGCCGCTGGATGATGAACTGCTGGCGGCGGCCTGTTCCCGGGTCTTCCAGGCAAAGGCACACCCTGCAAGCGACCCGGCCACCGGCCGTCGCGGAATCCGGATTCCGACGGAAATGAAGGATTTTGTCTGCCGCCAGTGCGGCCGCTGCTGCCGCACGCTGGATTATCACAGTGAAATCAGCCCATCGGACGTGGCAATGTGGCGGCGCCTGAAAAGAGAGGACATCCTGGCCTGGGTGGGCGTTTTTAAAGCAGATGAATCCGAACCGGTGTACCGCATCTGGATGCAGCCCGGGACGCGTCAATTCGCCGATACCTGCCCGTTTCTGCAGAAAGCCCCCGAGCGGAACCGCTGGATCTGCCGGATTCACGACGTCAAACCGCAGATCTGCCGCGAATATCCCATCAGCCGCAAACACGCTCTCATGACCGGTTGCCCGGGCTTTTCGCCGGCGACCGGCCGCTGAATAACCGAAAATGATTGCCGGGCTCCGGGACTCCCGCCGGCGCCCTCTCACCGAAAAACCAGCCGAGCCGCCGGCAGACGCCTTACACCCGAAAAGCATAAAATCATGGACGTCCCCTTTTATCTTTACCGCCGGGTTGCAAGGTGCGATATTAGTTGTTATAAACAGGCTGCAATATCCGCACTCCGTTTGCTTCGATCCGAACCCGAACAACAGGATGTCGGGGTTTCCCGTATGCCGTTCCACCTTTTTAAACATTCCCTGCGGCGCCGATAAACCGGCATGATATCCATCAAAGGTAAAAATATCAAAAAATTATGGGTATTGGCGCTGCTGTGTCCGACGCCGGCGGCCGCCGCTGAAATTCCTGTCCTGCCGAACGTACCGGGTACAAAAGCGGATGTGATGATGCTGGTCGTCTACGTGCTGCTGGCCCTGGGCTTTTCTTTTCTCTGTTCCATAGCGGAAGCGGTTTTCCTGAGCGTCACACCGTCCTACATAGAAGACCTCAAAGGCAAGCGGCCGAAGCAGGCGGCGCGCTTAAAACGGCTGAAGCAGGATCAGGTGGACCAGGCGCTTGCGGCCATTTTGACGTTGAACACGATTGCGCACACCGTCGGGGCCATCGGCGCCGGGGCCAAAGCGACCCTCGTTTTTGGAAGCACCTGGTTTGGTCTGTTTTCCGCGTTCATGACGCTGATGATCCTTTTTCTTTCCGAAATTGTTCCCAAGACGATCGGCGCCCTGTACTGGTCGAAACTGGCCGTACCGACCGTGTTTTTTATTCAAACGCTGATCGCGCTGCTTTATCCTGTCGTTTGGATATCGGAGCGGCTGACCCGGTTGATTACGCATGGAAAGAGCCTGCATGTGTTCAGCCGTGAGGAATTCATCGCCATGGCGCGGGTCGGCGAGCACAGCGGATACATCCCCAAGAAGGAGTCCAGGATTATACGCAATTTATTCCGGCTCGCATCGCTGAAAGTGACCGACATCATGACCCCGCGAACCGTCATTTCCGCATTTCCCGAAGACATGTCCATTACCAGCGCCTTGAAGCCCATTGCCAAAAGCCCTTTTTCGCGGTTGCTGCTCTACAGGACGGACATGGACGACGTCACCGGATTTGTTCTCAAAGACGATGTGCTGATATGCAGTGCGCAGGGCCGCGACGACGAAAAGCTGAACGCTCTCAAACGGGAAATACTGGCCGTTCCGGATTCGGTGTCGTTGTCGACTTTGCTGGAGCATCTTCTTAAAGAACGTCAGCACATCACGGTTGTTGTCGATGAGTACGGCGGCACAAGGGGACTGGTGACGCTCGAAGATCTGATTGAAACCCTGATCGGTATGGAAATCATGGATGAGACGGATAAAGTCGAAGACATGCGGGCGCTGGCACGGAAGCAGTGGTTTCAGCGCATCAAAGCGCTGGGAGTGGCGGAAGAAGCATCGGAAGAAGCCGGGGCCGAAAATGACGCTTGTCCGGACGCGCAAAGGCCTCCGAAAACACCGGACTGATCCGGATGCGGACCTTTTGCGGGGTTTTACCGCAAACCATTCATCGAAAACGTTCTGCCCGACCGTGATGCGGGTTTTAATGAGAACAGGCGATTTGACGATTGGATACATTCGAGGACCATTGCAGAAACGGGGACGGCGCCCCGCAGGCAGCCGCCCCCCACCGGCAGCTGACGCAGTTTTTCGCACCGCTTGCACTGCAGGCCACGGCCCAGGCGTTTTCGCATCCCCTGGTGGCCATGGTGGCATCGAGAGGCCACGGAGGACCCCTCAACCTGGCCGGCCTGGCCCAGTCCGGCACGGTGATGTTTTTCCTGGGCATCTTTGCCGTTTACTACATGACAACCGGCATGGTGTTTGCCAAAACGCGCGAAGGCTATCAAACCTTCTGGCGGGTATGCCTGTGGACCGGCATGGGAATCATCCTGCTTCAGGCCCTGCTCTGTATCCCCGCGCCCGCGCATCTGCTGTTCGGAAGAATGATCGGCCTGCCGCCCTCCATCGAAATACCGGCCCGGATCACCCTGCTGACCGCCGTACCCCTGCAGCTGCTCTTTTTCCTGCGCATCCCCTACCAGGTCGCCCTTTACAACGGCCGCGCCACCGGTCTCGCCAGCCTGGCAACCCTGGGGCGCATCCTTCTCACGGCCCTTCTCTCGGCGGTCTTCTGCGTTGCGGGATGGATCGGTCCGATCTGGGCTGTGGTGTGTCTGAGCGGACCGGTTCTGCTGGAGGTGTTGATTTCCATCCGCTTTTCGCGACCCTTTCGCCGCCGTCTGCCGCCGGCCGTCGCCAAACCGCCCGGCGCCGGGGAAATCTTCTTTTTTAATCTTCCCCTGGCAATAGGCGGCATTTTCCTGGTATTGTCCGTTCTGATCCTCAGCGCCTTTATCGCCCGCGCACCCGAACCCGAACGCATCCTGCCGGTCTTTTTTCTGGCCGTCAGCCTGGCCAATCCCGTGGCCTACGCCGCCACGCGCATCCAGGCCGTGGTGCTGGCTTTTCCCCCGCCCGGATACACCGAACGGATGACGCTGCGTTTTGCGCTGGCAGCCGGTGCTGTTCTTGGACTTCTACCGCTGCTGTTCATTCTGCCCGGCTTAAAACCGCTTTATTATGTGACATTGCAGAAACTCAATCCAGCCGATCTGGGCCTGGTCACGGTGACGGCCGCTTCACTGGCCGCCTTTCCCTTTGCCGTGGCCCTGCGTGCCCACAGTGAAGGAATGGCGGCCTGGCAGAAAAAACCCATGGCCGTTCTGGTCGGCCACGGTCTGTACATGACGGGAGTTGTTTCCAGCGGCTTTTTGGCGCTTTTGCTGAATGTGCCGGGCTACCTCATCGGCGCCATCAGTCTGACCCTGGCCAATTTAATATCCGCCGGCATCATTCGCGCGGTTCTCAAGCGGGTCCAGCAGCGAAATCTTCCCGTAGGACAGACAACGACGGCGGTGGCGCAAATGCGCTAGGAGGTAAAAAATGATTTTACCCTACAAAGGAATCGATCCTCACATCAACCCATCGGCCTTTGTTGCGCCGACGGCCGTAGTCATCGGCAATGTGTCCCTCGGGGCCGACGCCAGCATCTGGTACGGGGCCGTTGTCCGGGGGGACATCGCACCCATCACCATCGGTGCCGGGAGCAATGTTCAGGACAACTGCACCCTGCATACGGATGAGGGCTTCCCGCTTGACATCGGCGGCGGCGTCACCATCGGGCACAACGCGGTTGTACACGGCTGCACGGTGGAAGACGATTGTTTGATCGGCATCGGCGCCGTCGTGTTGAGCGGTGCGTACATCAAAACCGGCAGCGTCGTGGCCGCCGGCTCCGTCGTTCGGGAGCGTCAGATTGTCGGACCGCATGCGCTGGTCGCCGGGACACCGGCGGTTTTAAAAAAAACGCTCGACAATGCCGACAAAACGATCTTTCGGCAGGCGGCTCAAAACTATCTGGATCACGCAGCGGGGCATCGCGAAATCCGGACGGCGTTCGCCGCCGAAAAGGCCGATATCTAATTTGCGTTGGGTGTGAACAGGGGTTTTCCCAGCAGCTTGAAATCCTTGATGGCCTGCTGGGCCGGCTCGCCGGTGATCCATTTGATAAAGGCCATGGCCAGGGAATATTGAACATTGGCGCAGCGATCCGGATCAACGGCGATCACGCTGTACTGGTTGAGCAGCACGGCATCGCCCTCCACCATGATCTTCAACGGGGGATTGCCGCCCAGATTGTGTGCGTACTTGATGTAAGTGCCGCGATCCGTCATGGTATAGCCGTTGCGCTCCGCCGCGATGCTGATGGTCGCCAGCATCCCCTGTCCGGCCTGGACATACCAGTTTTCCTTCTCGGGGACCGGCAGGCCGGCCGCCTTCCACAGAAACAGCTCCTTTTTGTGGGTGCCGGAATTGTCGCCGCGGCTCACAAAAAGCGCCCCTTTGGATTTAACAGCCGTCAGCGCCGCCTCGATGGAGGCGCCTTTCAAACCGGCCGGATCCGCCGCCGGTCCGATGATGACAAAATCATTGTACATGATTTCACGCCGGTCGCGCCCGAATCCGCTGTTGACAAATTGCTTTTCGGCCGGTGGGGCATGGACCATGAGGACGTCTACATCGCAGTTTTCCCCCAGCTTCAAGGCCTTGCCGGTTCCGGTGGCGGTCCACTTCAGCTCAACACCGGTATCTTTCTGGAACATGGGTGCCAGATAATCCAGCAGTCCGGTGTTGTCCGTGCTGGTCGTGGTGGCCATGAGCAGCACGTCCTGTCCCGCAGCCATGAGGGGTGCGACCGAAAGCAGGCTGACAAGGGCGATCAGCGTCGACAAAATGAGAATTCCCGTCCTTTTTTTCATAATTCAACCTTTCTTTAGTGTTTTTTTTACGATAACATACAAGAATTGTCAGCATACTGATCAAGCATGATTCATGTCAACCGATTTGAAAAAGAGGGATTCAAACACCTTAAAATAACTCCGGATGACAACCCGGTACCCGATCCCATCGCAGCGGAAAAGGAGAAACCCATGGAAGATCCGTACATCCAGTATTACTATCCGGACGATTTTGCCATCTGCTATGGCTGCGGACGTCTCAACGAACACGGCCACCAGCTGAAAAGCTATTGGGAAGGCGAAGAATGCGTGTGCCGTTTTTTTCCCAAACCCTACCACACCGGCGCTCAGAATTTTGTGTACGGCGGTCTGGTGGCCTCCCTGATGGACTGCCATGGGGCGGGTACGGCGGCGGCGGCCAGGCACCGGCAGGACGGAAAGACCCTGGGCAAAGAGCCGCTCGCCCGTTTTGTTACCGCCTCACTCAAAATCGACTATCTGCGGCCGGTGCCCATTGACGGTCAGATCGTGGTGCGGGGCACCGCCGATGACATCAAAGGCCGCAAGGTCACCGTTTCCATGACGCTCACCGTTGACGACGAGGTGTGTGCCAGAGGCACGCTGGTCGCCGTTCAGATACCGGACGACTATGTCGCCAAATTCAACCAAAAGGGATCGGCAGCGGATACACGGTAGCACCGTCGGACCGTCGGGGGCGCATTGGGCGTCAACCACCCGTCGGATGGCAACCCCCCGTTCATCGCGTCTGCCGTCGCCGCGAAAAGAAAAGCATAAAATCATGGACCCCTATTTATTGGATTGTTGTCCGCATGCCTGAAATGCCGGAAGTGCAGACGCTGGTCGACGCGCTGAACCGCGTTGATCTTGTCGGACGCCGCATCAGCGGGGCGGCGGTGTACTGGCCCAAAACCATCGCCGGTATGCCGCCGGCGGTTTTCAGCGAACGCATCACCGGCTGCGTCCTGCAGGCCGTCACCCGGCGGGGGAAATATCTGGTGTTCCGGCTGACCCGCGGTCTGCAGCTTCTGCTGCATCTGCGCATGACCGGACGTTTGAACTGGGAAAGACGGGGCAGCGCCCGCAGCAGGCACGAACACGTGATCCTGCAGTTCGACAACGATTTTGACCTGCGTTTCCATGATACCCGCAAATTCGGCCGGATGACACTGACGGCGGATCCGGCGGCGGTGCTGGGCAAACTGGGTCCCGAACCGCTGGGGGAACGCTTCACGCTGCGGCATTTCCAGCGCATGCTGGCAGGTCGATCCCGGGTTGTCAAGCCGCTGCTCTTGGATCAAACCTTCATCGCCGGACTGGGCAACATTTATGTGGATGAAGCCTTGTGGCAGGCCGGCATTCACCCCCGGCGCATCAGCGACACGCTCTCCGACCGGGAAATCGCCGCCCTGCACCAGGCCATTTCCCGGGTCCTTCAAAAGGGGCTCGAAAATCTGGGAACCACCTTGGGCGGCGGCGAAGGCAATTTTTACTCGGTTGCCGGCCGCCGGGGCCGCAACGCCGATGCGCTCAATGTGTTTCGCCGCACCGGCCGGCCCTGCCCCCGGTGCAAAACAACGATAGAGCGCCTTGTCGTGGCCCAGCGTGCCAGCCATGTCTGCCCTGTCTGCCAGCCTTTGCCTTGATTTTCTTTCTAAAACTGGTATATAGCAACTATGAATGAACCGCGGCGATGATGCCGCTGGACATGCCGCCCTCTTCCCAAACGGCGAGGCGGCCCGCGCCCTGGCCGTGGAGACGGATTCAATGCTTGACGAACGGATTGTATACCTCAACGGGGATTTCGTTAAATGGCAACAGGCCGCCGTGCACATGATGTCGCACAGTTTCGGCCGCGGCAGCGCTGTTTTTGAAGTGTTGAGCGTACACGAAACCGACAGAGGACCATGCGTCTTCCGGCTGGACCGTCACCTGGAACGCCTGTTCCGCACCGCGGAACTGCTGAACATGACCCTGCCGATCAGCCCGGAGGCCCTCAGCGCCGCTTGTCTTCAAACGGTTTCCAGAAACGGCATCCGCCAGGGATTCATCAAGGTCATCTGTTATTACGGGCAGGTGGCTTTCGACATCCTGCCGCCGGAAGGGCCGATGGATGTCGCCGTTTTTGCGTTGGACCCGGCCGCCGACCTGGAAAAATCGCCCTTTTATTCTGAAAACGGCGTCAGTGCCGCATTTTCCTCCTGGCGCAAGCTTGACCCGCAAACGATTCCGGTGGAAGCCAAGGCCGCGGCCAATTACCTGAACGGCATGCTGGCACGCAACGACGCCCGCCGGCGCGGTTTCGATCTGGTCATCCTGCTCGACACCCAGGGCTTTGTCGCCGAAGGTGCGACCGAGGCGGTTTTCATGGTTGAAAACGGCGTTCTGCACACCGCCTGTCCTGGAACGGTTCTGTTGAGCATCACCCGGCGTTCCCTCCTGGAAGCCGCCGCCTCTTTAGGCATTGAAACCAGAGAGGAACGGATGCATCCCGACCGGCTTCTGTCGGCGGCGGAAGTTTTTTTCGCCGGCACCCCCTCCAAGGTGCTGCCGATCAACCAAATTGAGGACCGCCGCATCGACGCAGCCCCGGGACCGGTGACCCGACGGCTGTCGGCCTTGATGCACGAGATCGTCAGCGGCCGCCGTCAACCCTTCAATGACTGGTTGTTTCCGGTCCGGTAAACTTTTTTGATCAAGTAAAGATGACGCCTTCGACTTCCACAGGTTTCTCCGTATTAACGCTCAACCTGCGCTTCGGTCTGGCCGACGACGGCCTCAATTGCTGGGAAAACCGCAAAAAAAGTCTGCCGGCGCTCTTTAACGCCTACCGTCCGGATTTCATCGCCCTGCAGGAGGCCAACGATTTTCAGGTGGACTACCTGGCCGGCATTTTGACCGGCTACGACGCGATCGGCCAACGCAAACCCGCGCCGGCCAACTGGCAGAGCAACGTAATTTTTTTTCAACGCCGCTGGGTGCCGACCTTTTTCCGGCACTTTTACCTGAGCACGACCCCCTCGGTGCCCAGCAAGCTCAGCGGCAGCCGCTGGCCGCGCCAGTGCACCATGGGCATGTTCGCCGACAACGACCGCCAGTTGATCTGCATCGACACCCACCTTGATTTCGCCGAAAGCGTTCAGGTGCAAAGCGCCGAAATCATATTTTCTCAGCTGTCCTGTCTGCCGGCCGACGTTCCGGCCCTGCTGATGGGCGATTTCAACGCCACACCGCAAAGCGCCTGCTACCAGCGGTTCACCGGTGAAGCGGCCGCCGCCGGTTTTCGCTTCCAAAACGCCGCCGCCAGGCCTTTTCCCGGTACCTATCACGGTTTTGAAGGGCGGACCGACGGCGAACACATCGACTGGATCCTGTACCGCGGTGCCGTCACCCCCCTGCTTTACCGGGTGGTGCGCGATCGTTTCAACGGCGTGTACCCGTCCGACCACTATCCGGTGTACGCCGAGTTTACGGAGCATTAAATCGCGTTGCCGCATGGCGCCGAAAAAGCGGCCGGCGGCGGTGCGACATTTGCTTGACGCTCAATCGACCGGTTCTATATAGTAAATTCGACAAACAATGAAATCACCGGCGGCGGCCTGCCCACGGACCGTCCATGCAGCAGCCTTTGCGGCGGCGCCGGGTTCGGCCGGATGCGCACGGAGAAAAATGAATTTTAAAGCCCTTTTCAACCCTGAAACCATCGCCGTTGTCGGCGTGTCCCTGACCAACGAGCGCCATCCGGCCAATGTCATTTACAACAAGCTGCTTTTGCGCTACCCGGTCAAGGTTTACCCGGTCAATCCCAGAGGCGGCCGGCTGCAGCAGGACACGGTATATGCCAGCGTCGCGCACATCCCCGCCGCCATCGACCTGGTGGTCGTGGCGGTCCGGGCCGATTACGTGCCGGACATCGTGAAGGACTGCATCGCCAGCGGTGTGGGCGGCGCCGCCATTATCTCGGGCGGTTTCGCCGAAGCCGGGCGCGTCGATCTGCAGCAGCAGCTGGTGGACATGGCCCGGGCGGCGGATTTCGCCTTTATCGGTCCCAACTGCCTCGGCATCTACGCCCCGGCGCGCTTCGATACCTTTTTTCTGCCGGGTGAGCGCCTGGTGCGTCCGGAGCCGGGCAACGTGGCCGTTGTCAGCCAGAGCGGCGGCGTGCTGGTAGATCAGATGGTCAAATTCGCCGAACAAGGCGTCGGATTGTCACTGGCCGTCAGCATCGGCAACAAAGCGCTGATCAGGGAAGTGGATCTTCTGGATTACTTTGCGGCGGACGACCGTACGCGTGTGATCGCCTTTTACGTGGAAGGATTCGCCCGCAATGAAGGCCGCCGCTTTGTTCGCAGAGCCGCCGAACTGACCAAACCGGTGGTGATGTTAAAGGCCGGCAAAACCGCCGCCGGCAGCAAGGCGGTGTCAAGCCATACCGCCTCTCTGGCGGGAGACTACCGGGTTTTTTCCGAAATCATGACGCAGCACGGGATTGTGGAGGCACGGGACGAGTTCGAAATGCTTTCTTTTTGTGAAGCCCTGAGCTGCTATCAGAAACCGATTGCGGGCAACGTGGCCATTATTTCGGTCAGCGGCGGCCATGGCGCCCTGGCCAGCGATGTCTGCGCCGCCCGCGGCCTTTCCGTCAACCGACTGGACCGGGAGACACGCACCGGCATCCGCGAACGGCTGTCCTCGCGTATTCAGGCCATCGCCTCTCTTGAAAATCCCATCGACCTGACCGGCAGCGCTGTGGACGATGATTTTGTCGCCGCCGCCGCCGGTCTGAGTACCGCCCCCGGCATCGAAGCCGTGGTCCTGCTGCTGCTGCCCTATTCGCCGGGCATCACCTCGGATCTGGGCGCCCGCCTGAGCCATGTATTCCGCCACAGCGACAAACTGTTGGTGGCGTATGTGCCGCACCAGGAAAAATACCGTATGCTGATCGAGGGTTTTGAACTGAACAACGTCCCGGTGTCCTCCTCCATCGAAGGTGCGGTTCTGATGGTCGAGGCCCTGCGGAGGTGCGCCGTATGCTGACCAGGGAAATGCGCGGGATCATCCAGAAGGCACGCAGGAACGGGTGGGTGCTGGAGCCGGATGCAAAACGTCTGCTGTGTCTGGCCGGCCTGCCGGTGCCCCGCTGTCGGGTCGCGGCGACGGAAGCCGAGGCGGCCGACGCCGCCAAGGCCATCGGCTACCCCCTGGTTGCCAAGGTGGTGTCAACCGCCGTCGTGCACAAAAGCGACGTCAAGGGGGTTGAGGTCGGCATCCGAAACCTGCCAACCCTTAAAGCCGCTTACAAGCGGCTGGCCAAAATCAGAGGCTTTGCCGGCATGCTGGTGGAGGAGCAGCTGCCGGGCATTGAATTGATCGCAGGCGCCAAAATCGATGAGCAGTTCGGCCCCGTAGCACTGCTGGGCATCGGTGGCACCGGGGTCGAAATCTACCAGGACACCGCCGTCCGCATGGCGCCCATCAGCGCGAAAGATGTGCGAGCCATGGTGGACCGTTTGAAAGGCGCTGCGCTGATCAAAGGCCACCGCGGCGATCCGGGGGTTGACATCGGGGCGCTGACCGACCTGATGCTCAAATTTTCCGACCTGGTCATGGCGCTTAAAGACGACATCGACGCCATCGATCTGAATCCGGTCATGTGCACGGGGCACCGCTGCGTCATCGCCGACGCCCGCATCATGCTTGTATGAAGCGATGAATTATTTTTGCTGTTCAATCTTTTTCAGCAGTGCGTCATGCGCGTCCTCCAGCGTCAGCAGTTCCATCATTTCAGCCGGTTTGACCGAATGCGGCGGGAGGCGCCGGCGGGCCTCCGCGATCTGTTTTTCAAGCGCCATCCGTTGTTTTTGGAGGGCCTCCACGCTTTCACCGTCTGCCATGCAAACCGCCTGTGCCTCTGCTCTGCAGCAGCAGCCCGAGGGCCATGCCGGTTGAGGCCAGAAAACAGAACCCCATGGCATAAAAAACAGCCTGGAGCCCGTAGTGGTCGGCCAGATAGCCCGAAACAGCCGCTGCCGTCGAACCGACGCCGAACGTGAGAATGAACAGGATCCCATACCCCAGCCCCTGTCGATGGCGCGGCAGATAGGCCGACACCATGAAGTTCTGGATCGGCTGAACGGAAAAATAAAAAAAAGCGTAGCCCATGGAAGCCAGCACCAATACGGCGCCGGCGCTGACCGCCATGATAAAGACAAAAACGGTGCCGAGAGCGATGGCCGCGAGATACAGCCTTTCCACCTTGAACCGATCGGTCAGCCGCCCGGCGATGTACTGCCCGAAGGCGCCGAAAATCAAAGCGCCCGTGGCAAAGGCGCCGCCCAGTGCCACAACATCGATGTTCAAAAAAGCAAAGTTCACATTCCGGCCCATGTAGGTGGGCAAAAAGGTCATAATGCCTTTGTATGAAAGCCCCAGAGCGGTGGCGGACAAAAAGAAAAAAACCAGCGCGGGTCTAGAAACCGACGCGCCGCCGGCACCGGCGCCGTTTTCGGCGGCGCGCGAAGCGGTTTGCGGAAAGCGCGGCAGGGTCAGGGAAAACAGGCCGATGGCGATGCCGGTCAGACCGAAGCACACGTGCGGTGCGCGCCAGCCCATCAAGGTTCCGATCCAGGCCGACAGCGCCGGCACGACGGCCACCCCGAGGCTGCCGGCGATGCCGTGCAGACCAAAGGCCTTGCCTTTTTGGCGGATACCCAGGGATATCATGGTGTTGGCCGCAGGATGATAGGTGCTGCAGAAAGCACCCATCAGCCCCATGAGCACACCGTAAAGCAGCAGCGAATTCACCGGCAGCACCAGAACACCGGCCAGCCCGGCCCCGAACAGAAAAACGGTCACCAGCCGCCGCGGGCCGATACGGTCTGACAGCAAACCGGCCGGAAGCGAGCCGAGACCGAAGGCGTAAGAAAAAACCGATATGATGACGCCCATGGTAAAATAGTCCGTGCCGAATTGCGCCATGACCAGCGGCAGAATCGGCGGCAGAATGCCTTCAAACAAATGAATGAGGGCGTGCGACGCCGTTGTCAGGCCGATGATTTTTTTTTCTTCGCGGTTCATGCGTTGTGCAGGATTTGCGTCAATCGCTCGACAGGGTCTTGAGGACATCCTCCTTGCCGATGATGCCCACCAGTTTTTCTCCATCCAGCACCGGCAGGCTGTGATATCCCTTGTCCACCATCAAACCGGCCAGGACGTCCACCGTCATTTCCGGGTGGACGAATACGGGATCCGGGGTCATGGCCTGATCCACTGTTATCGCGGCGATTTTCTGGACTTCTTTTTCCAGCTGTTTGGCGGATGGTATGGAAAACAGACCGTCTAAAAATGTGAAAAAGGATGGCACCGGCAGGGCTTTCTGCTGGGCGATCAAGTCGCTCTGGCACAGAATGCCCACAAGACGGCCTTTGTCGTTCACCACCGGCACACCGTTGATGCGCTTTTTCAGCAGCAGCGCGGCGGCCTGGCGAATTTCCGTTTCCGGTGAGACGGTGATCGGATTGCGGGTCATAATATCCTTTGCTTTCAACATGTCGCCCCCTTGTCAAAGCGTTCCAAATGTCATACGTTAACGGCCATGCAAATCATACTGCTCGTCCTCTTCTGGCTGCTGTGGTGCGCACTGCACAGCGTCTTGATCAGCCACACCGCCCGCACATACATCCAGCGGCGATACCCCGTTATTATACCCTGGTACCGTCTGGCCTACAACCTCTTTGCCGTTGTCAGTCTGGTGCCGCTTCTTTTTTACGGCACCGCGCTGCGGGGGGAAACCTGGTTTGCCTGGAGCGGGCCGTGGCGCATCCCGCAGGTCTTCCTGCTGGCCTCGGCGCTGGTCCTTTTCGCGGCCGGGGCGCGCCGCTATGATTTCCGGGAATTCATGGGGTTGAACCAGCGCAAAGGCCGGAACGACTGCGCCGCCCTGACCGATGACTGTTCACTGGACAAGGACGGGATTCTGGGAATCATCCGCCATCCATGGTACGCCGCCGGCATCCTGATCATCTGGGCCCGCCCATTGGACACGGCCGCCATCCTGATCAATCTGATTGTCAGCGGATATCTGGTTCTGGGAGCATTTCTCGAAGAACGCAAACTGGTGAGACGTTTCGGCGCTGAATACGATGCCTACCGCCGGCAGGTCCCCATGTTTCTGCCGCTCAAGTGGTTCCGGCTCCGCAAGCAATGCTGAACGCCGCTCCCGGCGACGGCAGACGCGCTATTCGATGATCTTCACCCACAGCTTTTTTTTGCCGAAACGGCGCGCCTCCTGGTATTCATGCCGGTGCATGGCAATGTCGACGCGGTTGCGGTAGCGACGGTTGGTCCGATCCGTCACCACGCACATGCCCACTCGATCCACATACAGGCGCGTTCCCAGAGGTACGAAGTTGGCCGCACACCGCTTTTCACCTCTTTCCAGCGCTTCACAGATATTCTCACCATTGGCGGAAATACAGGGTGTGTCGTCGGTTTGCCCGGGATCCCCGACATTGTAAGCGGTGACCACCCGAATGGTTTCGCTGACGACGACGTGCTGCTGGCTGCCTTCAACCAGGGAAAACGGTGCCTCGACATCGGCCGGCGCCCCGACCGGCAGCAGCACAGCGACCACCGGCAGCAGCGTTATGATGACAAATGAAGTCTTGAATTCCTTTTCTCCTTCCTTTCGTTACTTTACTGTAAGTCCGCGGGCCGTCTTTGTCAATCATTGAGGGGCGTGGGGAAAACCATTGCCGGGTATGGTTGAAGCCGATCCATCGATTCATGGAGGAAAGTGGAATGGCCCGACTGGAAACGACGGCAAACATCTGCGGCCTTTAAAGCCGGCGGGCCAGCACGGCGCTCTCGTACAAAGCGGATTTCGCATCCCGCGGCTCCAGACAGTCGCCGATGACGTGGGTTTCATATCCCATTGTTTCAACCGCCTGCTGCAGGCGGTTGTCCGCCTTGATGCCGATGGCGACCACCACCTGCGCAGCCGCAAGGCGGATCTTTTTACCCGCCGCATCGGCCGCCGTTACGCCGCTGTGATCGATTTTTACCAGCGTGTGCCCGGTCAGGATGCGGACATCGGCGGCCTCCAGCGCGCGGAGGAGCATGCGTTTGGTCATGGCTTCAAGGCCCCGGCCGATTTTCGCCGTCATTTCAATGATGGTCACGGCACAGCCGGTCCGGGACAAGTGCCAGGCCACTTCACATCCCGTAGCGCCGCCGCCGATGATCACCACCGGGCCGGGTTGCATTTCCCCGCCGTTCAGCACAGCGTCAAACGTCACCACGGCTTCGCTGCGAATCCCTTCCACATCCGGCAGGATCGGTTTCGAACCGGTGGCCAGGACCACCGCATCCGGTGTAAACGCCGCCACCATTTCCGGTGTCACCTCGCAGCCGAGATGGCAGATCACGCCGTTGAGATCGAGCTGCTTTTTCTGGAAGCGGATCAGGCTCTGCATTTCCCGTTTGTAAGCGGTTTTGCTGCCTGGAACCAGCTGGCCTCCCAGGGTTTTCCGCTTTTCAAAGAGGTGCACGTCATGTCCTCTTTTGGCCGCCACCCAGGCGGTGTTCATGCCGCCCGGCCCGCCGCCGACGATCATCAACCGACGCGGTGTGTCAGTGGGGATGATCTGCATCTCGTTTTCACGGCCCAGCGACGGGTTGACCAGACATTCGAGACGGCCTTTGCGGAATATCGACTGCATGCACGTGTTGCAGGCGATGCAGGTGCGGATCTCATCCAGGCGGCCCTCCCGGGCCTTGATGGGCATTTCCGGATCCGCGATAAGCCCCCGGCCGATGCAGACCAGATCGGCTTTGCCCGATTGAATGACCCGCTCGGCCGTCAAGGGGTCGTTGATCCGGCCCACCGCCATCGTCGGAATCTGCAAGGCGCTGCGCACCGCGGCAGCTGAATCGGCCAGGCAGGCTTTTCCCATGAACATGGGCTGGCAGATCCACTCCGGTGTCGCATCATTGCCGGCCGACACCTGCACTGCATCGACGCCGGCGCTAACAAGCCGCTGCAAAATCGGAATGCACGCCTCCACGGTCAGGCCGTCGGGCACAAACTCCTGGGCGCTGATCTTAAAGGAAATAGGGTAGTCCGGCCCCAGCCGCTTGCGAATTTCGCGCACGATTTCAACCGCAAAACGCGTGCGGCCGTCCACATCCCCGCCGTACGCGTCCCGGCGCACGTTGGAAAAGGGAGAAAGAAACTGATTGATGAGATAGCCGTGGGCCCCGTGGATTTCAATCAGATCAAATCCAGCCGCATATCCCCGCACGGCGGCGGATGCAAAGGCATCCACCAGACGCTGGATGCCCTCGACTTCCAGCGGCTCCACCTCTCCCCGAATACTCGGACACGGCAAATGCGACGGGGCCAGCGGTTTGCGGCCGATCACCCTGGCCGATGTCTGCCGGCCGGCGTGATGAAGCTGAAAAGCGGCCACCGCCCCTTCAGACTTGATTGCCCGGGCAATGCGGCGGACGCCTTCTATGGCTGCATCGTCGGCAAGCCGGGGTTGATTGGCCGAAACCACGCCTTCAGGCGTCACGGCACAGGCTTCCATGATGACCATGGCCGGTCCGCCGGCGGCACGGCGGCGATAGTGTTCAACCGTCGCATCGCTGATGCCGCCGTTGGCATCGGTCAAAAAAGACGCCAGCGGTGGCAGCACAATGCGGTTTTTCAATTCAAGGGATTTTATGCGAAAAGGTGAAAAAAGCTGTTCCATCCTCATCCCCCTTTCTATAGCCGGAGCTACCATTATTTCCATTTTTTGGCAATGTTGATTTGGCATCTGCACGACCTTGCTCCCGCTTCCGCCTGCAAATGTTTCCGTGCTGATTCCGCTTGCACAACGCAACGGATTTCATAAGAACGCCCATTTCTCTGGTGGTGATCCGGTAAAAAAAGACGCGTTGACGATCTCCGCCGGCTGTGCTATTTTCCAAGGCATTCGTTATTTTACCACAAGAACAAAAGAGAATTTCATGCCTCGCTGCACACGAGAGAGCATGAAAAATTATTTATGGAGAAGATGCGATGAAATGGTTCCTCTATCTGGTGAGTATCGCCTGGGTGGCCCTCGGCGTCTACACCATTCTCTACACTGAACCGGCCCGCCGATTCGTCCGCCGCGTCCGCAGCCGCACCATTCTGGCGCTTTTTCCGTTCATCGCCGGCATATTGCTCCTCCTGGGGGCTTCGTTCAGCCACTATCCATGGCTGGTGCGCTTCATCGGGCTTGTGGCGGCCGCCAAAGGCGTCTTTATCTTCATGAATCCGAAACATATGTTCGACGGTATCTACGACTGGTATCTGAATGCAGCGTCGGATCAAACCTACCGCTTTTCGGGCATCATTTTGATTATTCTGGGCACCGCCGTTCTTTCCTGGGTATATTAATTAATTCGCGCGCTGCCCCTGACGGATCACCACGCTGCCCGTCGGTGCGCCGATGTCTTCGGCGATGACCGGGCACTTGACCTGCAGCAGGCAAAAGACCTTCGGGCCGGCTTCGCTCAGGGTCTCGTAGTTGGCCTGGCCTTTGGCGATCACCAGCGGCGCCGCCCGGTACAAATCCACAAAGGCATCCGAGCATAAGGACAGAATGGTTCCGGGCGCATCCGAACCGTTGTCCACCAGGCGGGCGACGCCTTCCAGACCGGCGTCCAGGGCATCCTGCATCGTGGCATCGTTGAGGGTGGGCGATCCTTTGACCGCGTAGATCACCGGCACGGGCATTACTTCGATCAGCAGACGGTCAAAGACGGTTTCGCCGGCATTGTCCGCCAGAAAAAGAAGATGATCCGCTTCCGAAAGCCGTTCGCGCAGCCGATGTTCGTGGTCGATGGCCATCGGCTGCGCCAGCACCCGCTCCACGGTCTGCCAGAGGTCGTCATGGCGGTCCGCCACCCCGAAATCCATGATGTTGCCGGCGATGCTGATGCGCAGGGCCGTTCCCAGGGGATCAACGCTCTCGTCGATCACGGTCTTGAGGCGGGGGTACAGTGCCAGTGCCGCCCGGGTGCCGGCGGACTTCACTTCCTGATACGGGTCTGCCGCTGAAATGTGCGACCGCACCATGGCGTGCACTTTTCGGGCGATTTCCGGCGGCGTGGCGCCCGGCTTCAGCCCCTGCAGCAACGCAAGGGTCTGCTGAACGATTTCCCGCTGCTGGACAGCGTCGCCGCCGGCCAGCCGCGCCGCCGACAGGGCCTGACGTAAAAAACAGGGGTAGCAGTCAAGATAAATTTTCATGCAGTGCCTTTTTTTGATTCCGGCGTTTTTTTTGATGTCGTGCCGTTTCATGCCTTGCCGTCATCGCGGGGGCATGAAGATTTTGGATCTTTTTCATATTCGAGGGGTCTTGACAAGACAAATAAAACCTTAAGCGACGAGAAAACCGATATGCCTTGCTTTAGTTGGAGACCTTGTGATACGCCGCCGGATCAGATGACAACGCCATTTTGAAAGCATGATCCAATGTCCGTCACCGACGCCGCCAACGACAGTCCGCTGCAGAGTATTGCCTTTATATTGACCGGGGTGTTTGTTTTTTCACTGCAGGACGTGCTCGTCAAGTGGATCAGCGACCGCTATCCGGTGCACGAGATCATATTTATCCGGAGTGTCTCCGCCCTGCTGCCCATGCTGCTGCTGGTCCGGCTGGAAGGCGGGTGGCAGCGGATCCAGACCCGGCGGCCGGTGCTGCATTCCGTACGGGCGCTTCTGATGTTTCTTTCCTACATCAGCTTCTACCTGTCGCTGGCAGCGCTGCCGCTGGCCGAAGCCGTCACCCTGTTTTTCGCATCGCCCCTTTTTATTACCATTCTGTCCGCTCCAATGTTGGGAGATCGCGTGTCGTTCAGCACCTGGCTGCCGGTGCTGCTGGGCTTCTCCGGGGTGGCCCTCATGCTGCAGCCCGGGTTGCAGGTCGTCAATCCGGCGGCATTTTTGCCGCTCATATCGGCGCTGCTTTACGCGGTGGTGTCCATCATCACCCGCCAACTGGGGAAAGCCGACAGCGGCATCTGCCTTGCGTTTTATCCGACTGTGCTGTACATCCTTTTTGCCACACTGCTCAGCCTGACCGCCGGCGGCCGTCTCGGCGACGGCGACGCCCATCCCAGCCTGGCGTTTCTGCTGCGGTCCTGGCAGATGCCGTCGCATACGGATCTTTTGCTCATGATGTCCACCGGCTTGATCGCCGCCGGGGGGTTTTACTGCCTCTCTCAGGCCTATCGCCTGTCCCGGCCGTCTTTCGTGGCCCCCTTCGAATACACGGCGGTGCCGATCAGCTGCTTCTGGGGCTATCTTTTATGGCAGGAGGTCCTGAATCCCCTGTCGGTCAGCGGCATCCTGCTGATCATCGGCAGCGGGCTTTATCTTTTCGCGCCCCGACGCCTGTTCGCCAACAAATACCTTCTGGGCCTGTTCAAGACCAAAGTCCGAAAATAAGTCCGGCCGGTCTTATGCGTCCTATAGGCCCGATTGAAAGGAGCCGCCCCATGCAATCCGACAATTCTGCATCCTGGTGCGTGCTGGTGCTCGACGACCAGCCGGACGACTACCTGAAGAACCTCAAGCAGCGGTTTCCGACGGTTGCCTTCGATGTCTGCCGGCATCCGGCGCAAATCGAATCGGCCGTGGACAGGGTTCGGCCGCACATCGTTTTCGGCGTGGTCAGCCGGGGCATGCCCGGTTCGGTGCAGCGGGCCATCCTGAAAAGCCCCCGCCTCAAGTGGATTCAGTCCGGCAATGTGGGCGTCGACCACCTGCGGCCGTGGCCGGATCAACCGGTGGTCGTCACCAACACCGCCGGGGTGTTGAGCCCATTTATGGCCGAAACCGTCATGGGGGCCATGCTGATGCTCAACTGCGGCTTTCACCGCTATCTTGCGCAGCAGCGTGATAAAAAGTGGCGGGTGCTGCCCTGGCACCCGCTGCGCGGAAAAACGGTGCTGATTGTGGGCCTGGGGAATATCGGACGGCGGGTGGCGGCCCATGCCGGATTTCTGGGAATGCACGTATTGGGCCTTCGCCGCGGCGGCGGCGGCCCGCTACCCGGTGTGGAGACCGTCATTTCACCGGCGGATTTTCAGGCAACGCTGCCCGGTGTCGACATCCTGTGCATTCATGTTCCGCTCACCGACGTCACCCGGCACATGATCGACCAGCGCGTGTTTGCATCTTTGCCCAAACACGCCATTGTCATCAATACCTCCCGCGGCGGGGTGGTGGATGAAGCCGCCCTGAAAACGGCGCTGCAAGACGGTTCGATTGCCGCCGCCTACATGGACGTGTTCGCAGAGGAACCGCTGTCCCGGAACAATCCCATCTGGGATGCGGAGAATTTGTTGATAACCCCCCACTGCTCCGACACGGCTCACGGCTGGCGGCGTCTGCTGGCGGATTTTTTCGCCGCCAACCTGGACCGGTGGCTCCGCGGCGCACCACTTAAAAACGTCCTGGACATGCAGCGGGGCTACTAGCGACTTTCTATGTTGGGTTCGCTGGGTTCGTTATAAATTTGGATGCGCGGAACGCAAGGGGAGGTCTCCAATCCTTTAACGGACGTCCCCGTTATTGTCCCGACTTCTGCTCCCCGCCGCCGGTTTCAATGATCGCGCCGCAGTCCTCGCAGCGGTAGACGGCCTTGCCGTCGGTTTCGGATGCAACGGTTTCAAAATCGTAGCGTTTGCGCCCCGATCGCTCGTAGCATTCCGGGCAGAAGCCGTCCTGCAGCTCATCCGCCTTGATTGTCAGATGGCAGTGCCGGCAACGCAGCCGCTTTTCACGCCGGGGCAGAAGGGTCAGATGGGTGTGAAGACAACTGTCTTTACCGGCCGACATGACTGTACCCCATCACGATTCCCCCTTGTAATTCAAGGCCGCCCCCTTTTCGGCGGTGTTGGCCAATCGGGCGTACACGGACAGGTAGCCCTTCCGCACCTTGGGCCGGGGGGCTTTCCACGCCGCCAGGCGCTTTTTTATCTCCGCTTCCGGAATCAGCAGATCCAATTTTTCACCCGGAATGTCGATCTCGATCATGTCGCCGTCCGCGACGATCGCCAGCGGTCCGCCGGCGGCGGATTCCGGTGCGATGTGCCCCACGGCGCATCCCTTGTTGGTGCCGGAAAAACGGCCGTCGGAAATAAAGGCGATCTTGTCCTGCAGTCCTTTGGCCGCCAGGCGCCACAGAAAGCGCTGCAGGATCAGCATCCCCGGCTCCCCCCGGGGACCCACGTTGCGGACGACCACGACGGTGCCGGGTTCGATTGCATCGCTGTTCAGCGCCTCGATGGCGTCCTCCTCGCGCGGAAATATGCGTGCCGGTCCCTTGTGGTGGTGCATGGCCGCCGGCACCGCCGCCTTTTTGACCAGTGCGCCGCCGGGGGCCAGACTGCCTTTTAAAAACACCAGACCGCCCGCCGCCGCCAGGGGATCTTCAACCGTGCGGATGACCCGTGGATCGCCGGCGGCGGCCTTCTGCAGGGTCTCATTCAGCGGACGGCCGGTCACCGTGATGACATCCGCCGCCATCTGCGACCCCAGCGCCTTCATCACCGCCGGCAAACCGCCGGCTTCATCAAAATCCTTCATGATGTTCCCCGCGCTGCCGGAGGGAGCGATGTCGCAGATCAGCGGCGTTTTTCGGCTGATTTGGTTGAACACATCCGCATCAATCTCGAGATCCAGCTCCGCGGCAACGGCCTGAAGATGCAGAACGCCGTTGGTGGAACCGCCCACGGCCATCAGCACCCGAATGGCGTTTGCGAAAGCCGCCTCAGTGAGGATATCGGCGGACCGAATGCCCTCACGATGCAGCCGCACCACCTGCCGGCCGGCGGCAAAGCCCAGGCGCGTCAGCCGGGAATCGGCACCGGGGGTGGTGGCATTGTAGGGCAGCGACATGCCCAGGGCCTCCGTCAGGGTGGCCATGGTGTTGGCGGTTCCCATCACCGGGCAGGCGCCGAACCCGGGACAGCCCCGCTCCCTGATCTGTTCAAATTCCGCTGCGCTGATTTTACCATCCTTCATCGCCGCATAGTGCCTGGGGGCGACATCCAGCGGGTCGACCCACGCGTCTTTGTAGCGGTTGAGCTGCATGTAGCCGCCGGTGACGAAGACCGCCGGCAGGTTGAGGCGTGCCGCCGCCATCAGATGCGCCGGTATGACGTCGTCGCACACCGGCACAAACACCATGGCATCGAAAAGATTGGTCATGGCCACGGTTTCGATGTAGCCGGCCACCAGATCCCGGTGGGGGAAATGATAGTTGTCGTGGCCCGCCATGCTGGTGCAAATGGAGCTGATCACAAATTCGCGCGGAGTGCCGCCGGCGGACCAGACCCCCGCCTTTACGGCCGCGACCACCCGGTCGAGATGAATCGAGGCCGGATTGACTTCCCCCCATGAACTGGCGACGCCCACCTGAATCTGCTCCACCGCGGCGTCCGCATAGCCGACGCCGCGGGTCATGGTCTGGCGCTCCACCAGGGCGAAATCGGATAATTGACTGTCTTTTTTCGGCGTTGTCATTTCGGGCCCCCGTTTTGCTTGTTTAACTTACGCAATCCACAGCAGTTCAACCTATGCGATGTCTGAAACGACTTCAATCTTTTTCTTGGTAAAGCCGTCAGAAAGGACATCGCCGCGAACAACGTTTTTTAAAATGGGGCGGTTGCATTCCAACAGCGAGTACTTATTGTTATGGAGTGAAGAATGTCAGCCAGCCGCTTGCACCCCAAGCAACGGTCTGTTCGGCCGCAACCGCTTTTTGCCGGGAGAGAAAAAATGACGCTTGAAGAATATTTCGACACTGTCAAGGGATACGGCGTGCTGTCCACCGCCGACGCCGACGGCCGGGTGGCCGCGGCCCTTTACGCACGGCCCCATGTCATGGATGACGGCACGCTGGCGTTTATTATGCGCGACCGCCTCACACACCACAACATCGGCACCAATCCGCACGCGGCCTACCTCTTTATCGAAGACGGAAACGGCTTTACGGGCAAACGCCTCTATCTGACGAAAGTCCGGGAAGAAGCGGACAGCCCGTTGATTGCCGAGCTGCAGCGGCGGAAATATAAGGAGCCGGTCACAGAGCACCGCTATCTGGTGTTTTTCAAGGTCGACAAGGAGCTGCCGCTGGTGGGAACCCATGAATAAGCATGGGGACGAAAACCGGCTAGCGCACAATCAGGACCGACAGTCCCTCGGCGCCGTTCAAAACCTTTTGTGAGGTGCTGCCCATAAAGTAGTCGCCGAGGCTGGAAATCCCCTTGCGGCCCATCACCACCATGTCATAGCCGCTGCGGGCTTCATCGAGAATGTCTTTGGCGACGCTTTTTTTCTGCCGGCGCACCCGGCTCTGAATCTGTTTTTCGGAAAACCCGACGGAGGTCAGCACAGACACGGCCTTTTGCATGGCGCTTTGCACCAGATCCCGTTTTTTGTCTTCCATGGTGCAGAAGGTGCTTTGCTGAGACCGGAAATAGGGCGTCAGCTCCGGGCTGTTCAGGTTGCAGAGGGCTTCACTGTCCAGCGACACATGAAACAGCGTGACGGCCGTGGACGGCGCAAAGGCTCTGGACACACACTCAACGGCGCGCATGGCGTTTTCGGAGTCGTCAAACGCCACCAGGATTTGGACGGTCATGGATGGACTTCCTTTGATTCGTATGAAAATTGAAAACAGATATTTCTTTATACGGAAGAATCCGTTTATTTGCAACCATAAATGCCGGCCGGCAGCGCGCCATGTATCTTGCTGAAAAAAAATCGGCCGGCGAATGCAGTATTTCATCCGGCAGAGCTACCGCAACGGCGACTTTTGTCCGGCTGACGCGATTTTAAGAGACGCTGATGCGGCGGAAGCAGCCGTGCCCTGCGATCAAAGGATGGAAATCGCCAGTTCCGACAATTCGGAGCGCTCCCCCTTTTCCAGGTCGATGTGGGCGGACAAACGCTGATCTTTCATTCTCTCAATAAGATATGTCAGTCCGTTTGAACGGCTGTCCAAGTAGGGGTGGTCAATCTGGTGAATATCGCCGGTAAAGATAAGTTTGGTGCCCTCGCCCACCCGGGTGATGATGGTCTTGACTTCATGGGGTGTCAGGTTCTGGGCTTCATCGACGATAAAAAAGACTTTTACAATACTGCGGCCCCTTATATAGGACAGCGGTGTGATGACGAT
>Ga0180434_10001190_pt1 | contig 37736 bp, 51 predicted proteins | sample SS_ome_7_FD_132453 | JGI IMG/M metagenome (GOLD analysis project Ga0180434, IMG submission 132453) | Hypersaline lake sediment archaeal communities from the Salton Sea, California, USA - SS_1_D_2 metaG | ecosystem: Environmental > Aquatic > Non-marine Saline and Alkaline > Hypersaline >... | reverse complement strand
GCTGGACGGCGAGCGTGGCCCACTCCGCATCAGCCTTGATGGCCGCGACTGCCTCGGCTTCTGTGCAGTGACCATCCCATTCTTCTCGTTTAGCTGCCCAAGCCACAACGTCGATATTGTCTAAGATATCATCTTCGTTGATGTCCAAGATACTGACCATCGCCAACCATTCGGAATCTGCTTTGACGACCGCAAGCGGAGTTTCCGAAACGGTGACCGTGATTGACGAGGTCTCTTCGACCGTAATCGACGTAGTGCTTGTCGAGAGCGAAATGGTTGTCGTGCTTGTCGAGAGAGAAATCGTATTGGCCGACTCGTTGACGGTAATCGTCGGTGCGGATTCGTTGACCGTGATAGCTGGTGCCGACTCGATGACAGCAACATTGATTGGCGTCTCTTCGACAGTCACAGCAATCGTGCTCATTTAGCTCGCCTCTTTCGGCATCTTTGGTAGAATCCGAAACCGGCCCTTCAGCAATGGATAGACAGCCCCCGCCGCTGTTTCGTATTCAAGGCCGTAGACGTAATTTCCGGGATCAAGACTCGATGTGTCTGATGGCTCGAATTCAATATCAATCGAGCCATTATTCATTGTTAAGCCCGATCCATTCGTCAAGTCAATCACGCCGCTCGCCGCGTCTTCGGATGTGCGAACTTGAAGCCTACCAGTGGTAGCCCTCAGGTCAAGCGGACTACCATCCTGTGTAATGGTAAGAGTGCGAGCAAAGGTTGTCCCCTGTTCCATCACAATGTTGAGTACGCCAGCTTCGCTTTTGGTTTCAGCCATTGCTTTCGCCTTTAGTCTGTCGTGTCTTCCAAATCGTCACTAACGTACTTATTCAAAATACCCGCAATCATCCGCGATTCTTCTTCGGTAAGCGGTCGCATCGGCATTGTTCGTTCGTCTGGCTGTACGATTGCCCAGCACTGCTCAATCGGCTCTCCGTTCGCTATTTGAATGGGCTGATAACCGTGCATCGGGAAACCTCCCGATAATCTATTCCTGCAACTGCTGATTGCGTCTGCGTGATAGTGCCATCACGACGCCCGCCACAGTAAGCAGCGCGCCGAAAGCCCACATCGCCTCAGCGCGGGTAACGTAAGTTCCACGTTCCGATTCGATCTGGTCGCGTAGCTCGTTCATTTGAAAAAGCCTGTGATCGGTTGCCTTCTCACTTGCTGCCTGAGTTTTCTCGAAAGCGTCGAATCTCATATCGACGTAATCGCGAAGCGTCACTAAGTCGCCCCGCGTTGCCGGCGTAGTTGGTTGGTCTGCTGCGAAAACTGCCAGAAACAAAAAAAGTCTCGTCATGTGTGATCCCCCGAATCCGACTCATCTTCTTTCCGTGATGATACCTTGTCGGGATGCAGTGGGCACGTAGCACATTCTAGCTCGATCTTTCGCAGTCGCCGGTCATGCTCATTGTGTAGAGCGTCTGATTTTGCATCTCTTTCCTGCCTGCCATCTAGCCTCACCTCGATGCGAGCCAATTTCGCCGTCGCCATCATCGCCCAGGGGACGCCACCAAGGAGAACGATCGCCATAAGACCTTGGAAGACTGCCAGTGCGGTTGTTGAGTCCATCGGTCACTTCCTCCTGCGTCGCCATTTCCGTCGTGGTGGCTGGGGCGTGATTCGCTTGTGCCGCTCCCAGTCTTGGGATTGTTCGCGGCGTATCTCTCCGGCAACCCGCTTATTCAGTGCCGACTTGTACCCGCCCTTCGATCGACTGCCCATGCCATCATGCCCCCGGTGATTGCCGCATTCTCAGGAAGATGCACGACCAGGAAGGATACTTGCGTCTCCCGCCAATCAGCCCAAATCCCTTGTCGCCATAGCCATCGTTGCCCCAGCTATTGCGGATGCCCATCTGAACTTCGCCGCCGTTGACGCGCCCCCAGCAGCCATAGACGTAGTGACTCCACCAGGAATAAGACAGCCCCACAGGATGACCCTGGCAAATCGCCGACATGCAACGCCAAAATCCGCTTTCACCGCTGCCGGCTTCCACGACCTCCTCCAGCCACTGATGTTTGCGATCGGCTTGCGTCTTGTCTGTGTCGTAGTTGCGCGAATAGCCGTTGGCCGGCCATAGTCTTGCGTCCGTCGCACCGTGCTCCTGGAACTTCTCGACGCCCAGCGAAGGATAGCCGCCGCGGACGCCAAAATTCGAGTAGCAATGATACGCCACGGACGCCGGCGAGGGGACGCGATACGGCAAGCCCGCACAAGTCAGCATCAGAGAAGCGGCCCCGCAAGTGCCGAAAATCCAGCAGGTGCCGGCCTCTTGCTTTAGCGCGTCCATCTCATAGCCGAGGTGCATAAGCGACGCTTCGTGAGCCCACATATTCTCAAGCCGCTCTTTGACCTCCTGCTCATCGTACTCGACAATGCCAGACGCTTCAAAAGGCAACGTTGCCATTCGGGCGGGATACCATTCTTCAACCGGCAGGCAGCCAGTGAAATGCAAGTTGCCCTTGTTGTCCTTGACGACGTAATCAGCATCGGGCACGTAGTCCCGATAATTGCTGTCGTCGATGACGTGCGGTGGTTTTCCGTTCAGGGAGGTTATCACTTGAATTCCTCCAGCTTCTCAATCGCCGCCTCGACCGATTCCGGCAAGGGCTCAATCACTTCCCGCTCGCCGTCGCTCACAATCCACGCCGGCAATTTCGTGCCCGATTCCATCAGCAAATCCCAGCCCTCGACGTACACGGGCAACTCCAGCTTTCTACCTTCGGAGCCATCGACCAAAGATTCCGGGTGGCTGAATCGGTATGCGGGTCGGCCGTCTGATTCCTTCGCAGCGTGGGCATCCATCCAATCCCGGAGCGGTTTGCTTGTGAAAATATTGATTTGACTCTGCGGCAACTTTCCCCGCTGGTTCTCGTCGTCGATTACCAAGACGTGCAGCCCCGATACTTTCCATTGTATCGGGGCTGGCGGAGGGTCCGGGCCAGGTGGTGGATTCGGTGCCTCGCCGGTCTTGATCGTCCACGCGAGCCGATGGATAATGGGTTGCTCACCTTCCAGTCTCGCCACCGTCACAACCACATCGTATTGCCTCAGCGGGTTGTCTTTGGCAATCTCGACCCAGACGAGAATAGTCCCGCGGAGATCCTGGAGCACGCGAACGTGGCTCGATTCGAGATAGCCCGACGGGTACACAGACACGTTGCCGCCGCGAAGTTCCGGCACCGTCACACCGTCCACTTCGAGCCACACCGACTTGCCGATTGGCACGATGTCTTCAGGGCCAGTCATCGAGGGGTCAGCAGCAGCAGCATTCGCTGCAACAAACAGAAAAAGCCAAGCGGTGGATTCGAACCACCTTGCCTTGCAGTTCTGCGGGCTACCCTCCAGGGAAGAGCTATGCCAGCGTGCCCGACTCAGAGCCAGCTTGGCCGGGAGAGTTTTATTCGCTTCGGCTGGATTACCTCTATTCGTACTCGCATAGATCTTGGCGCTTGGCATCGCAATCGCCCCTTACGTGTTGACGGTCGGGCCGGTGTCATCGTCCTTTCGGTCCTTGAGCAACTCGATTATCAGCTTGATAATCTCAAGGATAATCGACCAGTCAAACGCCACTTCCACGCCGTCATCAGATCGTCGCACTTTCATTTTCACTTCGGCCATGATTTTTCTCCTCTCATTAGGGTAAGACACGTATTTCTCGTCTGTCAAGACGAATACCGCCACAATACACAGGTTTCACGTATCAAAAAAGTCCCCGCTATTCCCCGGAATCACGTCACAAACCACGGTTTCCACTCGCATTTCTCGCTTGGTTGACTCACCGAAAAAGTCACTTTCGTCCACAGTTTCAACCTCGTAAACCAGGCTACCGCAGGTGGCTTCTGAATATCGCAACGGCCATTTTACCACCTCGCCCGTATCGCGTCGCACAACTTGACAGCCGTTGGCGAGAGAGTATTCAGCCGACATCGGGAGGGCGTTGCTCGAATCATTTTGACCGACTCGGTACCAGATCAAGCCTTTCTCCCAGTCGAAGAATCGCGGACCTTCCGGGTATCGCCGCTCGCGATCGCCTTCCTTTTTGGGCTCCGATTCGGCAACATCGAAAATCTCAGGTTGGTACATTTTATTCGACCTCTTCGAATTGAATTTTTACCTTCTGGCCGCGGAAAGTAATAATCGCCCCTCGCATGTCGCAGTTGCATAATATCGCCCTGGACAAATCCGCTTCGGATAAATTCGCTTCGTACAAATTCGCCCTGGATAAATTCGCTTCGTACAAATTCGCTTCGTACAAATTCGCCCTGGATAAATTCGCTTCGGATAAATTCGCCCTGGATAAATCCGCTTCGGATAAATCCACTTCGCACGAATTCGCCCTGGACAAATTCGCTTCGTACAAATTCGCTTCGTACAAATTCGCCCTGGATAAATTCGCTTCGGATAAATTCGCCCTGGATAAATCCGCCCTGTACAAATTCGCCCCGGATAAATTCGCCCGTTCGCCGCCCTCTTTCGATTCCAGCCATAACATGTGCTTTCTCAGCACCTCTGCCAATTCTTCTGCCGTCATCTTCATTTTCCCGCCCTCGTTGGTTAGTGGTTGCCGCTCTTTCCCTGCCAGGAAGGTAAAAGGGTGTTCGGTGTCATTTCTCGCTGTCACCCGGTTTTTGATGTTTTCCCTGGAGCACGAATTAAAACGCTGGTGACGTTGCTTTTCCACAGAACACGCTTCACGCGTGCGCGTGTGCGCGGGTACGCGCGTGCGCCCGCACACGTGAGTATGTTTCGTGAAAAATGGTGTCACCAACGTCACCCTCTCTCTCTCTCTCTCTCTAAGTTTAGTAGTAGTAGTAGTTTAGTATTTATTAGTAGAAGAAAAAAACGGTGACGTTCGTGGTGACGGTGACGTTCATCTCTGTGACACCCCACCCAAAAAAATGAGATTAAAATAATTCCTCATTTTCCTCATCCTCATCCAAAAATAAATCAATCGGTGTCCACCAAAATCGCCGATGTTTCGTTCGCTGAGCTTCGGCACCCGGAACTCGTTGCATGATTTCCGCGATCGACGATCTATTCCAGCGAGTTTTCGCCAACAGGTGCCGCTTTACCCTGGTTGTGTTTACCCTCACGCCGTCACCGACGACAACGAGCCCACATTTATCTAGTGCTTTTTCTGCGTCCGTACGCTGGCTGGAATAGCCGTCACGCACAATTTCGATTAGTTGCTCCACCGACAGCCGGCCCAACTCTCGGCCTGCGTCAACGTGCGAGGAGCGGAGGGTTTCGAATAAATCCTCTGCGTCGGCCACTACTTCGCGAGTCATCACTTCCGAATTTTTGACGAAATCCCGCAACACTGACTCGCCGCTCACGCCGATCGCAAGAGCGAACATTGCCGCAGGGACGCTGTACGTTTCTGTAACGCGATTCGAGAAACCATCCAGCTCCAGGCCCCCTATCTCGCCCGCAAGCGTCACAGCGTCGCGTACGAGCCTCACGGAGGTTGCCAATAATTTCAGCCCGACGGCCTCGCACTCCGTCTGCGTCGGCTGAATTATCGTTGGTGATCCGGGGGCTTTCGGTAATAATTCAATTCTCACAAATCGGTCAGCGTCAGTTTTTGTGGTCAGCCCCGATTCAATTCCAGCCAGCCAGAATATTTGTGAGAGTGCTTTTTCTGATCGGCCCCGCCCCTCACCGGTCCACCGCTCGTCTTCTCCCCGGCCGGCTGGTCGCACCACAGTCTCGATGATATCCTCTCGGTGCGGATTTTTATCGAGTTCGTCCATCACGGCAATTTTCGCCGACGATCGGCAGTGCTTCATTATTCCGATTGCCGTTGTTTTCCTGCTGGCAGATTCCGCCAATCCGCAAAACATTCGCTTCAGCATCCGGAAAAAAATAGTCTTGCCGCTGACGGTTTCGCCGGTGATCGCGACTTGTGGCCGCCAATCCCAGAATTTTTGCACCCATGTTGCGAGGATCAATCCTAACGCGAGTTCGGCCCCTTTGTGAAATTGATACCGCCATCGCCTGAGAAGCCCCAGAGCATCGAGCACGGCCTGCTCATCTGATTTCTGGTTGCCATTTTCGATCAGCCGGCGAAATTGGCAGTTGTCGCAGTCCCGCGAAGTGCAAAACCAATTTGGGTTCCCGGCCAGGTCGTAAAGACGCCCGTCGCATCGCGGCATGGCGTCGCAAATTAAATGCTCACCGTTCCAGATCGATTTCCAGCCATCGCCGACGAGAACCACATTCCGGCCGCTTTCCCAGCAGCCGGCTTCCCGCTTCGAATCGTCAACTAATTTCGGCCGGCGCCCGGCTGCGTCGGCGATCAGCATTCGCACTTCCTCCAGTTGCATCATGCCGGCTCTGGATTCTGAGCCGCGGTGAACCTTCGCCTTGACGACCGCCTTTGTGCAAATTTGAGCGAGTCGAGCCATCTTGATCCGCTCGATGTCGCGAATCCGCGTAAACTTCCGGGTTGTGGTACAAAATACCTCCACCGATCCGTCCTCATATTCGCCGATTACATCGAGCCCCAGTTCGGCCAGCATCGCATCGTCGGCTGTCTGCTCCTCTTCTTTTGCCCTGGCCGGTGTGTAGACTTCTGACCGATCTCGCATCGCGATCAGTTCGCGGGCGATGTCGTCGCGAGTTTTGCCGGCTTCTCTCTGGCCAATAATCCACTCGCGAATATCGCCAGACGGCGGAATGATCTTGCGGACTTCCATGCCACAACTCATCTTAAATGCGGAAAATCATATCTGTCGCCGCTGTAATCACGCACAACCGTTATCCCGCCATTGCGAGTATTCACCACGTCGAAATTTCTATGTGCTGCCTCTTGCCACGGTTCCCAGCCCGCTTGGATCTCCGCACACATCGCACGAATCTCATCTTCGTCCGGCACAAGGTCACAACCACGCCCGCTAGGATTCGGATCAGCAATCATCGCATAACACCCCTATAGCTTTGTCGGCACCGCGATTGCCAACCTCGTCAGAATCGCCAACCACGACAACCGATTTCCCTTCGAATGCCTTCCGCCATTCAGCCGGAAACGATCCGGCCCCGCAGACGTTGGCTACGGCAATGTCTGCGGCTGGAATAACACCCGCCAGTGCGAGAGCATCGGTTGTGCCCTCACATTTCCAGACCGACTTCGCCACTTGGAATTCATCCGGCGTGCCGATCACGACTAACCCATCGCCCTTGCAGCCGAGCATATGAGCCTTTCGCTCTGGCAGGCTTCCATACGATGAAAACGGCTGCCCGTCAGCCCGATAAATAATATGCCCCTTCTCTCGCCACGTCAGTGGATCGAATACGACAAACGCCAGCACTCGTTGCCGATCTTCGCGGTATGCCGCCTTGGGCCACCATGCAGCCGCCCATCGCACGCGAAAGAGTTGTGATGCCTCAATGCCCTGCTTCGCTCGAAGCCACGTTGTAGCCCACTGTCGCTTGTCCACGTCGCGGAAACTGAGCGAGTCATCAGCCGTGTTTTTCCTGGCAGACTTCAGCCCCAGGTAATCTGCGATTCGCTGGCAAGCCTCTTTGAAATCCACATCAAGCATCCACTGCACAGCCGCAATTCCGTCGCCCGATTTTGGCGACGTGTCTCCGTTGTGGCAGTGCGAGCAAAAAACAGCACCAACCAATTCATCGAGCATCCGAAACCGAGTTGACCCGCCGCATTTTGGGCAGGGGTGTTCTCGTTTTGAGCCGTCCAGGATGTCGGATGGGATACCGCCCAGAGAGGAAAGGATTTCCCGCCAACGTCCGGCTGCGGCTTGCTTGATGTCGGAGGCTTTCATCTGCAGTTTCCGGTCTCCCGATATTTTCAAGTAAAAGACCATTCTCCGTCAGACACGCTTGCCGCCGTGGCGGTAGCCACGCTGACGATTCTTCTCCAGCTTCGCACGGACCACGGAATCGAAATCGTCCGTGAACGCGGCCACACAATCCAGGACACGGATCACGATGTCGGCCATTTCTTCGATGAAATTCTCGCCGTCGTCATGCCGGAAGGCTTCAAGAGCTTCGGACACTTCACTATGTATCAATGCCAGAATTGCAGGCACCTTGTATGCGCCGCCCCATTGTTCTGGCTGCGTCACGTTCCACCCGTTCCCCTCGTTTATCTGCCGGATCTCTTCTGCCAATTGCTGCAGCACTCTGTTCTCCGTCATCAGATAACCTCTTCTTCTTCCTCTGGCGACGGCATCCCCATGTCATCCATTCGCACAACGCGGATTGCCGGCAGGTTGTATCCTTCTGATTCGTAATCGTTTTTTGATGGATGCTTTCCGCCCCATCTGCTTTTTCTTTTTCTCGCGAGATTCTCACGCCGAATTTTGCGGCATTCCCTCGCGATTTCAGCCGGAGTCGGGCAGTAACGGCAATTGATTATCACCCCGTCTGGATCTACCGTTTGCATGATTGTGCTTCCATACTTTTTCGAGCAGGCGAAACGCGAATAACTCGGCACGTCGCCGGCTACCGGGGAAATGAAAACTTACTCGCGGATACCGTACCATCCAGGAGGTTACAGTTGCCGCGGCTGCGTGAGGGTGAAATTCCGAACGCCAGTCGTTGTGATATTTTTCCGGGCTGCAAAACTCTGGCCAACTCGCCTCGACAATCACCCACGTTTTTCGAAGCGAGAAATTCATGTGCTCGATTTGCTCGCGGAAAGCGTCGCGTCCGCACTTTGGCGACAGCGAGAGGTACGCATCATTCAGGCTTTTTCGCTCGATCGAAAACTCCGGGATACCTTCCACCTGGTAGTCACCCTCGTCAATCGGCAGCCGGATTTCTCGCGTCTGAACTTCGACTGGCTGCATACGCGACTTGATCAGCATTTGGCAATCTTGAAAGAGCCACGGAGCACCTTCGTTTGTGTCAACTAAAATCGTGAATGGAGTTTTCATTTTTTGATTCGATCACGCATGTATCGCAACAAGCCGATCAAATTCTGACGAAACCGCTGTCTTCCTTCACGCTTTGAATCTGCTTCGGGGAAATGTGCAATGTCGTTGTTCAAACAATCCCACGCATTTTGATTTTCGACGAGAAAATCAAAGTCAATATCAATCAGGTGTTTATCGTACAGCATCTTCCAGCTCCCTCATTTTTTCGACGGCCATTGTCTTGCGTTTCCACAGGTGCGACTTGCGGCACCAGTCGCTTAGCGTCTGAGGTTTCGCGATGCAAACACAGAGTTGTTTGGCCCGACTGATTCCCGTGAGAACCCAGTGCCGATCGCATAGCCACTTAGCCCCGCTGCTTTCATCGCCGACGACGAAAACAACCGGAAATTCTGCCCCTTGCGATTTATGGCAACTTATCGCATACGCCAATTCCCACTTGCCGGTGTCATCATCACCGCTGCTTCGCGGCTTACTCACTCGCACAAGTCGATCTGGCGTATCAAGCTGGCAGATCGTGTTGCCGCCGTCAACTTCAATCACACGGGCCTGCTCGCCGTTGGCGACGTACACCCGCCGCTGATCATTCATCTCTTCACTGGGACAGCCAGGGGCAGCGAGATACCAGCCGTTTTTGCCGCACACGATTTTGTCGCCTTCGCGGTACGGGTTACCCTTCGCCTGCTTGCCGGTTGGATTGAGATAGCCTTGCAGCATCGGGTTGAGTTTCTTCCGGCTGACTTCTGATTTTTCGTTGAGGGGCACAATCACCTGAGCATGCCAGATGGGGTCAACAACATCCTGCGACCAGTCCCATGCCGCTGACGTTGGATCGAGCCAATCGCGTAGCGCCTGCGTCTGTTCTGCCGGATTCTTCCACTCGCGATCAACGTGCAGATTCTCGCCTGCCGCCAGGTCGATTTCTGGCGAGTGTTGCCACTTACCTTCTTCCGCTATCAGCTTGCAGGTCTTCACAATCCGGCCGGCGTTGCGGTGGATTTCCGTGAGGTGTCCACGCGGAACTCCCAACGCAATCATATCGCGGAATGGGGCACCGTGACCGACTGGCGGTAGCTGGTTCGGGTCGCCGATAAACAGGACATGGCCACCTTTCCGCCGTGCTGCCAGGAGGGAAGCCATCAGCGACGAGTCAATCATGCTCGCCTCGTCCACGAAGACAAACTGATGAGGTAGCGGGTTGCTCCGGTTATAACCGAAGTATCCGGCACCCTCCAGGTACGTGTAGGCGAGCAGCCGGTGTATCGTGGTGCAGTCTAGCCTGATGCCTTGCTCGCCGAGTGCTTCGGTCATTCTCCTGGCAGCCTTACCAGTCGGTGCCGCCCCCGCCATTCCGCTGCTGCCGTTGCGTTGGCGTAGCTGGCGGATCAGGTGCCCAAGGCAAGTAGTCTTGCCGCTGCCGGGTCCGCCGGTGAGTAGCCCCACCGTGCCGATGGTTGCGGAGTTGAGGGCGTCGAGTTGGTGGGCGGTTAGTTGCATCCAAATATGTCCCCAATATCATTCGTTCGCTGCAACCCGGCGACACGTTCGGCGACAGCGTAGCACTCAACACCTCACAATCCCAAACCAATCATTCGTTCGCTGCAACCGGCAGGTCCTCTGGTACGCGACCTGCCAGGGCGATCTCACAATCCCAAACCAATCATTCGTTCGCTGCAACACCGATGAGCCAATGGCCGATGAAGAAACGCTCCTCCTCACAATCCCAAACCAATCATTCGTTCGCTGCAACTAAATCGGCGGCTGTTCCACTGACTGTCGACCATCAGACTCACAATCCCAAACCAATCATTCGTTCGCTGCAACGCAGACGCGAAGCCGAACGCGAGCCGGAGTTCCACGCTCACAATCCCAAACCAATCATTCGTTCGCTGCAACTTCCCCGATGGCAACCATCAATACTACCGCCAATCCAACTCACAATCCCAAACCAATCATTCGTTCGCTGCAACTACGCGACGCGTGGGGGCGTCTGGCGGACATACCCCCTCACAATCCCAAACCAATCATTCGTTCGCTGCAACCGAGTCATCGTTCGGGGTTCGATCACCCAAGCGAGCCTCACAATCCCAAACCAATCATTCGTTCGCTGCAACTTGCGGCCTGCGATAAGGGCTCCATCCTTTAGCCGGCACCTCACAATCCCAAACCAATCATTCGTTCGCTGCAACCATCACAAAGGTTACTACATCAGCGTACTGCGGAACTCACAATCCCAAACCAATCATTCGTTCGCTGCAACGCGAAGGAAAGCGGCTTGCAGCGATACATGCCCGCCTCACAATCCCAAACCAATCATTCGTTCGCTGCAACAAGCCACGTCCGCGCGGCGGCGGCGTCCGCCAGTCCCCCTCACAATCCCAAACCAATCATTCGTTCGCTGCAACCTCCCTAAACGTAGCCGGAACCTCTCCGGAACCTGGCCGCTCACAATCCCAAACCAATCATTCGTTCGCTGCAACTCCGTCGCCATAAGTCCTTTCGCCACAACGGGCCAAAGACATACTTGCGAGAGCCCCCTGCCGATTGGCACCTCTTCCAACCTTCCTTGCAAGTCCCAGCTTCGGAAACTCTTGCTCAGAAGGAAGTTCTGACACGCGAGCGGTTCCCGGCCTCACAAATCTACGGCACTGCTCGCAAATCGGTAACTGATCAGATTTCACCATTTGCAAAAATCTTTTGCGCGACAGTCGCACCGACTTGCCACACACTTCGCATGGCAACTCACGACGAATCTTCGCCATTGTCAATATCTCCCAGTCGCAATTTGCGAACCTTGACTTCGATTCCACGACGCGCTGCCGCATTTTTCAAATCGTCCAGCCATCGCGTCCAGTTCCAAGTCAAGCCGTTTGCCTCGAACCAGCATTTTTCTTTGGTTGGATTGGTGGGTTCCAGGTACTCCAATACGCCACAGCGATGCCGCTCGCATTGCTTAACCACATCTACGATTGCCCGCCGTCGCACCTCGGTCACAATGTCGGCAAGTTGAAGATTGCGCTTCGATACCGCGATATCTATTTTCTTTCGTCCGTGCCCCGCCCCCATTCGCTGCCGATATCTCCAGCCAATCTGTTTTCGCACGCCGACTAAGCGAAGTGTCTGCGAAATCAGGTACCGTCCTGCACCAATTCCCCAGGCACGACTACGCCCCGGAATCTCTAGCGAAAACGGTCGCTCGATTTCTCCTTTGCCGATCACCGGTGACAATGTAGCTATTCGATCAGTATCAAGTTGTTCCGTTTCAAACGCGACAGGAATATACCAGTACCATTTCCCGCGACGCTCAAGCAATTTCGAGTCGGCTAGTTTGCGTTCACCTCTTGCCAAGTCATGGATAATCCGCTTAATGCCAGTCGGCACGCCCTTGAGTGAGATTGTAAAGTCCAGCGAAATCTGCAAACTATTTCGCATGATGTTGCGAACATGGACTTGCACATCGTCCTCAAAGACAATCGTGGTATGTTTATTTGCGATAGGCACTGACAAATCCGTGTAAAATGCCGGCCGTTCCTCACGCCGCAGAATCGCATCTTTTCGTTTCGGTCTTTTGCCGTTATCCGCTACACCCTTTCGCCAATCTACCTTAGCAGCCAGGAAAGAATTGACCTGTTGGGCAATGTTGCTTGCAACATCGGTGCCAAGTCGCGGTACAGACGTTGTAATTGCATGGTAAAGTTTTGTTGATTCCGACAAGGGCTTGCCTTGTCGGTTTAATTTCGCTTGTTTGGCTGATTCCTTCCGGCCGCGAGCCCGCAATAGCCAGTCTTCGCTGGCTACATTGCGGGCCTCGCGACACAGACGAGCAACTTCTGTCAGCTCTGCCGGCGGATCAGTCAACTTCAATTTCAAAACTGTTATTGACTTCATACCGGCATCAATTTCCCTCTCCGTTCAAGCTCGACGATTCGTCCCTCCAAAATTCCCCGCTGTCGCTCGCTCTCGTCAAGACGTTCGCGAAACATCGCAGCTTGCTCGCGATACTCTTTCACGTTCGCTTCAGCTTGATCCAGTTTCAACTGGAGTTCTTTGGCCAGAGCCTTCCAATTTGTCTTCTGGATTTCACCCGCTTCTTTCGTTGGCGTTGCCAGATCGATCATGGCCCATACGTTGTATTGATATTCAGCCCATGTCGATTTTTTCGGATTGGCTCGATAGGCTCGAACCAGTTCTGATACCGATGGCGAACCGCCAAAATGCGCGAATTCCTCTTCCTGCAAATGATCCATCAATTGTCCTTCTCCTCCGAACTGGTCGACATACTCTTTGTCGGCCAGCAGTTCGTCAACCAGTTGCAGCATGCGAAAGATATTCTCTCGCGATTGTTTGGCGAGCTTCTTTAATTCTGCTCGCTTCTGTCCACTCGTACTCATTTCATTTTCCTTTCAAAAACGAAGACTTAAAACAGGAACCATCAATCAGACACAGCCGCTCGGTTTGGGATTTCCGCGTCCTGACGTAATCCACATCGCGGATTTACGGAATTTGGCGAGAGGTCCGGCTGTCACATTAAGACCTCCGGCTGCTCGCCATTCGGGCTGTGAGCACCCGTTTGACTACGGCTGTGCCTGATTGATTGCTCCCACTTCGCCTCTCCCGCCAAACCAAAATCATCATCCAGTTCGTGCCAAGCGACATGAAGATCGGACACCCACGAAGATTCAGCGTCAGCTTTCGCTGACTCGGCGTACCATCGTCGCCCATCGCCATCCACCCGCTCGCGGATCATGTCCCGCTCGATTGCATCGGCTATCGCTTCTCGCACCTGGACAGTAGCTCCCGCGATCTTCGCGTCTAGCTCTTTGCGAATCACGCTTTCGAGAAGCCACGTGCTACCAGAAGAATCGGATTCAAGAGCGTACAGGGCACAATGCGTCTGCCGGATCAACGCGCCCATCGGCAAGCCAAGTGACTCGTATAGCCGATCACAGAGCAAAAACCCACAGCCGGCAAACCCGCGAAGCACATACGGATTGTCGCGGATCACCTGCACTGCACTTTCGCCCCACGCCTCGATGCATTTCTGCGAGGTTGACTTTGGAAAACCGCGATTTGCCAGAAGCCCCTCAACCTCAATCGTGATTGCTTCCAGTGCTTTTCTGGCAGAGAAAAACGACGATGCAGCCTCAACCGTCGTGACATTGAGGCTGCATCGCTTGGCCACGCTGGCCGGCTCAAGTCGCAATTTCTCTAGTGCCAGCTCTCCAAATTCTGCGACGATCTTGATTGCTGCTTGCGGACCGATGCCGTTTGCCTTTTGTAAATATCGCTGGATGGCTTGCAGGTCGGTCGGCTCAACCGGAGTAAACGAAGAAAATTGAAACTGCCGACCGAACCTATCGTGTGTTTGCACCCGCCCCAGAAACCGATACTTCTCACCCATGCACAGCGAGCCGGCCTTGGCATTTCCTACTACCGTTTGCCCGTCTCGCATTTTGCCAACCACCCAGCGATCAGCCGAATCGTCTTCGCCGATCGCCCGGTGTTCGTGGGAGAAGATCCCGATTAGTTCTTCGGTTTTTGGGGTTACGACTGGCACTGTTTGCCCCTCGAAAATAGTCTCGCCGCCGCAAAAGGAACTCAGGTAAAAACGACGGCGAGACTCCAGCTACACCGCTGGCTCAAAAAAATCCGCCGTCATCATTCGTGTCCGGTGTCGCGTATGGATCATCCACCGCGTCGAGGTCTTTGACTTTCGATCGGTCAACCGGAATTTTCAGGCGGGCAACTTCTTTGTTTTCCGGGTGCCAAAAATTCGAGTAGGGTACTTTGGCAACCTGCTTGCCCTTGTACTTGCCCTGCTCCTGCTCCTCATTAACAACCTCGAAGCAACACACCTTGCCGTACAGGTCGTCAACCTCGTAGTTCAGCCCCCGGTTTTCCTTTCTGGCAGCCGCAATCAAATCGGCCGTCCAAACACCGGTAGCAACCAGCAGAGCAGCACGCCGCGAGCGATTGCCTTTCTTCGCGTTTTTGTGAATATACTCGCGGTGCGTCTGCCCGACTTGATCCGGCTTCGTTCCGCTGAGGATTTCCAGCTCGACGAAGAACGATTCATCTCCGTCATGCACTTCCGTCACCTGGCCGAAGTAATAGCCGGGTGCAACCAAAGTGAAAGAGCCACCGCTACCTACGGTATCTTCGTTCACTTCGTCGTCAAAGTATTCTTCTGGCATTTTTCTACCTTTCAAAATCGTATGGTGATTCCACCGGTGTTTTGTCCTCGATCCCACAACGCAGGAGCAATTCGCAAATCTCCTCCGGCGATACGTTTCGGCCATCAAAGCCCGTCAATTCCGCCAATACATCGCGAAATTCCCATAAAGCATCCCACGCGTCGTTGTAGACGCACAATAACGGCACGTTTTTGTGAGACATTCTAATCCAACGGATCGTAAATTCGCCCGTCGTTCCACCTCCAGGATAGTACATGCCGATTGTAATTTCGTCTACATAATCGTGGTCACGGTGAAGGCGAGTAGCACCATACCATGCCCGCGATAGATGGATGAATTGACGACGACATTCAGCGTGCTTCCCTGATAGGGAAAATCCGATAGTGTTCATAGATGGCATAACACACCTTGCGATTCTCGCTGCTCTTTAAGCCGAGTTGAATCGGCAAGCCTAATTCGCGTTCCGCCCAACACCACGCGACGGCGGCTACCTCGTCAATCGCCTCCCCCGTAGCCGCCGCCGCGTAAGCTACCGCCAATTTGATGCTCCGCGGCCAGTCTTCCCAACCCAGCCAGGGAGAGGCTAGGATTTTCCCAGTTTGGCCCGGAGCTGATCGAGCATTTGTCTTGCTGTCGCGAGTGGCAACTCCGACAGTTTCGATACGCCGGCCTTGTCCAATGCCGCTTGGAGCTTGTCGGACATTTCCAAAACGTGGAGGTGCATCGCGACGAGCAACTGGTGAGCTTGCTCCTCGCTCATGTCATTCATGGTGACACCCTCGCCGAAAATTTCGCCGGCTTGCTGACGGACCCATTCGTTGAGCTTGAACTTCGCCGCGATCTGCTTAATTTCGTTTTTCGATTCCATCGAAGCAGCCGCAAGTGCGTCGCCCTTCGCCGTCGCCGCTGCCGCTTCGGCGTTCGCTTCGGCCACCGCAGGATCAACCGCTCTGGCAGTGTCACCGCCTTGTGACTCCGACGCAGCATCCGTGCCAGACTCCGTGGCTGTCGCCTCCGTGTCTTGCTCCGTTGGTGCGTCACTGCCAGAGGAAGGTTGATCGTCCTGCGTTGTGGATTGTCGTGATCCTTTCGTGCTGCCTTTTGGCCGGCCGCGTTTTTTCTTTTGCGGTTCCGACTCGACTTGGAACGATGCGTCGATTATTTCACCGCCGATGTACTCCGCGTCTTCCTGCATCCCGGCCCCGATGGACGGCTCGAACATCGTAGCTGCCCTTCCCCAAAGTTTCGACCGAAGCATCTGGGCAGGGTCTTTGTCCCAAGCAGACCCAGCCTTGAATTTCTTTCCGTCGCTCTTGCCAAGTCCTTTGCGGTGTGCCATCTCGATCGTGAATTCAATATCGTGCGATTGGCTGCCGTTTTCCAACCGCACAGCCGCACGCTTGCCGTCCTCCCCCGTGTTCAGCCAAGTCACTTTCCATCCACGGCGAAGCATCTCTGCATGAATCCACTCAGCCCGCAGGCCGAATCCTCCCTCATCGTAGACGTGGTACTTCTGCTCAAATGCGACTGGGGGCAGCCCCTCGCTGAGCATCTGTATCGCGACCACCGTAGCAAGCGATTTGCTCTTGACGCCTTTCATCCCCATTACGATACGTTCACCCATGTTTTGGATGAACGCGAGCGATCGCTCCGGGTCAGAGGCTATCACGCTAAGTGCCATTGTTTCCGCCATCGTTTTCATTCTCCCTTTGCTGTTTTCGTTCCCAAATAACCTCCGAAATAAGACACGCTATTGCGACTGCCAGGGGGATGCACGCGATGGCAGTCGAGATCGTTGCTAGTTTCCAGACTTCCATTGTCTATTACTTCCAAAAAAGCCGAGCGTGACTGTCGCATCATGGCCGCGATAAAATCGCTGTCGCCGTCCAGCCGTCACCTTTTGAGTTTTTCTCGGCCAATCTTGCTGCCGAGACCAACCACTCGGCAAATTCTCGCGTCGTGGCTGATCGTTGATTCCTACTCAATCGCTTGTACGGTCGTCGTTGTCCACTGCCTTCCCTGTTGTGAAGCCGTAGAGGAACCTCAATCTGCGATGGATCAATCCCGCAAAATGCAAGCCACGTCGTCTTCTTCATCGGATAGCCCCACCACGCCTGCCAAACTTCAATCGTCCAGAGGTCGCCGTCTAGCGGCCTTCCCGGTTGCGGTAGTCCGCCCGCCTCGAATAACTCGGAAAATGTCGGCTGTTCCAAAACGCCGCCGCATTCCTTTAGCTTCTCGCAGCAGAATAACCCCAGCTCTTTTTCTCCCGGTTCTGGCTTGGCTTGATGTTTCGTTTTTACGCTCCAACTTCGGCATGGCGGGTGAGCTACAATCGGCATTCCGCCACCGAAAGTCCTAGCATCTCGACGTGCGTCATAGACTTCGACATCCGGCAATGACTTGTAGATACTGCGCGAGGCAGCGCATAAGATAGCCACGGTCCGCATCACACAACTCCGAATTTGCGGGCGATCGCCCACTCCTCTTTACAGTCCCACTCCAGGTACGTCTTCGCCTGCTGTTTATCGAGCATGTCGCCCGAATTCCAGAGTCGGTGAAAATCCGAGCCATCAAGGTCTTGCTCTTCCTCTGGTCGTGCGACTCCGAGATATCGGGCTACGTCTTTTGCCTTCGCGCCTTTCTTCGACTTCGCGCCTTTCTTCGACTTACCGACTGGGTCAAAGTGCATTCCGCCGAGATCCCAGACATCCATCAAATCAACGAAGACTGGCGAAAGCCATTTGAAATTACGGTCGAGGATGTTGGGCGGCTGCAAGTCCAGCCTGCAAGCCCAGACCCACAAAAACCACACATCGAAGTTTTTGATGTTCCAGCCGACAAGATGCTTTCCCTGGCTGGCAACTGCCGAGAATCGCCGGAAGAAATCCGACACGATGTGCTCCGGCTCGTCGCTGACAATCTCGACATGTTCGCCATCGGCCGTGTAGCCGACTGCCAGAGGAACGCCAGTCACGGGCGAGAGCGGAGCCTTGTCGAGTGCTTCCGCCCAGTAGTCCACCTCGCCGGTTTCCAGTCTTTTTTCGTAGTCGGCGAGGGCCTTGTGGTGTTTCTGCCGCTCAGCCTCGATTTTCTGTGCGATCTTGTCGGCATCTTTCAGCCGGCCAAGTCGCACTTTCGTGTCATCAAATTCTGCCGGAGGAGCTGGTCCGACCGAATCTGCATCCCACCCCGGCAGAATCGACTTGAGTTGCTCCAGCGGCAATGGTCCGGTCTCGATATCAAAAACGACGGACCGATCCGTTGCTACCTTCACGGGCTCGCCTGTTGCTTCCGTTTCTTCTTCGTCAAAAAATCCCATAATCCTCCTCCTCGTTTTTCTTCTGCTCAATATACTCCGCTTCGTCTGGCGCCCGCCCGCGACGACGAGCAGCGGACGAGGTGGGGGAAAGGTGGATTCAGTCCCAATCTCCCTCCCAGCCGTCCTCCGTCGATCCGTCCGGGAACACGGTAGTCCGTTTCTTCCCGTCTTCCAGCATTACCTCCTCGTCGCGGTCCCGTGCGATTCCGCGAGCCGCCTGGATCGCCTCGTCGCACACCGACGAGGACTGCAGCCCGACCGTGATCTCTTCTCCATTTCTGTTGTAGATTTCCGCCATCGTTTTTCCACCTTTCAAAAAATAGTTCAGAAAATAGTTCAGACATTCCCTCGCGGGTCTTCGGTCTTGCCCGCGATGATTGCTTTGGCCAGTACTCGATATTTGCGAATCGCTCGTCGCGTCAACCGGTGGATGTCGGCACGCGTCTCGGGGCCGGCGAACTTCGCCAATGGCTTATCCTGCCGGCTGCAATTGCACGCCCGGCAAGCCGTGATAAGGTTGCTGGCGTCGTTGCTCCCGCCGTCCGACTCGCAGCAGACGTGATCGAGGGTGATATCTGTGGGATGTGCTCCGTGGAGATCCTTGCAGCAGTAGACGCAACGGAAGGAATCCCGCAGGTAGATGGCCAGTCGCAGGTCTTTGCGGATGCAGACGCCTTTGTAGGCCCGCCGTGAATCCTTCGCCCGTTTCCCGCTTCGTCCGTTTTTCGCTTTGGCTGTTTTCGTTTTCATCGTTGCTCCCTTTCACTGCCCTAATTCTACCATAGTATTCGTCCGTGTCAACGCATTCTCTTGATAATTCCCCGAAGTTTTCCGTCTTTTTTTCGTTGACGTAAACGTATACCAGATAGGGAGTTACGTCGCCTGCTTGGGAGGTTGCCCCGGTCCAGGGCGTTTTTTCGAGAGGATTTCCGCCAGTTCCGCCCGCCGCAGTAACCGAATCCGGCCACAAACGCGTCCCAGCCCCAGCCTGCGAGCGATCGTAGAAATAGTCGAGGGTGCAACGCCGGTGAGTTCCGCCGCCTCACTCAGCGAAATCGGGTAAGTGGTGTCAGGTGCTTGCTTCTTCATGGCATCCATCCTACTATAGATTATTCGGCCGTGTCAACTAGTATCTTGAGGAGGAAATCAAAAATGTCAAAAGAAGCCTACCGAACCTGGCTGCGATTGTGCTTCGTCACCGGGGCGATGTTCGCGGCTGCAGTGATCTACTCAATCGCTGGCTGTTCTTCGCCAAGCCAGAAACCGGCAGACGAGCCGGCTCCGCCAGTGTACCCGACGCCGCTGCCAGCTCCAATTCTGCCAGCTCCAATTCCGCCAGGATAAAAAGAAACCCGGCCATCGGCGGCGGAACCGATGACCGGGCGAGGGCAGGAACGACGATGTTTTGTCATGGTTCGGCTGGCCAAATTTGTGCTGCTCGAAATTCGGCTCCACCTGTACCAGATAAAAAATCTACTGTCGGCAAGGGTGATCCGCTACCACCAGATACAGATAGTTCACCTTTCCATCGAATCTTATCACCGGCGGAAAGCTCCCACTGAGAAAGATAACCACATAATGACAAGATGTAATTCCCGGCGTTTCCCGCTCCCGGTTGCGACCACCTTACGTACGGTGCTTGATCTACATAAGCTGCAGCAGCATAACTAATTTGTGGCGTCCAAGTAAAATTGAAACTTTCGTTTGCTTCTACACCTGAAACCTGAAAAACTCCCCAATACTTTATGTCCCAAACGCCATATTCTTCACAAGTAAATTCACCGCTTGCATAGTCCCAGCCGAGAATATAATCCACGAGTGCGAACTGCACTGATACAGCTTCCCAGTCCCAATATGGCCAGGGAGTAGATGCACCAGCATTTGCTGTCAATGGTGACGTGCTTGAATCAAGATAGCCCAGCGAAAAACCAACATACGGATGGTAGTTACCCAAGGCAACAAGACAGGTTTGCTGGCCGGTAGATGTTGGTGCATTTAGAATGCGATGTGGACCACGAACACATGATACAAGTCGATATTCACCGGGATAAGACCCGCAATAAAGATGTTCTACGTCATGGATATAAACAGTCGCCGGCGTAACACCAGTAACTTGCACTCGCCCATATTCTCCGGCGGCAACAATGTGTTGAAGTACTCCATGTCGATTCCATCTCTCGTCATCTTCCCGCCAAGTCCAAGTCGGCTCCGCCATGTCGCCGCCCGGTTCCGACTGCGGATAAAATCCCCAAGTCGGATTGGCAATACCGACAAGATCCCACTGTGAGCGAGTATTTTGCGAAACGTTTTTGCACTTGATCTTATTAGTATCAGTTTCGAATTGATCTATCTCGACAACGCAAAGCTCTACACCGCTACCAGTGGGAGCATTGAGAATTTTAACTGGACCAACATGGCAGGAAACAAGGTAAGGTAATCCATTTTCTTTACGAGCGTATTGGTGAGAACTATTGAGCCAATAGACTCTCGCCTCGCACACGCCCGACACCTGACAATCAGCAATCACATTTTGCGGCGTCGGTTGTCGCAGCACCCCGAACGATGCCGTTTGCCAGTGCGTTGGCAATCCGCCATCAAGCCAGATATGATCGGCGTCAGTTGTCGCAAGCAGACCGCCCTGAAATTCGACGATGTCACCTCGCACTCGATTGCCGCCTGTTGAATTCTTTGCTTTGACGATGCTCGTGCGAACCGACTCGCGTTGGAAGTTATGGCCGCGGCTCAATTCGCGTCGATGCTGATAGTCGGCCGCGGCATCGTCCCACGCATTCTGTTGCGTGGCCTCTGGCGGTTTCCAGGGAGATCCTTGCTGTGCTTTCTGTGGCATCTTTTATCCACCCCACCCGAACGCAGAGACGTATGCTTTCCATTGCCTGGCAGCCGGCCGAATAGTGAGGAAATAATCAACAGGTTTGACGGGCTTATCGTCCAATATATGATCTTTGAATCGAGGTTCGAGGATATCCCATCCGTATTTTTTGCTGATTGTGATTTTGCCTACATCGAAGTTCGTTCGATTATAAGAAATGGCAAAGGAATAACTCGCACTCGCTTCAGCATCAGTTTCAGTAAAAGGACCACCGAGGTACATAACCTCGCCTTTTGCGTATCCCAAAAACGTATCACTATTTGGAAAACCAACTAGTTCGCCGATGGCCTTAATGTAATCCCGATTCAGAATGCCTTCTGGATGCCGAAACGAGACGTTAATTTTCGGTTGGCTCACGGGTATGTCGATTCCCGCGATCTGGTCACCATCTTTGCCGATGGGTTCCGTTTCTCCGACAATTCCCTGCGGAGCGTTTGCCCCATGTGCCCCGATCACTTCGCCGTGTGTGACGTGAACAGTTCCGCCAGAGGTATCGACTTGAATCTGATACGCTCCAGCTTGTCGGTCAACAGGGCCATATTCAACTGAGATGTTGTAGTTCAGTGCATAATGATTTTCGTGGACCTGCACCGCGTTCGCGAACAAAGTGCCGACTGGAGAAGCGTACGTCCTTGCGTATTGGCTCACCCAAGACAAAGCGTAGGCTGCCATGTTGTCGAAGTAATCGCCGCTGAAAGTCGCAGGCAAGGTGTCGATGGAGCGATACTGGCGAACGATACGCGATGTGTGACGGTCAAACATCGCGTCACTTCCCGGCACTGCTTCAAATCGAAAATTGGACATGGCTTAACCGTATGCGAGGTTCCCGCGAATCTGCTCTGCGATACGCCGAAAATGCTCCATTGATTCGAGTTGCTTTTTTGTGAGGTTTTTGGTTTCGGCTATATCGTTGGCCATCTTTTTTTGCGGAGTGAACTGCTGACCGTAGCCCATCGCAACTGCCGCTGCCGCAGAAAATGTAGCTGTGATGCCAGCGACACCGCCTCCACTTGGCTTTGCTTCCTCTTCCTCGATGACTTTGCGTTCAGCAGCATATCGTTTGCGAATCAAGTCCTTTTGTTTCGCCGTTTTTGCTTCACGAAGGGCAATTCTTTTTTCGTGCTCCAACAATGCAAGCCGCTCATCCAATCCGTCTTTCGCTGCTCGAATCTGTGCGGCTGCCACATCATCGGCCAATTGTTGTTCTGTCTGTTTTTCTATTTCGAGCAGTCGCTTTTTTTCTTCTTCTTCCTGCTCTCGATATCGAGAACGTATGGAAGCTATTTCTCGCTGCCTGAGTTGTTCCGCTAATTGCAGGTCTTCGGCTGATGCATCCTGGTCGGATAACATCTTTTGATATTGCCGATTCAGATTTTCAACCTCTTGTTGCTCTCGCGAAAGGTTGCTAATGCGATTGCGGAATGCTCGTTCTTCGAGTTGCTGGAGAAATTCCCGTGTCTTTATTTCTTTTTCGTCCGCCTTAGCTTTTTCAGCAGCCATACTACCTGGTTTTTGCTCTGCTCCTTCTATGTCTTCCGACTCCGTCCCCTCTGGTGAACTGAGTTCTTTCAGTAATATATCGCGTCGTATTTCGAGCGGCTGTTCACCTATTCCCCACGTTGTTTCCTTGGGTTCTTCTTCTTCTAATCCAAGTGTTTTTATGACCCCGCTAGAAGCCAAGCCAAGGGGGCTCCATTCAAACGCTTTTTTCGCCGCTTTTTTTGCGAATGTAGCACTCCAAGAAACAAAATCATCTGACATGGAATTCAGCATCATATTCCACTGCATTCTCAACTCTATTGTTAGCAGTTCCCACGCTTTATCGAGTTGACCGCTTTGTATTGCATTCTTAATTCCTTCAAGTGCCTCACCAAAATGGCCAGCCATCGCCTTGAGATCAGAAGACAAATCGGAAAATGCACCCTCCTGCCACATTTCATAAAGAGCGGTTCCTGCAATCAAAGCAAAACCAGCCACCAATGCCGCTATGGCTGCCGCTATGGCAATAGTTACCGCTCCGATTGGAGATAGAAGAAATCCAATGGCAGTACCAATACCAGAGATTGCAATGCCCGCTCCGGCAATCGTCGTGCCGAGCAAAATAATTGCCGTACCGGCTCCGGCCAGGGCGGCACCAACGGCACCGATGACAGGAATGAGTTTTTGATTCTGTTTAATCCACTGGCTGGTTGCTACGGCAATAGTCTTTATCCATTCAAGAGCCGGCAAAATGGAATCAGCTAAACTCGCTCCGATGTCAAAGAACGTCTTTTTGATTACACGACGTACTCGATTGATTGCGTCAGTAACCTTCTCTGCATTTCTTACTTCCTGCTCGCTTGGAATAATCCCTAGGTCGCGAGCCTCTTTGCGCAACGCTTTGAGATTGCCAAGCATCGGAATAAGCATAGTACCAGAACGGCCGAAAATCTCCTGGGCAATAGCAGCTTTGCGTGTAGCGTCGTCTACTGCTCCAAGTCGTTCGGTTATCAGCTCGAACTGATCTTCGGGCGAAAGTCCCTGCAAGTCCTGCAGACTGATGCCGAGAGATTCGAAAGCATCAACGGAAGTAGATAACCCGCGCTCGTAGTCGCGGATCATCTTTTGCTGTCGCTTAATTGCTTTTTCAAGAGTCGACAACTCAGTGCCAGATTGCTCGGCTGCAAACTGAAGTTCGGCCAAAGCTGATGCCGCGATTCCCGTGCGAGTTGACATCTTGCCGAGTTCATCGCCTACCGCTGCAAAATGGACAACGGTAGCCGTAAGAGTCCCGATGATACTTGCCCCCGCCGCAGTTATGCCAGCACCTATTACCGCAATTGAGCGTCCAATAGACTGCATCTTAGAGCCGACGTTTTTAACGGCGCTGACGAGTTTTTTTGTCATCTCGTCCTTGAGAAAAAGACGAACGAATGCACCGCCAGCTTGAACGTCGGATTTACCTGGCATGTCCGTTTCCTTGTGCTCGTGCCCGTCTTATCGCCTCTTCTCGCTGCTTGCGGTATGCCTCGCGAATTGCCGGTGTGTCAGGAAGAGGGTAATCGTTCCGCCATTCTCGCAGGTGACCAGTCCTCACGAAATCTTGCGGCTCGATTCGTTTGGCACCGAGAAGACTGATTACATCCAGGGCGAGTAAACGTCGGCTTTCACGGTGGCCGCAAACCATAAACCACAGTTGCCGCAGGGTCAGCTTGCGGGGACTGGTTCCGCATTCTCCGCTGAGTCGGTAGCAGGCTTCGGTAGGGTGGCATCCGGGCCACCAGCAGACGCGAACGCCAGCAACGATTCCAAATCGCCAGAGTCCCCGCCCGCTGCTTCGATTTGTTTCTTCACCTCGTCCAGAGCCCCGCGTTTGAAGTCCCCCTCCGGCATGTCTTGGATCGCCCGAAACATCGGCAGTATCGGCTCGATCACTTCCCACATGTCGCGGATCATCGTCGCGTCGCTGTGGATCGTCTGCCCCTTCTTCCGTCTCTCCAAATTCGACCGCATCGCGGACATCGTGCTCTTCGGGAAAAAATCCGCAAGTGCAGCCTCCACCGCTGCACGTCCTTTTGCGATCGCGTCACCTCGCATCATCTTTGCGAATTGCCGGAAGTCTTGCTCACACACAATGGCGAGAACCTTGACGAGAAGCACATCATCAACCATCACGCGATAGTAGCCATCGGCCCCCAGGTCCGCGAGGTCCACGTCACAATCCAATCTGAGTTGATCAAGGATAAACGCATCGAACGTCAATGCGTGCTCTGTCCCGCCGCTGTCTTTGAATGTCGCCATTGCCGCCGCCTTTAAGGTGTCGCGTCGAGTCCAACCAGGATATAGATAGTTGCCGCCTCTTCGCTATCGTGACTCGCGAAGGCTTTTGTGATTGCATTTCCGCTGTATGTGTTCGAATCGCCAGCGTCCACGTTCACGACTTGGTTGAGACCGCCCGCCGCTTTTTCGTGAACAAGATCAACCTCGTTGATACTGTTGCTCCCGCTGTCCTGAAAATCAACATGGGCCTTCGCCCCGGTGTCATCGGTGTTGCGGTAAAACACACCGATGATATCGATATTGTCGCCATCGAAAGAGCAATTGATCCGCGTCCGCGTCGTCACAGTGATTGCGGTATCCTGCACTGGCAGGTTATCGCCGGCCCCGCCGTCAATCGTCACTTCGTTTCCGCTGACGCTGGCTGTCATGCCATACCGAACGCCGCCGCTCCAATACACATCAACGGTGTTGCCATCGCCAATTGTGTGACCAGATGTAAGCGAAGCCACGCCAGTATCATTGTCGGTGCGAGTTGATAGCGTGCCGGTGTTGTTGGAGTTGATTGCAGCCAACGTAACTTCATAAGCGTCAGCACGGTCAAACGAAACATTCGCAGCATTATCCGAGAAGCTATGGTCCGGGAACGAAAACGTCTTGCGATAATTGCCAGTAGGCATTATTCACCTCACTAGGCCGCAGTGCCATCATACAATGCGACGCAGTAAATCGTTGCTGTGCTGCCGGAGGCGTTCGTGATAAACACGCTCGTCACGTCAGTGCCCAACAAAAATGAATCATAGGAATTTGTGTGCCAGACATACGGCTCGTTGGCTCGCAGCGAAATAGTATCGTCTGGGCTTGATCCGTCGTTGGTTTCAAATGTCACGTCCTGCGTGCTGACAAGGAAAAATGATTTGCACTTTGATACGTCCAGTGCGAATTCGACTTCCTGATCCGTCTGGCTGTCGGCTACGGTTTCGCCGTCGATCAGCACAACGCCGGTATCCGTCGAGCTAATGTCGTAGCTCTTCGAAATGCCAGAGCCCTCGACAGCCAGGGTGAGTTTATGCGTCGACATCTTCTGTCTCCTCGCTTTCTGGTTCGCCGCCTAAGATCATCTGAATCGAGACGGTTTCGAATGGTGGTTCTTCGCCGACATCGGAAAACCAAAGTTCGCCGTGGTACAGTCGGTCGGACATTTCCATGCGGCCAATAAAGCCGTCGAAAATTCGACCGGTATCGGTGTCTAATTTTCCCTTCGCCGCGAACAGTTGCCGCAACGTGTCTTTTGTGACCTTCATGTTTTCACCATGTCAAAATTGCAACAAACAGAACGATTGCAATTAAAAACCATCCTACCATATACCAGCATGACTTATGACTTTCTTTTTCGATGCGCTGAAATATCGTAATTTCGCGACGTATCAAATTGCGATACCGTTCCTCTGACATCCAACTTGGGCGATGCGGTATTTTCGGCGGAACCCATCCCATGTTACGTACCTACCGTCCAGTCCCGTCCTTCGTCGTCTGTCGGGTGCCCAGTGAATTCAACAACCATACCGTCCTTCAGTCCACCAGGCGAAGAATCTTCAAGGTAACAGTCGCCGTCGAATTCCGTTTCGCCGCCGCTGTAGCGAACAATCTTAATCGCGATTGCAGCCCCGGTTCTCGATGCCACAAGGAAGGCAGCCATGTTGGCATCGCTATCTTTGTAGATCATCGAAAATGTTAGGTTGTTGATGGCAAGCGCAACCGGCTGCTCGGTTTTTTTTGGCAAGTTTGTGCCCGCACCGCGATCAGTATGCTCATTGAACTCAGGGCCAGTGTCGATGTTGATATCAACCACGTTGTCGTCAACAGAAGTTGACGCAGTGGAGCCGGCGGTCCCACGATACAACATCCGTTCCCAGCCCGCTCGTTTTTTGGCCATAGCAAAATCTCCTACGTAAGAGCCGCCCGCCAATCGCGGTGGAAACGGCCAAGGTTTCGTTCTAGTGCCGGAGCAACGATAGGCCGCTCCGGATACTTGGTTCTGATTATCATGCCCGATGGCAGGTCAACATCTTCCATCAAACCGTGCTCGTGCGTGGCTGCGACGTGCCCGACTTTCGATTTGCGAAAGCCTACCAGAATAGAAGTCGGCAGATCGTCATAGACAACCCAAACCGCACGCTTGAAAAATCCGGGCTGATGCTGGAAAGGCGTTTCACCTGGCTCGGCTGTTTTTGATGGGTCGCTTCGGTGACGAATTGACTTTTTGATTTCCTTCGCAAGTGATCGGCCGGCGTGCTTAAAGGTTTCGTACTCGCCTTTTTCGACGCGACGTAGCACGGCGGGAGTGTTGTTTTTGAATTCAACTTTCGAGCCCATCATTGCGTCACCTCTTGCGAGTGACAAAGCCACTGATAGCCGGCGTGTTCTTCAACGGCCGGTTGCTTCTGGGATGCCGTCGGTGGGCAGATTTCCCAAGTCGCACCGTCCGCTGTGATAATCATTCCGGCTGTCGGCTCAACCGTATTGCTGCCGATCACGCAATCTGACTTCAACAGATACCAGTCACGTATCCGCCGCTTAATGTTCATGCCGGTTTCAAACTCGATGCTCTCATACTCGACGTCGCAATACGCCGCGTCGAAAGCATCGCTAGTGTTTACTCCACTCGTCAACGTAACGCTCACACCGTGCTGCTCCTGATGCTGCGGCACGGCGTAAGACGTTCGCGTTAGTTCGTGAAGATTCGGCATGGTTACGCAGTTACGGCGGTTACGAGGTGCCCTGCTTCTTTGTGGATCATTTTGATTCCACGCTTATTGCGAGGACGAAGGAACTTGCCACGTGTTTTCTCGTCTTCGTATTCGTCGAAGATAAGAGAATCCTCACCGGCCATGTCCGAACCCGGCAACGGGTAGTTGTTCTTTGTGCAGAACAACGTTCTTCCGATGTGGGGCCGCGGCATTTCCAAGTCGCCCGTCCATCCGTCATCTTCGATTCGGCAGACGAGGCAAAGCGTCGTGTCCCAGAAGTCGGTAAACGATGGGGATGTATTGCCCTTCGGCTTGGAATTATAGGCCGCATCGCCAACGAGAATTTCTTGGAGTTGCAGCAACTCAAGCAGCCCCGAAGTAACTTGTCGAACAGCACCGATATCCTGAGCCCCTTGGAGAGCGTTGAGGAGAATCTGGACGCCGTCGTATTTGAGAACGCCAGTCACCGCATCGGTGCGAAGCATCGCACGGTAAGCGGTGTAAGACATGACGGCATGCGTCGCCCGATAGCCGCATTGACTCTTGACCGAATCACTCGCCGAGTCGATATCGGCAATCGGCGTACCGCTTGCCGCAGTTGACCAAGCACCGCCGGTTGCAGTCGACTTGCCCGACCATACCGCCGCGCGAAAACAAGCGTGGGCAATGTCGTATTCGAGCCGGCGAAGCATGCGCCAGATTGCCCGTTCGCGGGCGATGGCTTCGACGCGGATCAAGTCGCCCCAGCGTTCAACTTTGCCGTAGTCAACTCGTTCTTCGACACCATGTTCAACAGTGTTGTAGTCGTCTTCGGTGAAACGACCTTCGTCGCGTCGATAAGTGCCGTCGAGGTTTCGGCGAGTGTCTTCGATGTTATGCTCGATGTGCTCTACATCAAGCCGTTGAAACTTCGCATTTTCTTGCGTCACACCAAGCGGCGGCAAGACGCGAAGTCCGATGTATCCGCTCGCCATGACGCGGCTGGAAAACTCGGCATAGGTCAGCGACAGATCCCGCCGAGTGATGTTCGTGGTAGTATCCATTCGGTTTCTCCCTTTCTAAAGGCCGTAGCGTTACCACTCGGCGTTTTAATGGTTACGATGCGACTCGTTTCGGCAGGTATTGAGCCAATACTTCGTCACCGGCTGCCACTGCGGCTTCCAGGGCAATGCCCCATTGAACGCCGCTTACGGTATCGTCAACTCGCCCGTTCGTCGCCGGGTAAAGCGTCGCGTAAGCCGAAAACGCACCGGCTGCAACCACACGATAAACCTTGCCGGCAACCAGCGGTTCGCAGCTTACAACCTCGTCCACCGAGCCGTAGAATTGTGCCGTTGATAAGCCGGCCTGCGTTTGCAGATCCGTGGTACCATTCGTCGCCAACTTCACGTCGCCGTCAGCATCGCGTGTCAGGCGAAGGTTAGGACCAATATCCCGTCCCTTGTTGTTCGGGATCGGGAATGCACCTTCGTAAGCAAGTGCGGGCATTTTATTTCTCCCTTTGGTTAAGTTCAGGTGACTTGGTTCATGCTCGCGTGTTAGCTTACAGCGGTAACGCCGAGCGCGTCGAAACGTTCGTTGAGCGATCGCTTCGCGTATTGGGTGTTGTTTGTGGCCAGCAAGTACGCTTGAGCCAGTTTGGGATTCCGGCGCCGCACTGCGTCGACCGCCTGCAGCCGTTCGCAACGATAACGCTCCATGTGAGCGATGACAGCCGAATCGAAATCTTCGATCGGATCACCGGTTTCGCCAGCATCACTGGAAGACTCGACGGTAAGAGGTTGCCAACCGGTTCCGGCCGACGGTGCCGACGACTTCGCGGCTTGAGCTTCTTCCAACTCTTTCTTATGCCGCTCTTCGGCTTCGGCTGCTTTGCTCTCGACGTGCTGGGCATACGCCTTCGAGGCGTCGAGCATTGTTGCCCCGGCTTCCAGTTGCGACAGAATCCAATCGCTGCCGGCGTTCGGGAAAGCCGCTTTCAATTCAGCAAGTGTAGCAGGTTCCATCTTTTTGGTCTCCTTTGCTACGGGGGTTAAGACTTGTGCCGGTTGCGGCTTCCGCGTACCGACTAGATCACGTACAGCGTTAAGCGCTTGGCCGTAGGTGCCAATCTGATCAATCAGCCCCGCAGCTTTCGCGTCATCTGCAAAAATCACCCGGCCGTCGGCGAGTGGCCGCACGCTTTCGACCGGGCGGTTCCGACCAGCAGCAATGAGGAGGAGGTAGTTTTCATTCAGCCGGTCAACGATTCTTTGTATCTCATTGATTTGTTCTTCGGTAATTTGTGTTCCCGGCTCGCCCATGCCTTTAAATTCGCCGGCCTTGACCACAATCACCTTAACGCCAAGTTGATCCGCTCGCCCGCTCATGTCTTCCAGGACGGCGTAGGTGCCCATTGCCCCATACATCGCAGCACTATTGTTGGCCCATATCTGCGTTGTCTGGCTGATCACGCTGACGCCGGCTGATGCGGTCATGTCCTCGACAAATCCGACAATCGGTTTTTCCTGGGCGAACCGTCGCACCTCGTCAGCAAGATCGCTATTCCCTCTGGCTGTTCCGCCAGGGGTGTCCATGTAAAGCAAAGCCCCGCCGATATCCGCCGACCGCCTCGCCGCCCTGAGTTGCTGGCGAAGACGAACGGTTGATGTGCCCTCTGCCAGGGAAGATACCTGTTTCATCATCGGGCCATTGACGCGAAGGATTGCAATGCCGTCGTCGGTGGATTCGTACGTGACCGCTGATTGCTGCTTGACCACATCGGCTGCTTGCTGGCTCTGAATATGGGCATGAAGATTGATGCCTTGCACTCGCTGGACAGCGTTGCGAAACGACTCTGGCTCAATCATCCAAATGCCGAAATGATCAAACAGGTTTGGCACTTGGACGCTGAAGTTCGGCATCAAAATAAAATCATCTTCTGCGTGAGGATCTCCAGCGTGTGCCCGTTCGCAGGCTTCTTTTGTATCGTACTGACAGGGGCCGTTTCCCCATTGCCACTTGCCGTTGTCGCACTGCTTGCAAGGCATATCTATTTCTCCTCGTCTTCACCTTCTGGTTGCATCGGCTGTCCTTGTTGATCAACCGACTTTGCCTCAGACTCGCCGCCGATGCTGCCAGTGAGAGCAACCTGTACGCCTCCGGTTTGATTGCCGTAGGCCAACTCGCGAGCAAGTGCGGGGATCTCCGACTCGTCGATGCGATCGGAGAATCGCTTTTGTAGGAGAACCGCTTGTTCAAATCCTTCGCCGAGCCACGAAGCACGGTCGCCGATTACCTCTCGCCGGTGATCGTCGTAATCAACGCCGCGGTTCGCCAAGATGCGACGCAACGATTTAAGATTTCGTTTCTCCGCGAGGTCTTCAGCCGCAGCATCTTCAAGCGGCTTTACGTAGGGCCAGCCGGTCGGGCGGAAGACATAGCGAAACGGATTGGCACCTCGTTCAACGGCTGTCGCTAACGCCCGGTCGAATAGCGGATGTCCAGGCGTCAATCGTTGCCGAGTGCGGATCTCGTAGGTCGGTCCCCAAAGCCCCTTGCGTTGCATGTCCTGGAGTTGGGTGAAGCGGAGCCGGATTTGATCGGTGATCATTCGGCCGCCGTGGAAGTTGACCTTCGAGCCGTCGAGAAGAAGGAACATCAGCGGGATATCGAGATTCACGCTTAGCATCGTAAGCATAAGCGAAGCATGTTCGAACCATTGCGGAGTCGGGATGTTCGCGTCAACGCCTTTCATCGTTTTGCCGATCGGCAAATCAAAAACTTGAGCCGGTTGTCCGGCTTGCTCAACGATAATTGATCGCAAGCCGAGCCCGTGATCTGTCGCGTATCGGTCGCCAGCTTGCGGAATACCGCTGTCCTCTCTGTCTTTTTCAGCCGTGAATGGGTTTTGGCCGGTCTGCTCTTTTTCTTCGAGCCAGTAGGACAACAGGGCCCGTTTCAGCATCGACTTGATGTGAGCAAAGTTGCTGTCTTCGAATCCATTCATCGCATCTCGCGGCGGCGAAAATCTGGAAATGCCGCGGCGTTGCTGGAATCGGTGCATAAACCCGATGTGAAAAACGATCTTATTTCCATCTTGGTCGGTCGCCTCGAAGAATCGTGACTTGTGCCGCTGAGTGATCGAGCCGTATGGGCTGACGTAATTTGGGGTCAGCCAGTAGCCGGCTACCCTGCCGCCGCGAATCTCGACGCCGTGAATAATGCCGTTGTCAGCCTCGCCCGTCGCACGATGGCCGTAGGGATTGCGAAGGTGGTGCGACTCGAAGGTTTGTAGCCGGCCGTCGAACAGCGGCAGATGGATGATATCCCCGTCAACCACCTGGCTGAAAAATGATTGGCAAGCCAACGCCGCAAAATCTCGCTCGCCCTCATAGTCGCACAGATTGCGGCCAGCCTGCGTCTCGCCGGTGAAAAGCAACCAGTCAGCTTTCTGGTCGGCGTCTAATGTTGGGTCGCCTGAATTCACGTCGAGCGTGAATTCACCAAGCCGCAGATTTGCACCGAGCCGATTCACACCAGACTCGACAAGTGGATGGTTTCGGACAGCCGCCCGGCCGCGTTCTACCATGAGGAAGTAGTTGCGTTCGGTCGCGAAATGCGTATCGGCGTCGGTGCCGAGAGGATTGACCCCTCGTGGCACGGGGTTCATGCGGTCCGACTCGCCGGCGTAATAGGACGAGCGGGCCTCCAGGTGATCGCGTTCGAGCCGAAATAGCCGCTCGAATAGCTCTGTCGATTCTCGCGGTGACACTGCCCACTGACGCGATGTGTCCGGTTTCGTCGTGGGGGCTGACCGGTAATAGCTTGTCGTCAGCGTCAGTTTCCCGTTGTCATTGTTGCCACTCATCACGCCCTCTTCCGATAAGTGGACACGGTGTCGTCGTACTTCCCGAAGTCGCTGAAATCAGCGTGCAGGACTGCAGGACGGGCCTTGCGCTGAGCCTCCGTCTGTGAGCGATTGGCTGCAATCCACTGCAAACAGCGGTCTAGCTGCTCGCCAAGCGTTTGCATATTCCAAGCGTATTGATTACTGCCCTCGGAGGAACTCTGCACTTGGCCAAGCATAGCCCGGAGTGCTTTCGCGTGCCGCTTAGCGTCGGCGAGAGACTGGTCTACGTCGTAGCCCAGAGTGTCTTCGTAGACCGTTTTAACGCCCGATGGGGTAGAAAAATCGTCTGCCATACCTTTCGAAAATAGGCTAAGCAGACGATTAAGGGCAATAGAAAGAGAAGATTACAGACTTGGTATTCTTGGTAAAGCGTTAAATAGTGGCCATCCAAGCCGCACCAGCCCCCATGAGAGTCGCAAAGATCATAAGTAACGATAGTTTCCATAGCATCATTTAATCCTCAAAAAAAGAATCCCGCTCGCCGCCATTGCAAACGTCGTGCAGTTGCTCAAATAGCCACTGGGCTGCGTGTCGCCGATCAGTGACTCTACGGCCAGAAGAAAGGACCGTCTGGGCCCTGTCGAGTGCGATCGCCAGCCCGCCGAGTGCCGCCGCCTCCCGCTTACCGAGATGCACGTTGACATGGTAAGTGCTCACGTTATCCGGTAGCTGATCCACCTCCGGCAGCCGGACAACTAACCCCGGCTCGTTTTTTACTTGTGCCCGCATCTGTTCAACCTCCTCGGTTAGCGTTGCAACCTGTTGCTCTAATTCCGCTTTTGTTGGCATGGTTTTACCTCCTCGTTACCATCGGCCTCTTGTGAATTGTCCGGTTGTCGGCACCGCTGCAACTGGGGCAGGCGTCGATCTTCGCGCCTTGGCGGTCGGTGCCACCTTTTCTATCGTGCGGGTGATCGGCTCCAGACGCTCAATACCTCGCATAATGCGGCCAAGGATCGTCAACGCCGTGCTGTCCAAATAGTGATTCTGTTTTCGCACCTTCCACCAGCCGAGCCGGTTTTTCTTCCAGCCTTTTTCGAAGCGTTCCTCCCAGATTTCCGCCGTCACCTGAAACGCAAAGGTCTTGTGCGGCAATCGCGTGTCCGTCTCGAACACCCGAAGCGAGCCAGTGTAGCCCGTTTCTGTGAGAAACCCTGAATGCACTTGCAGCTTAAATGTGTCAGGGTCAAAAAGAATTACGCCTTCCTTACTGGCGTGCCATCCAGGTCCACCAATGTCCGCCCATTGCGGCCGGCGGTATGGGCTCCAACCTTTCGTTGGAATAAATCGGAGCGTACCGACTTCCCGGCAGAACTTCCGCACGGGCTGCTCTTTCCAAGGCTCCTCTTTCCACCCCTCGTCGATCGCGATCAAATCGACGTGATAGGGCAGTTTGTCGATCACCTCTGTTTTCCAATCGTGCAAAGCGTTGTAGATGCACAGATCCATTGTTTCGATAGGCAAGCCGGCAGAATGGAAATCGAAAAAATCGTAGTCCACGATCGAGCCGGCAGCCTCCGAGTTCCACGCGGTAGTGGTGTACTCCAGACCGGCCTTGCGAATGTCGACGCCGCAGACGATTCCCGTCGCGTCGTCTGGGATCTCCTGGCGTTTCAGCCCGGACCCACACTGATACATGATATGATCTGGCGTCAAAATCAACGGCTGCTCGGCATCTGCCGGCGGGTCGTTTTGGTGTTCCGTAAGAAACGAATCCATGCCGTTGTCGGCGATGTAGTCGTAGCATTTCTGCAGCGCCGATAAGTGCTCTGGCTGCTTGTCGTCGAGTAAATCGGTGTTGTAGTCGTGCCCCGAAGACATCTCGCAGCCAGCGTGCATTTTGTCGAATCGTTCCCGCAGAAAATCACGGGCTTCGCGGGCGTGCTTGTCATGCGGCTGTCGGTTGCGGCGTAGCTCAATATATGTCTCCCACAAATCGAGCCGATCGGGCCATTTGATGATTCGCGGGACTCGCTGACCGTCCCAGGATGGCTTCTCGTCCCGGTCGGTGTACTGATAGGCCGCTGAACGCCGGCTAGTGATCGTACAGATAAACACCTTGCCAAGCCGCTTGTTCGGTCCGCCCAGCCCCGCGACAGTCTTGTCAATGCAATCCTCGATCTTTCCGGCTATTAGCCCTTGTTCGGCTGCGAGGCTGTCTCGGCTGTCCAGGTCGTCGAGCATAACGAAGTCCGGCCGGCGGTCGTAGATATTGAGCCCCTGAAGCGAATCAGACGAGAACCCCAAGCACATCAACACCGGCCCCAACTCGGTTTCGTTTTTGGGCAATCCGTACTTGACGGTCGCGTACTTCCCCCGCCCGTCCGGCAGACTGGGCAGCACGACGTGTTGCGGTCCCCACTCGACCCGGACGGGCAACCCGCCCCATGTCACGCTGCGAGCCCTCGACGGTGCCGGCGCGATGTAGCGGCAGATCGATGTCTCAAACGGAAAATCCTCGTGCAGCTTTTTGTTGGTGATAGTCCGCAGCTTTGCCTTAATGTCACGCAAGATCTGTTCGCCCTTGGTTGTCGTGGCTGCGAGAATCAGCGGAAACTTCAGTTGCCGATAGAGAGCGTACTTGAGTTGGAGGTACTTGAGGATGGTAGACTTCCCGCTGCCTCGCGGCATCGCCATTGCCTTCGATGTGCCGTATCGAATCGCCCGGCCGCAGTCCTCGATGAATTGCTTTTGAGCGCTGGTGAATGGAGCATAGAACACATCGGGGAAATACGTGCGCAGGAACTTTTGGTCGTCCTTCTCGCAAGCTCGACGGCGTCGCGGATTCTGAACGATGCGGGCGGGAATGTCGCGACCCGACGACCGCATCTCCCGCTTGCGAATCGCGTCGGCTGCCCGCACTTTGTCGGCCTGCTCCGCTGGCATCCCCTTGAGCGCAGCCTTCAGTTTTCGCCGTTGCTCCTGCAACTTGCGGTCTGCGGCTCGTAGTTCTTCGATGGTTGGCATTAGTGATGTTGCTGCACTCGCAACGGGTTGTGATACCCCGCAGGCAGATACCGCTGCAAGTCCTTTTTGATGTAGTGTCGGACGCCAAGCTGTTGACACAGCTCGACGATTTCATGCGTGTAGCTTTCCCAATCAGTGGATTGTGTCATCGGCAAGTAGTTCGCCCGTCCGATTTTGTAAAGATCGACGAACCGAAATGTCCGCTGGATGATTTCGAGACTGCTATCTGTGTCTAGTGTTGGCTCAAGTGACACCCAGGTGAAAATGCCCGCCTGGTGAAATGCCCGTAGCGTACTGATGCGATCACTTGGCAATGCGGCGTTGGGTTCCCATCGGTTACTGAATTCGACATCAAGGCTAGTCAGCGTCGAGGCGAACGCGTCACGACCAGGACGGAATAGGTCGATATCCCGCAGCGCCCGCGAGCCGCCCTTGGTCAGCGTGCAGACCGCAAGCCCGTGCCCCTGCAAAATGCGGATTGTTTCCGATGTCAATGCGGTGTCGCCCGGATGATAGGGGTCGGTCGTGAAGCTGAGCATTACTTGCTCGGTGATCCCAGCCACCCGATACTTCGCCGCATCCTTCTTTAGCTTCGCCAGAAATCCCGGCCGCTCTATGGCTCCAGCGTCGAATTCCGACCGCGACATGCGGAGCACTTTCGGAACATAGCAGTACTTGCAGCCGTGTCCGCAGCCCCGATATGGATTCGTCGCCAGCGGTGCATACTCGCCAGCTTGACCACGTGGGGCGTAGATCATCGAACAGTTCTTGACGGATACGCCGTCCGGGTTCAGAATGACGTTAGACATGCTCGGTTACTCCTGATAACTGAGGGTGTTCAGACTCGGCCGGGGTACCATCCCGGCCGCTGTCGTTTAGGGGCTCCAGCCGGATGCCGAAATATCTGGCGTTCCCGTCTGAAACCACCTCGACAGCTTCCTTTATTGTAGCATATTCAGACGCCACCCACAATAACCAATCCGTAGCTTGCCGCGTGATTCCTGCCAAAACAGTCTTGGGGGCAAGCCTGAGGATTGAATCGTGGATACCGACAGCCCGCATTGCTACCCTGTCGAATTGCTGGAATCCCGCCGATATGACCCATGACGACGTAAGAAATACCGTTGTGGGCCGTGATAAATTGGGGATCATTGCCTCCCAGTGCTTCCAAGGACTGCCGTAGGTATCCACGTCCACCACGTTCTGCGGCCAGCCGGGCTGCTGAAGAATCCGCACCGAATCCAACTTGAGCCGGCCTTTCTTCGGTTTCAGGTCCACCCCCCAATACGAGTTGACCGCGAATTCTTCCCGCAGTCGCTTCCAGATCAACCCACCGCCCTGGCAACAATCCAGCACGTCAGGCGGCTGCTCGGCGTGATACTTCCGCAGGAAATACCGCCGCAAGTCTAGCTTCGCCTTCAAGTCGTGGTTGTCGGTTTTCTTAGCCATCGTTGCTTGTCGTTTCCACGATGCTTTCCTCAATCCCAGCGATCATTTCGACCACTTCAGCCACTTCGCCCCATCGAACAGTGGGAAGCCCGATAAGCGCCCATGTCATTGCCGGTGGTGGTTTGGTAGACAATTGCCGAAGTTCGGTTTCCTTCTCCTCTTCAGCACCGCCTAGCAGCGTTTCTAGCCAGTCGTCGCTGTCGATTTCCGCAAGCAACTCCGACAGCTTCGCGTCATCTGTTTCCGCCATCTCCGCCAGCGGATCGAGCGCCGCTAAAAGTTTGTTGGCCTCGTCCTCGGTCACGTCGAGTACCAGACACGGCCATTTCGTCGAGCCATCCAGGTCCGCCCGCAGATGCCCGTCTATGATCTCCAGCGTGCCGTCTGGTAGCTCACGGGTGAGAATCGCATCGGCAATGCCAACCTCCGCCAGGACGCCCCGCAGGGCATTCTGTTGTGCCTCTGGGTGGACCCGCCAGTTGCGCGGATTTGGCCGCAACTCGCTGGCCTTTACCCGTCGCAGACTTTTGATTCGGTCTCGTAGTTTCATGACTACCCCAGACGGACGGACTTTGTTGCAAAAAAACGCACTACGCGGACAG
>Ga0180434_10001186_pt1 | contig 37832 bp, 32 predicted proteins | sample SS_ome_7_FD_132453 | JGI IMG/M metagenome (GOLD analysis project Ga0180434, IMG submission 132453) | Hypersaline lake sediment archaeal communities from the Salton Sea, California, USA - SS_1_D_2 metaG | ecosystem: Environmental > Aquatic > Non-marine Saline and Alkaline > Hypersaline >... | reverse complement strand
CGTCGTGGTCGTCTTGTTATTGAACATGCGATACGTCAGTACTACACTTTGCACGGCAACTTGTGCGAACGAGAGGGTGATGAGCTTGAAATACCCCGAAATTGGTGTGTCGACTTTGGTGCGAGACCGTGCTTTACATTTGTTGGTGTGACGGTAAGATAGGTATGGTTATGACGATCAAAGGTTTTTGTTGCGGGGGTTGATGAGCATGGAGATCAGGTTGGATGAGAAGGTAGCGGTCGTGACCGGGGGCGGTTCTGGGATCGGTCGGGGGATAGTGCATGGTCTTGCTGCTTCGGGTGCGAACGTGGCAATTGCAGACATAAATGAATCGGCAGCTCAGGTGGTGGTGGACGAGATTGAATCGCAACACGGCGTGAGAGGGTTGGCGGTTCGGACAGACGTCACTGACAAGAGCAGTGCTGAGAATATGGTTAGGGAAGTGATGAAGGCTCTCGGCGGAATTGATATTCTCGTGAATAATGCTGGCATTGCCCCGGCGTATCCGCTTGTTGATTTTCCTGAGGACAAGTGGGACCTGACGGTTGACATCAATCTGAAGGGTTATTTCTTGTGCGGGCAGGCGGTTGTGGCTCAGATGCTTAAGCAGGGGCGGGGCGGCAACATCATTAATATCAGTTCGAAAAGCGGCATTCGTGGTTCAGCCCGCAATGCTGGGTATACGGCAACGAAGTTCGGTGTGATCGGTTTGGCACAGAGCTGGGCGCGGGAGTTTGCAGGGCAAGGGATCCGCGCAAACTCGGTTCTACCTGGCAATGTGCTGCAAGGCTCTGGCATTTGGAGCGAGGAGTATAAAGCCTCACAAGCCAAGAAGTTGGGGATCAAGCCGGAAGAGGTGGATGAGTATTATAATCGCCAGGTCCCGCTTGGTCGGCAGTGCACTCCGGAAGATATAGCAAATATCGTGGTGTTTCTTGTGTCGGACAAGGCTTCTTATGTTACAGGGGTCTCTTGGCTTGTTGACGGCGGACAGGAGATGCGATGAGCGGGGCAAGGAAATTTGATACTGGCGGGCGCTGGGCTCGGTTCATTCAGGCTGTCTTTATCATAGGTATTGTGTTGGCCGTCATTTATTTTATTGTGACGCGCGCTACTACCATATTTGAAAAATCTGCAGCGGTACAATGCAAGCTCAATATGCAAGCCATAGCAAAAGCCTTGCAGGACTACGAGGATCAGTACAACCAATTTCCTAAGTACCTGACAGAATTGTATCCGAGCTATATCGATGACAAGCGCGTTTTCATTTGTGCCGCGGACGAGCTTCAAGGAGAGGATGGTTGCATTCCGAAGTGGATGTCTGAGCGAGAGATGACAGGTGGCAAACCTTTCAAAGACAGAAATAATTTTGTCGATCTCGACGGGAAGAGCATGACAAGGAAGGATGAGGACAGCATTCTGTGCAGCTACTTGTATGAATACAATCAGTATCCGTGCTTTTGGAGTGACCCTCCCTTTAAGTATAAGTGGTATGACATGAAGAAAGTGCAAGAGCATCACGTCAAACAGTGTGGTCTGTCACCTGAGAATGTTGTTCCCGTTGTCCGTTGCCTTCATCACCTCAAGCCCGGTGCCAAGAGGGACGAGGGGCCAACCTTCAACATTCTTCTGAATCTGGACACAACGATTAAGGAAACCAACTGGGATTGGCGCACCGATCACGCCGAAATACTTCTGAAGAAGGATCGGTGACACTTCAAGTCAGTGGCGGTTGGGTGCAGTGAGCATTGAGCATTTGCCGCGGTGTTGACGTCGGATGTCTTTTCGATTGTGCCGGAAACCCGCGAGTTCGTCGTATCCTCTCAATATCCTATCCACGGAAACCGTAGGGCATCAATCTCTGCCTTCATTTCAGGAGTCTTCTTTTCTTCGTGTTGGTACATTGGGTGTTTCTTGCCGATCACCCACGGCCAGACGTCCGGATCCGGCCAGGAGCAGGGCCAAAGCTTGGGGAAGACGGCTGAGAAGAGGGCTGCCTCGGTCTCTGGCATGAGGACTTCTTTCATGTCCAAGTTGGGATCATCGGGAGTTTTTCCGTCGCTCCTGTCGCACGGAATGGGTCCCATATTCAGAACGTCATTTCCTGAGTAATAGCCCATGAAAAGTCGCGTCATAATCCAGCGCGGTAGCACTCGGTGGACCTTCTGTTTTTTCGTGACGATTGCGAGGCCTTCTGCACTGGCTACAAACCCGACTGTCGCGCCATTCATTTCTAATGAGAAAGATCTCTTGACGCCGCGCAAGGCTGACGATTTGAATCGAGCGTGGAACTCAGCCGCGAGGTCCGAGGCCAATCCAGGAAGATCAATGATGGACACCATCTCATTGTCAAGGCCGACGAGGTCACACGAACGGCGAAGAAGATAATCACCGCCGAGATTCAGCATGACTTGAGCAATCATAGTCATGTGAGATTGAACCACAGAAATATTTTCAGCATCAGTTGTCTTTGCCATTAGCTTCAGAGCTGCAAGCGAGCCTTCTCTGGTCTGTACAGTCACATCGGCCCAGTCGTTCACCCAGCTGTTCTTCCAGCCCAGGTATCCGACCGGGACGTTCCCTTGTTCGATTACATGAGTTATTGGTCCTGGGCATCCTCCCCCGATCTTTGTGGCGTAAGGATCTTGAAGGAAAGCCACCCATCCGTTTCTCCTCTCCGCTTCATCTCGTACTTTTCTCACTGTCGCGCGAGTTACAACAGATTTGAGTCGCTCACGTGGCAGAGTTGCACAGGGGTGATAGAAGCAAGGAACGAACCCGCAGAGGGCATGGTCGTACTGGCTGCCGTGAACGATGCTCAAGTGAATCCCCTTCTGTCTTGCAAGCTTGAAACATCCGTGACAGCTTCTGACGAAAGCGGGGTGGGGCACTCCCTTGGCTTCCGCTCCGATCTCGTTGGGCCGGATGGCTCTGAGAATGGTTGAGCCTATGCTGAATTGGCACTCATTGAAGCAGGCAGCTCCATACACGACACCCTCTTTTCCAATGACGTAGACTCCCGCTTGTTTCGCATTCGGTAGTGATTCGAATTGCTCCGGCCGTTTTTGCGAAGTGTAACTGAGAAGGCCTGCAGCTTGATTTAGGTCTTCTTGGGACGTTGCTCTGCGGACTACTACATCCGCAAAATTATTAGGGAGCGGGGAGCTTTTCAGCGTTGTTTTCACCATTGCTATCATCCCCTTCTTGAGCCGCTTTCGTGAGGTGTGGAGACGGTTGTTCACCGTCGTCGCTGGGATCTCTAGAAACTCGGCGATGTCTTTTTGTGAATAGCCGTCGATGTAGAAGAGCGTTGTCACTTCGCGCTCACGGTCTGGCAGCGTGCGAACCGCGGCTAGGACACTTTCTCTCAATTCTCGTTGTTCGGCCGTCTTCACCGGGTCGGGGTTGTTGGCGGCGAGGCTGACTGCCGCCGACAAAGGAGCAGTTGGGATGTGTTTTCCGCGAGTCATCCGGTCACAACATTTGAAGACTATGCGCCGCAGCCACCCCGAGAAAGCTGCTGGCTCACGAAGCGCGGGCAGATCGCGATACGCTTGGATGAACGCTTCTTGTGCCGCGTCCTCGGAGAGGTGGAAATCACCTAGAATCGAATAGGCATATCCGTAAGCCATGTCCTGGAGCCGCTTGACGATATCCCCGTATGCTGACAAATCACCCGCCTGGGCTCGAACTACCAACAGTCTCAGTTCTTCCACATCAACTCCCGATCATTGAAGGCCTTCACATACATAGCCCCAACTTCCAGAGCGAAGCTTTGCCGGAATTGCTGTATCATCTTTTGCGCGGCCTAGTCGCGCGTCGTCAGGTGATTTGCGAGGCAAATGATTTCATCGATCGTCAGGCTTTCGCCGCGACGGGAACCGTCGATGTGACATTTATCGAGCAGGACACTGAGTTCTTCTGCTGCTATTTGTTGTTCGAATGCTGCAACGAGAGAGTTGGATAGCGTCTTTCGCCGGTGGGAGAAGACAGCCTGTACTGCCTTGCGAAACGTGGCATAGTCCTGAATACGGTCCAGAAGCTGTCTATTTGGCGTCAGCTTGATAATCGCAGATGACACTTTTGGCTTGGGCCAGAATACATCGGGAGGAAGCGTACGTAGGAGTTTTACTTCAGCGTGCACTTGGGCAATTACCGAAAGAATGCCGTAAGAACTACTGTTCGACGTCGCGAGCAAGCGGTCTGCCACTTCTTTTTGCACGGTCAATACCATCAGGCTAACAGGCAGATTGCTTTCAAGTAGACATGCAATGACCGGTGTGCTGACTGCGTAGGGCAGGTTGCAGACGACTTTGAGCTGAGAGCCATTTGTTGTGGTTCTCTTGAGCAAACTTAGCAGTTCGGGATCCAGGAGATGCTTTGATGCCAGGACGTCTTTTCTCAGAAGCGTGAGATTTTCAAAGCCTTCGAGATAATCTCCACATATCTCTGCGAGTCGACGGTCAATCTCCACGGCACAGACGGTTGCTCCGCTTTCACACAGGTGCCGAGTAAGTAGTCCCGTGCCGCAGCCGATTTCGAGAACAACATCTTTCGGTTGAAGGTCAGCTTCTCGCTTGACGAGCCGCAAGAGATTTTGGTCAATCAGGAAATTCTGACCGAGACCGCGGCTGGGGCGAATGCCGCGTTCCTTGAGCAGGGCGACGAGTTGTCGTTTTGTATGAAGCTCCACAACAACAGATTATAGCGTCGAATCACACAAAACCAAGATGGGGAATTCGTGTATTACGCTTGCCGCCATGTTTTGGCAAGAGCAAATCGATGAGCGTATCTGATGGCGGCGATCATCGAGGTGGCCTGGGCCTTGCCCTGACCTGCGATGTCGTAGGCAGTTCCGTGGTCGACTGATGTGCGAATAATCGGAAGCCCGAGTGTGATATTCACAGCATCGTCGAAATGCAGGAGTTTCAGAGGAATAAGGCCCTGGTCGTGGTACATCACCACAACTGCGTCAAACTCTCCTGCGGCTGCTTTGACGAAAATGGCGTCGGCAGAATGGGGGCCCGTAGCATTGATTCCGCGATTCTGGGCCTGCTTGATGGCAGGCTCAATAACCCTGGCCTCTTCATTTCCGAAACGCCCTGCGTCCCCAGCGTGACAGTTTAGACCGCATACGGCGATTCTCGGTTCGGCTATTCTGAGGAGATTCTTCAGAGCTTTTCCTGTAATCTGGATAGTCCTGAAGATGTTCTCTTGCGTGAGTGACCCGGGTACTTTCTTGAGGGCGAGGTGAGTCGTTACCAAGGCCACCCTTATTCTTGGTCCGGCCAGCATCATCACCGGATGCTTCGTGCGAGTCCTCTGTGCGAGAATCTCCGTGTGCCCGGGAAAGCGAATGCCAGCCATTAGTATGGCCTGTTTGTTGATAGGGCCTGTCACGACGGCATCGATCTTGCCCGTTAGTGCCATATCGATTGCACGGTCGATGTATTGCATAGACGCGCGCCCTGATTCAACTGAGGCCTCACCAATGGGGATATCGCGTGCATTGTCGAAGTCACAAATAACGACTCCGCGAGGGAGCTGGTCTATGCCGGTGGATATTGATGCAGAAGGGTACGGATAATCGATACCAAGTGTTCTGGCTGTGTTGCTCAGGACGCTGGTGTCGCCCAAGACTATAATATCACACGTCTTGCGCGTTTTTGCGTCTTGAAGCGCCTTCAAGATCACTTCCGGCCCGATTCCGGCCGGGTCGCCCATGGTTATACCGATTCGCATAGCTGTGAGTGTACGCTTAGCCTGCTTACATGGAGAAATCTTCACCGAGATAGCGCTGCCGAACAAGAGGGCTGTGGACGATCTCGCCCGGCGTGCCGTGGGCCATGATTTGGCCTTCGTCGATGATGTAGGCACGGTCTGTGACCGATAGTGCTTCTCGCACATTGTGATCGGTCAGCAGGATACCGATACCGCGGTTCCTCAGGTCCCGTATGATGTCCTGAATCTCGGCAACGGTCTTCGGGTCAACACCGGAAAACGGTTCATCGAGCAAGATGAGAGCTGGCCTAGTTGCCAGAGCTCGGGTGATCTCAAGGCGACGCCGCTCTCCGCCGGAAAGGGTAAAAGCCTTGTTCTTTGCCACCTTCGTGAGCCCGAGGTCTCGCAAAAGAACAGCAGCTCGTTTTAGTCGGTCATTGCTCGAATGTCCCAGGGCCTCCAGAACGGCCTGCACGTTTTGCTCGACTGTAAGGCGGGTGAATACCGAAGGCTCTTGAGAAAGGTAGCCGATTCCTTTGCGAGCGCGAAGATACATCGGCAAGCGTGTGATTTCTTCTCCGTCGAAGTATATCCGTCCGTCATCGGGTCGGATCATGCCGACGGTCATCCGAAAACTGGTCGTCTTTCCCGCGCCATTGGGCCCAAGCAAGCCGACGATCTCTCCGGCGTGAACATCAAAAGAGACCCCGTCGACGACTCGTCTTCCGCCATAAGTCTTTGCCAGATTATCTACTTCGAGAGACTGCATTTGATATCCTCAAACAGGACAAGCCGATTGTGGACAAACTGTGGAAAACGCTTTCCGGGCCAGAAATCGGCGGTTTTGCTCCTTTTCCGGGTCGCTATCGTCCGAAAACGGCCTGAAACCTGGGATGTAGGCCGTGGTTGGGCTGTGGTTCGCGTAAATATCGCATGCGCAAGGCCTTGCGGTATTGTATAAAACCAGTGGGTAACGGGTGTATTCCTGTGCATTAGCTGTGCAACACCGAATATTAGCAGATACTTAACCTGATTTTCAATTCACCAGAAGCCACAATAGCAAAATGACTTTGGGGATAAGTGCCTGCTGACGGGCGGCGGATCTCGGCGCAGAGCAGGTTTTAATTGACAAACCTCCATCGCTTGATCGGGCGGAAAATAAAGAATGCTTCGCCTAGCAGATAGTTTTGCGGGACCGTTCCCCACGCCCTGCTGTCACTGCTGATGCGGCTGTTGTCGCCGAGAAAGAAGTACTGTCCCTCCGGGATCAAATAGGGCTCGTCGACTCCGAACTCGCCCTTCATGTTCTTGAGTTGGTTTGGATTCGTGTAGTAAACATCCTTTCTCAGTCGAAGATTCCAGAAAGCTATGTCGGCACCTTCGGCTCCGAAGGCTGCGCCGCTTCTGCCTTGCTCTGGTTCGCATTCTTCGAGGGGGAGATCGTAGGCGTGCTCGAATACTTCCTTGCCGTCAATAACGAGACGGACCACCCCGTCGGCATTGGAAAATTCTATATGATGCTTCTCACCCGCCGTATGTTCGAATGCATTCTCGCCGAGTTCAAGAGCTACTATCTGGTCGTTTTCCTTTAGGACGGGACATCCCCCCGCCAGCGGCAGCTCCAATCTGAAGTGAAACTGATTGCGAGACAACTCCATGACGAGATCGCCGTCTGTTGTCAGAGGCTCAATATCGAAGTCAAGGCAAAGATCGCCAACCACATAGCGATTGCCCAATCTGTACCCGACATCCAATAGACGCTCTCCGTACACAAGTCTCAGTGGATCAGGACTTTGCGTAGCTCTGAAAATGAGCTTGCCGTCCTCCATCGGGATGAAGCTGCTGCGAGCGTTTTGCTCTTCCCAGTGGTTCAGTATTTTTGCTCTCAGCGTGGCGTCGTGCTTGCTTGATGTTGCCATAGCTTCTGAACTCAGGGAAAAGCCTCTGCCGGTTTCCGCCCTTATCTCTTTCTTCAACTGTTTTCTAAGGAGGCTCTCGTCGAATTCCAGCATCCAGAGAAGTTTCTGTGTTTTTGGTGGTTTTCGCTCGATTTTGCCGTCAATCCAGACGTCACCGTCGACAACCTGGATCGACTCGCCGGGTAGTCCCCAGAGACGTTTGATGTAGGTGGTGTGCACATCATTTGGGAATTTGAAGACTATAACATCCCAACGCTCAGGGTCCTTGAAGTGGTAGATTGCTTTGTTGACAAGAATCTGGTCACCCTTGCTGCCGCGACCGGGATAGAGATCGTGAAGGTTTCGATTGAGCATGTAAAGATCGCCCTTGTTCTTATTGCCCCAAAGCGTGGGTTGCATTGAGCCAGTTGGGATCTTGAATGTCTCAATAAGATAATAGCGTACCACCATTGATAGAAAGACCGCGAACGCGATAGCGTGGACCCATTCCAGAACCGACACGCGCCAGTCTTTCTTTTCTTTCGCTTTCTTCTTTGTCATTCAGATACTCTCCCAAATCTGATCGCGGGCGTAACATGATGGCTTCATTATAGGTCAGTTCATAGACTGATAGCCCGCAGCCTATCCTAACAGTTTACATCGAGATGGCACCGGAAGCCAACTGGGCTGTGGACGTTTTGATGACGGTGATAGTCGTGAGAAGCTTCATGATTGCTCATCTGTATTTTGTGCTTCCCCCATTTCATATCTTCTTCTCCATGATCTTAGCAAAATGGGGGTAATGAAGGACGAGATTACTGTGGATTATATCCGCGTGGAAAAGCAAGCGGGGAAATCTGTGGATGCGTGTTCTTTATTCTTCCCGCGCAACATCGAGAACGGCTAGGAAAGCTTCTTGCGGAACCTGGACCTGGCCAATGCTTTTCATCCGCTTCTTGCCTTCGCGCTGCTTTTCCCACAGCTTGCGCTTTCGCGTGATATCACCACCGTAGCATTTTGCAGTCACATTTTTGGACAGTGCTCGAATCGTCTCGCGAGCAATAATCCGACTGCCCACGGCTGCCTGCACGGGTATCTCAAAGAGATGCCGTGGTATTTCTCTGCGGAGACGTTGTACAAGCTTTCGGCCACGGTAGTCGGCTTCGCTTGTATGGACGATCGAGGAAAATGCTTCCACCCGCTTGCCGGCAACAAGGATGTCCAATCGCACCAGATCTGATGCTCGATATTCGATTAGCTCATAGTCCATCGTGCCGTATCCGCGTGTGGCGGATTTGAGCTTGTCGTAGAAGTCATAGATGATTTCGGCGAGAGGCATTTCATAAGTCAACATCACGCGTTCCGGACTCAGGTATTCCGTTGACTTGTAGGTTCCTCGTCGTTCTTCGCCCAGCCGCATCATTGATCCAATGTGATTGCTGGGGATGATGATCGAGAGACGGACGATGGGTTCGCGAAGCTCGTCGATCGTGGATGCGTCAGGCAAGTTTGAGGGGTTGTCAACGCGAATCAAATCTCCCTTGGCGGTTACAGCTTCGTACGTCACGTTGGGGGCAGTTTGGATGAGTTGTAGGTTGTTTTCGCGTTCCAGGCGCTCACGTGCGATTTCCATGTGGAGAAGACCAAGAAACCCACATCGGAATCCGAAGCCCAGAGCGTCGGACGTCTCCGGCTGAAAGCGGAAGGACGAATCATTGAGGCTGTATTTTTCGATAGCGTCTCGCAGGCTTTCAAAGTCGGTGGCGTTGGACGGATAGAGTCCGCAGAAGACCATTGGTTGTGGCTGTGTATAGCCGGGCAGGGCAGTGACGTCTTCGTTTTTTGCGGGTGCTAGTGTATCACCAATCTGGACATCGTGTATCGTTCGGATGTTGCTAATCACATAACCGACAGAACCAGCTTCGAGCCTATTCACCCGTGTCATTTTCGGTGTGAAAATGCCGACTTCATTAACATCGGCGATCTTTCCCGTGCATACCATGCGCACCTTGTCGCCTGAAGCGATGCTGCCGTCGACAACGCGGACATAAACGATGACTCCGCGGTAGTCGTCAAATTCGGAATCAAACACCAAGGCTCTTAGCGGTGCCTCTGGGTCGCCTTTGGGAGGTTCTATACGTTCGACAATCGCTGGCAGTAGCTCATCAATGCCCGTGCCTTCCTTGGCACTCACGCAGATGGCATCGGAGGAATCGAGAGCCAGCACTGTCTCCATCTCGTGCATGACATCCTCAGACCTTGCGCTGGCCAGGTCGATCTTGTTGACCACGGGAATCACTGCGAGGTTGTGATTGATTGCCTGATATGCGTTGGCGACAGTTTGCGCCTCTACCCCTTGCGTTGCATCGACAACCAGCAGTGCACCTTCGCAGGCCGACAGGCTGCGCGAGACCTCGTAGCTGAAATCGACGTGCCCAGGCGTGTCGATCAGGTTGAGTTCGTACTCCTCGCCTTTGTGCTCGTACCTCAGGGTCACGGCGCTGGACTTAATAGTGATTCCGCGCTCGCGCTCCAAGTCCATGTCGTCGAGTAGTTGCTCGCGAAACTCTCGATTAGAGACAGCCCCTGTCATCTGCAAAAGACGGTCGGCCAGCGTTGACTTGCCGTGGTCGATATGGGCTATGATGCAGAAGTTTCTAATGCTTTCAATGCGCATCCAGCAGCACCTATGATGCCTGCGTCTCCGGGGAGAGCGGCTAGAAGGATCTTAACTCTAGCGGCGCCTGCTTCGTAGCTCCGCTTCTTCATTACCTCGCGGACGGGACCAAACAACATCTCTCCAGCATCGGCCACGCCACCCGAGAAGAGAATAATCTCAGGATTGAATATGTTTACAAGATTTCCGCACAGTATTCCGAGGTATTTGCCTGTGTCCTCAATAATCGTGATGGCCAACTCATCGCCTGCGACAGCGGCTTCATGAATGTCTTTTGCCGTCAGACGTTCAGTGTCAATTTTGGCGAGCGACGAAGCCTTCCCCTCAGCAATGGCCTCCTTTGCCCGCCGCACAATGGCTGTTGCAGAGGCATACGCCTCGATACAACCGAAACTGCCGCAGGAGCATTCTGGTCCATTATAACATATTGTTGTGTGTCCGATCTCGGCTGCCGTGCCGTCGATTCCCGCCCAAAGGTTCCCATCCAGGACATAGCCGCCCCCTATGCCGGTGCCGAGGGTCAGTAGAATCATCGAGCCACATCCATGGCCTGCTCCCACCCAGTACTCGCCGTATGTTGCTGCGTTGGCATCATTGACGATAGTTGTCTTGACATTGAACCGCGCCTCAAAAATGTCTTTCAACGGCACATTGATCCAGCCGGGCACGTTGACAGCGATTGTGAGGATGCCTCGCTCCGGATTGACAGGACCGGGCGTGCCGATGCCGAGAGCGTCGATCTCGTCCCATGTCAGGCCAGCCTTTTCGCGAACACTCTCGGCTACTTGCGCTATCCGATCTATAACAGCATCGCGTCCAGCTGTTGCTTCTGTAGAAATCCTATCACGCGAAAGCAACTTTCCCTCACCGGATACCACTCCAGCTTTGATGAATGTTCCGCCAAAATCGATTCCGATTGCGGTCCTTGTCTTATCCATATTTTCCCCAGTGCGTGATTATGTTGCCGTGTTTTCTTCTGCCATTTCCAATGCGCCGGTCAATTCTCCTTATCGAGGATCTTCGATAGTAGAATCTTGAGCTTTTCGAGAGCACGTCCTCGGTGGCTGATAGCGTGCTTCCGCTCGGAAGAGACTTCTGCAAAAGTCCTTCCCAGCTCGGGCACAAAGAAAAGCGGATCATATCCGAAACCGCCGGCTCCCTTTCGTTCTGTGCCGATAACTCCTCGACATGCTCCTTCGACGACACCAAGCAGTTTGTCAGGTTTTGCCAAGGCGATGGCTGACACGTAGCCGGCGCCGCGTTTGCATTCTGGCACGCCCTCAAGTTCGAGGAGGAGTTTGTCGTTATTCTTCTCGTCTGTCGCACCAGGTCCGGAATACCGAGCCGATAGGACACCCGGTTTTCCGTTCAACGCGTCCACCTCAAGTCCGGAGTCCTCCCCTATTACCCACTGTCCCGTTGCGTTGGCAAGCTCCGTGGCTTTCTTGATTGCATTTTCACGAAATGTCTTGCCGTCTTCAACTACTTCTGGGGCCTCGCCCCATTCGTGCAGGGAAAGAAATCTGACCGGCATTCCCGCGGTGATTTCTGCGATCTCTCGGACCTTGTGCAAGTTGCGTGTTCCAACAATAATTGTGTGCATTAGGTTATGATTTGGAATGTTGGCAGAGATTCCTATTCTCCGAGAGCTGCTCGCTGAGCCCGGAAGAGCTTGGCGATACCACTTTTTGCGAGCCCCAGCATGGCGGAGAGATGCTTCTCGCTGAACGGTTTGTGCTCCGCCGTTCCCTGAACCTCAATAAACTTGCCGCCGCGAATCATTATGACATTCATATCGACCTCCGCTTGCACATCTTCTTCGTAGTTGAGGTCGAGAATTGGTTCGCCGTCGATGATTCCTACACTCACGGCCGCTACCGGCGTGAGCTTTGGAGCCTTCTTGAGTCGCCCTTTGTCGACAAGCCAATGGATCGCGTCAGCGAGGGCCACATAACCGCCAGTGATGGCCGCGGTGCGCGTGCCTCCATCGGCCTGGAGCACGTCGCAGTCAATCCAGATCGTTCGAGTACCGAGGTTTTTCAGATTTACTGCGGCTCTGAGTGAACGTCCGATGAGTCGGTTGATTTCCTGCGTTCGCCCCTCCAGGCGACCCCGAACGGCTTCACGCGACTTTCGTTGCGGTGTTGATCCCGGCAGCATGGAATACTCTCCAGTAACCCAGCCGGAGCCTGAATTTGCCATCCAGTGCGGCACTTTTTCATCGACCATTGCGGTGCAGAAAACGCGCGTGTTACCTGCTTCGATCAGAACGGAGCCGTGCGCGTTGTCGGTGTAGCCGCGCACGATTTTGATGGGGCGCAATTCTTTTGTCTTTCGACCGTCCGGTCTCATGCTGTTTCTCCCAGCAATAGATAGAGCAGTCCCTTTTGAATATGCATTCGGTTCTCTGCCTGATCAAAGACGATGGACTGTTTTCCGTCCACAACTTCGTCTGTGATCTCCTCACCGCGGTGGGCAGGCAGGCAGTGCATTAGGACGGCGTGCTTTGGCGCTGCTTTCATCATTTTGGCATTGACTTGGAAATTCTCAAAGGCTGCACGGCGGATTTTTGCTTCTTCCTCCTGGCCCATGCTGGTCCATACGTCGGTATACACTACGTCGGCATTCTTGACTGCCTTGAGTGGATCTCGCATTTCGCGAATAGGCAGCTTGTCTTGGCCGACGTCCCTGCGTACTGCTTTGATGAACTTTTCGTTGAAGCCGTATCCTTTGGGCGCGGCAAGGACAAACCGAATGCCGAGTTTTGCACAGAACCAGGCAAGGGATTGAGAAACGTTGTTGCTGTCTCCGACGAAACAGACGCGAGCTTTGGACAGGTCACCAAGCTTTTCCCGCATTGTGAATATGTCGGCCAGAGCTTGACACGGATGGTGCTCGTCGGACAAGGCATTGATTACGGGAACGCTGGCGTATCGCGCTAGCGTATTGACGGTCTTCTGGGCAAAGGTGCGGATTGCTATCACATCCGCGTAGCGGGAGATAACACGAGCCACATCCGGCACGCTTTCGCGCTTGCCTATTTGAATTTCGCCCTGTGCCACGCTGATGGTGCTGCCGCCGAGCTGTGTCATGGCTGTTTCGAAGGAGAGTCTTGTTCGAAGTGATGGTTTCTCGAAAATAGCCACAAGCGTTTTCCCGAGAAACGATTGATCATGAATACCATTCAGCAGGCGTTTCTTGAGTTCGGCTGATACCGTGAAAAGCTCTTCCATATCTGCGATGCTCAGATCGCTCGGCGAAACGAGTCGCTTGGTTTGCATATCAAATCCTCAGTTTGGGTTTCTTCACAAACGGGTATTGGGCTATTGGTTGAGATACTCACCCAGAGCTTTCTCGAAGACATCTATTCCCTGGTTCGCGATTTCCTTGCTGATCGTCATCGCTGGCATGAAGCGCATGACGGTATCATGTGTGCAATTGATCAGCAAGCCTTTCTGCATGCAAAGCTTGAAAAGGTCAGCACCATTGCGATCCAGCTCGACGCCGACAAGGGCTCCCCTGCCGCGCACATCGAGAATGGCTGGGAATTTCTTCTGCATCGCCCTGAAACGGCGAACCATGTGATTGCCGATACTTCGAGCGTTTTGCAGGAGCTTCTCTTCCTTTATCGCTTCGAATGCGGCAAGCGACGCGGCGCAGGCGAGTGGGTTGCCGCCAAACGTGCTCGCATGCGTTCCCGGCAGTAGATATTGCGCAACTTCGGGCTTTGCCTCAATGGCTCCGATCGCGAGGCCACCGCCGAGAGCCTTTGCCATCGTCATTATGTCCGGCGTGACTCCCTTTGAGTGTTGGTAACCGAAGTACTTCCCGGTACGGCCCATACCAGTTGTCACTTCGTCGAGAATGAGCAGAATATTATGTTTGTCGCAAAGCCTTCGCAAAGCCGGCAAGTAGTCTGGCGATGGTATATTCACGCCACCTTCACCTTGGAATGGCTCGACCATCACCGCACAGACGTCGGACTTGATCGCCTTTCTTACTGCTGCGATGTCGTTGTACGGCACGTAGGTGAATGATTTCACGGCTGCCGGGAGGACGCCCTTGTGGTATTTTGGCTGAGCCGTTGCTGCGATAGCCATGTTTGTGCGGCCGTGGAAGGAGTCTTTCATCGTGACGATACGATGCTTGTTCCCTCCGCGGATGCGGGCAAGTTTTATGGCAGCTTCCACTGCTTCTGCCCCGCTGTTGCAGAAAAACACTTGTCCGCCAAAGGAGTTCTTGGCGATAGTCCTTGCCAACTCGCCCTGTAATTTGTTGTAGTAATTGTTTGCGACGTGAATCAGTCGACCGACCTGTTTTTGCACGGCCTTCACTACACGTGGATGGCAATGCCCCAGACCGTTGACTCCCCAGCCGGGAAACATGTCCAGGTAGCGCTTGCCGTCGGCGTCCCATACGTATGATCCCTTGCCACGAACCAGAACGATCGGGTTGCGGCCGTAGTTGCCGATCACGTAGCGTTGGAACTGTTTCACGTATTCATTTGTTGTCACAATCATTGACTCCTCTGTGCAAGGGAGTGCTGCAGAATTTCCAGATCCGATCATGCAGCTATTTCAATATCTGCGTCCCGATTCCCTTGTCCGTGAAGATCTCAAGCAAAAGTGAGTGAGCAATGCCCGCGTCGATCACGTGTGCCTTCTTGACGCCAGCGTCGAGTGCTGTTATGCAGGCTTTCACCTTGGGCAGCATGCCTCCCTTGATGACGCCTTGCTCGATCAGTTCTTCGACTTCTGTTTCTGTCAGTGTTGAGCGAAGTGTATCGGGATTCTCTGGATCGGTACAGATGCCAGGCACATTTGTCAGGAAAACCACCTTTTCGGCTTTCAGTTGAGCGGCGATCGTCGTTGCCGCCGTATCGGCGTTGACATTCAGTGTCTCACCACTGGGGCCGGTAGCAACCGGGGCGATCACAGGGACGGCGCCGCGGGAGCAAACGTCTCGGATGATTTCCGCGTCCACCTCTGTGAGTTCGCCAACAAGGCCAAGGTCCACACTGGACCCGTCGGCTTCGATGGTTTTCATTCGCTTTGCATGCAGATAGTGGTGGTCTCGATTGTGTAGTCCCACTGCTCGCCCGCCCAGGCTGTTGATTTCTTTCACAAGTGAGACGTTCACCTGCTCGATCAACACCCTCTCGACGACCTTCATTGTTCGTTCATCGGTGTAGCGGTGCCCGCCGATGAAGCGCGACTCAATATTTTGTAATTGCAGTTCTTGCGAAATGAACTGCCCGCCGCCATGTACCAGAACCGGCCACATTCGGACTTGATTCATAAAGGCGATGCTAGTCAGGACGTTGGCCAGTTCACGCCCTGCGTCGTGTATTGCCGCGCCGCCGTATTTCACGACGACGACCTTGTCCCGAAACGACTGGATATATGGCAGCGCCTCAATAAGAACGCCAGCTTTTTCAATGGCAGCTTTCATTCCAATGCTCCTGACTCCGGCCTCATTCCCTTGCTTTGCCGGAGGTTGTGGGAAAACAGCAGATTATACCAGCGACGAACACAGAATCAAGGCTTTCGGCGGCTGCAAGAGATTGACAACGTTGCCTTTCCATCAGGTGAGACAAAGACCTCTGACGGCTTGAAGTAGGACATGGGAATGGGTATCCTATACTCCTTTGTGTGTCGCAAGATAGGGGTTCTTGCGAATCGACAGTTTACAATCGTGGATTCACTTTGTGGAGAATGTCGGATGGTCCTTGAGCTACAGTCCCTACCAAATTTTGGACCTCGAGAACTGACGTTTCAGAATATTCCGGTTTTTCAGTATCAACGTACACTCAAGGACGAACTGAAGGCCAAAAAGGTAAACAAGAGCCAAGCTCTCCGCTGGCTTGAGTCGATGATGGCCGTGCGAGCCTTTGAGGAGATGATCCTTGCCCTGAGAACGGGGGGATATCCGCCTCTAAAGGGTTATGAATATCGTGGCCCCACGCACCTTTCGATAGGTCAGGAAGCGACGTCGGTTGGTGCATGTGCGGCGCTCCAGTTGACGGACTGCATCACATCCACTCACCGCGGCCACGGAGACGGCATTGCCAAGGGGTACGAAGCAACGTACGAGCGCGACGACAAGAGCCTGCGCGACTGGGTTGGCTCATCTGCCAAGGGTCTGAAAGGGTCCAAGCTGCGCGATCTGGCAATCGAAGAGCATATCTTCCGGACAGGCGCAGAGTTGTTTGGCAAGGAAGCAGGCTACTGCAAAGGCCGTGGCGGTGGTATGCATATCGCAGACTTCACATCCGGACATCTTGGAGCAAATGCGATCGTAGGAGGTGGTGTCCCGATTGCGACGGGTGCCGCATATTCTGCCCGATGCAGCCGGAGCGGGCAGGTTGTGGTTTGTTTTGCTGGCGATGGGGCTTTCAATAACGGCGTCGTCCTTGAATCTCTCAATATGGCCACAATGGCACAATTTACCAACAAGCTTGCTAAGAAGAGGTTCGGCGTGCCGATCATGTATCTGATTGTCAACAACCAATACGGAATGACCGGCAGGCAACTCGGCGAGGTGAGCGGTCTGGACTTCATGGCTCGTCGTGCCGCGGGTTACAGTGACAACGGGATGGAAGCCGAAGTAGTGAACGGGATGGACGTATTGGCTGTGTATGATTCGGTCCGACGGGGAGTGGAGCTTTGTCGCAAGGGCAAAGGTCCGGTGCTCCGTGAACTGGTGACTTACCGCTACTACGGTCACTCCCTTGGCGATCCACGTGTCGAGTACCGCAGTAAGCAAGAAGAAGCTGCCTGGAAGAAGCTTGACCCGATAGACGCTTTTGCCAAGCAAATGGTCGAAGCAGGTGTGCTCAAGAAGAACGAGGTGGAGAAACTGCGGAAGAATGTCGAGAAACGACAGGCTCGAGCTGCGGTTCGCGCTGCTGAGTCGGCTGATCCGGATGCAAAGGAGGTGCTGCGCTACGTTTTCACCGAGAAAGTGGAAAAAGACGTGCCCAAGCCCTTTGCGAAGGTCAAGACGCTCAAGCCAATCGAAAAGCCGAAACGCAAGAGCGGTCAAATAACGGTGCGTGATGCGATCAAGGAAGCTCTTATGGAGGAGATGGCACGTGACGCACGTGTCATAGTCTACGGTGAAGATGTTGCTGACTACGGCGGTGCCTTCAAGATTACAAAGGGCTTGGTGGAGATATTCGGTCGTGATCGCGTGTTCAATTCGTCCATTTCTGAAGCAGCTATCATTGGTACGGGTGTCGGAGCTGCGATGACCGGCATGCGACCGGTTGTGGAGCTTATGTATAGCGACTTTGAGTTTATGGCTGGCGATCAACTTAACAATCAGGCAGCGAAGTGGAGCTACATGTCCGGCGGGCACAATTGTGTGCCAATGGTCGTTCGGACCTCAACAGGAGCCGGTAAGGGATACGGAGGTCAGCACTCGCAGGGATTGGAGTCGCATTCGTGTCACACGCCCGGGCTTCGAGTTGTCGTCCCATCAAATGCATATGACTTCAAGGGGCTATTGAAGACGTCGATTCGATGCAATGACCCCGTTGTATTTGTGGAGAGCCAGCTTCTCTACAATGACAAGGGCGAAGTTCCTGAAGAAGAGTATCTTATTCCGTTTGGCGAAGCCAGGACCATGCGTCAGGGCAAGGATCTTACCATTGTTGCTTGGTCCTATCTTGTGGGCGAAGCAATGAAGGCTGCCGAGAAACTGGCAGAAACAGGAGTTGACGTGGAGATCATTGATCCTCGCACGCTCTGTCCATTTGACTATGATACAGTTGTGGACTCGGTCAAGAGGACGGGCAAACTGATTGTCGCTTCACAGGCTTGCAGGACTGGTAGCTTTACAGGTGAGGTTGTGGCTCAGGTGCAGGAGCGTGTGTTTGATTATCTTGATGCTCCCATTGGGCGAGTAGGTGCACTGGACGGTATCTCGCCTCAGGCCTATGTGCTCGAACAGACATATCTGCCGGGAGTTGACGATATAGTCGCCGAAGCGAACAAATTGGTGAATCTATAGGAAGTATTTCAAACTCCTTTGGGAGAGGGCAACTGAACAAGCAGGCGTTGAATCTACTGAAAGATCTGACCGAGGCATTTGGTGTTTCCGGGCACGAGTCCGATGTGCGTGCGATTTTGCGCGACCGAATGCAGGGCTATGCAACGGTGGAACAAGACCGACTCGGAAGTATTGTCTTCAGGCGCAATGGTTCAGTTGACCGTCCGCGAGTGATGATCCCTGGCCACATGGATGAGATCGGCTTTATGGTCAAGCTGATCGATGAAGACGGTTTTCTGAGATTTGCTCCTCTTGGCGGCTGGGTTGATCAGGTTCTCCTTTCTCAGCGCGTGGTTGTCAGAACGTCCAAAGGTGATGTAACAGGCGTAACCGGCAGCAAACCGCCGCATCTCATGTCAACCGAAGAGCGCAGAAAGATCATCAAGCGTAAGGACATGTTCATCGATGTGGGCGCCAAGAACAAGAAGGAAGCACAAGCCTTCGGCATTCGCCCCGGTGATCCGATAGTCCCCGTCAGTCCGTTTACAGTGATGAAAAACGGCAAAGCCATCCTGGCAAAAGCGCTTGATGATCGGGTCGGTTGCGCGCTGTTTGTCGAGTTATTTCGAAGGCTTGCGAAGCGCAAATTGCCGTGCAGCCTGTACGGTGTTGGCACTGTGCAGGAAGAAGTCGGCCTCCGCGGCGCTCGCACAGCGGCACACGTTGTTGATCCCGACGTGTGTTTGGCGCTTGATGTGAGTATTGCCGGCGATACTCCCGGCATCAAGCCCGAGGATGTCAAGGGAAAACTTGGCAAGGGACCTGTCATTCTTTTGTCCGACGGTGGCATGATCCCGAACCTGAGGCTCCGCGATTTGGCCATATCTGTGGCCGAAAAAGAGAAGATTCCATATCAAGTCACGATTCTCGAGGCGGGAGCTACCGATGGCGGAGCAATTCATCTTCACGCAAAGGGCGTCCCATCCTTGTTCATTGGCGTTGCCACAAGATATATCCACAGTCACGCGGGTGTCATTCATTCAGACGATTTTGATAACGCAGTGAAGCTATTGATGAACGTTGTCAATCGCCTGGATCGTCAGACTGTCGAAAAACTCACCCACTGAATACTCACATGCTTTTATAGAGTGAAGCAGCGAAGCTCGGCTTGAGGGGTTCCTTTGGTCGTGCATGTCTATTTTGTGCGCATTGCGTTGCTCTATGGCAACGAAGTGTTGTGGCGGGGATCACTAGCGTAAGGCGTTGTTGGTACAGGTGTTGCGCGTGTCGCTGGGCGGGTGTTCGCGATGTGCCTCTTAAATCGGGCATGTGTAGGATGTGGCCATCGAGATGGGAGGTTGCGGGGATGGCAGGTATGATTGAAGTGGTGTGTGAGGCAATACTTGCGCCATTGCATAGTTGTCTTGTTTCGGCCCTCTTTGGCATGCGAATTGCGGCATTAACGATGTTGTGTGCCTCGACGTCGAGTCTGCAACCGGAGCCATGCGAGAAATGGTGTAATGTGAAGGGGTTGCGGTGAAGGCAGTGCTTCTTATTGCGGGTGTGCTTATTCTTGTCGCTAACAGTTCGTTTTGCCAGTCTTTGCACCTCGAGGAAGAGAGCTGCGTCGTATTTGTAGGGACTTGTGTAGCCGTTCGAGGGCAGTGGATCGGAAAGAATATCTTCACGGATGCTACATTCGAAGTTAGCCGCATCTTGAAAGGTCCGGACCTGAAGCTGGTAACAGTGCGAACATTGGGTGGCCGCGTTGATGGACCTGTTGCTGTTTCCTCCCGTGTTTCCGGAGGCGTGAAGTTTGAGCTGGGCGAAGTGTCGCTTGTGAAGGCCAAGGTGGTCGCAGACGGAGTGCTTTTGGTGCGTAGCTGTAATGAGAGATTGCGCATTGTGGTTGACAAGCGCTCAGGAGAGGAGTTTGTTGTGGGGCCGGAAGGAAAGAGGAGCTTGGCGGACCACCTGCAAGAGCTCCTGTTTGATTCGGCACCGAATGTTGGTGAATAGGGCAGGTGGCGTGTAATGAGGCTTTGGATAGGCTCGATACTGCTGGTGATCGTTGCAGCATGTCCGATTGAGCGCACAGCATTCGGTGGGGCGAATGAGCAGGGTATTGTCCTTCCGGACTATTACGTCAAGGACATTCGCTGGGATGATCTCGCGCTTCCCGTTCAGTGGTACATGCACGAAGAGGGGTGTATCAACAACCATAACAACGGGTTGCCCATATTCTTTTGGATCTCACCTGTGGAAGCGGCTTGGGAGTTAGGAATTGCTCTTCAGTGTTGGAACGACGTAGCAACAACCACTTTGACAAGTGCTTACGCGGGCACGACCAGCGAGGCCGATGTTGGCATGGACGGGATCAACCTTGTTACTTGGGCTGATAGCTTTGGCGTCAGCAGCAACACGTATGCGAGGACATTGATTCATATTGTTGAAGAAGACATTATTGTAGGCTCCTCAAACCGGGATCTGAATGGTGACGGGCATGATGATCTTGATCCGGCTATCTACGAAGACGGTTGCTTGTTGACGGCCGGAACGATTGTTGATGCAGATGTCAAGTTCAACTCCGAGTACTATGATTGGTTCAACGCGTTTTTCTGGTCTAGCGGTGTGCACAGGATAGCATCTGTTGCCGTGCACGAGTTTGGCCATGCCTTTGGCTTGTGTCACTCCCCGCATCTCGTCAAAGCGAGCACGATGTTTGGTTACTCCAGCACTACCAGCAAGACTTCTCAAGACGAGAGGCTTACGCTCGAGACAGACGACGTATCAGGTATTTCCAGATTTTATCCGAACGAGTCAATGAGGTCCCAATACGGCGCTATTGGCGGTCGCGTAATTCTCGATACTGGTAGCCCGGAAGGCGCTGGCGGCGTGAGTGTTGTAGCCATTGACTCTGCGACAGGCAAGACTGTTGCGGGGGGTATCACCTACGGACTTTGGATGCAAAATGGCACTCCAGTAGCCGGTACGTTTTCGATCGAATGGCTGCCAAGAGGCTGCTACGCGTTGGCCGTAGAGTACTTTGATGGCGGCGACTACCGGTGGATTGACAATTACAACTACGATGTGCGATATTCGAATGTCTGCAACGGGAACCAGAGTAATACACATCCTTACGACCCGTATTCACTTGGACTCGATTTCTCTCCCAATGGCGAGCTTTACAAACCCAGTAACACGAGTTCTGACGATTTGCTCCCGTTTGCTTGGGTCAACGTCGCGCCAGGACAGACAGTCAGCCTTGAGGACATAGTCGTCAACACCGATTTTCCGCCAGTACCAGCGGATACGACTCAGATTACATTGGATGACGACGACTACGAGGAGTATGTGTTTACGGGAGGGTTCACTTTTCCGTTCTCCGGCAGTGACTACACGAGCATGTTCATCGGGTCGAACGGTTACATTACCCTTGGTTCCGGGGATAGCGACGCCTCAGAGAGTGTTGCCGAGTTTGCGGGCTCGTTGCCCCGCATAGCGCCACTTTGGTGCGATCTCAACCCTGTCGCCCGTAGCGAACATGATCCATACGACCGGGAAGATCCGGTATGGCGTCCTGGAGGCGTCTACGTCAGTCAAAGTGATAAGAAGTGTGACGTGATATATGTTGCCATTCCTTCGAAAGGCACGGGTCACGCAAATACCTTCAGCGTGAGCCTGTATAAGAATGGCACTATCCGTTTTGCATACTATTATGTGGGAGCAAAACACGCTCTCGTCGGCGTTTCCCCCGGCGGATCATCTGCTACAACGGAATTGAACTACACGGAAACATCCTTTCATAGTGGCAGCGGCGGGGAGGCAGTCTACGAGCTGTTTAGCGGCAACTATGTGCCGCCAGATGTTGTGGACCTTTCGGCACGTGAATTGTCCTTTGTTTGGAATGAGTCTGGCTCCTTCGACATGTTCACAAGACTGCCCGATATGAACTATGACGGCGTGGTCGATTTCTATGACATCTCGATCCTGAGTTCGCTCTACGGAAAGGAGGCCGGTGACGCAGACTACTCGCCCAAAGCAGATTTCAATGATGATGGAGTGGTGAATCATACTGATTTATCTGTGTTCGCCTCTTTCTACGGGACGGAATTCTGAACACGACTTCGTCCAAGCATGTCGATATTCATCAGAAAGAACATGTCAATCGAGGCTGCGGTTCTTCTTGATACAAGATAGTGATGAGCCATACTACTGTGTCACAAGAACAACCCGGATGCGATAGTTTCTGCGCGCGATATCGAGTGTTACCTGTTCACCATTTCCAACATCCGCAAGGACCATTCCGAGCGCCTCTGTCGTATCCGTTGCGCGTCCATTGATTGATAGAATTACATCTCCCTTGCGGAGGAAAGATGCTCCCGGACTGTCGGGACCGACGTTTGAAATCAGCACACCCTTATTGGTGCCGAGCCTGAACATCTGAGCAAGAGAGGCCGTCAACGTTTGAACACTGAGGCCGAGTCTTTTTGCCGCCAATTGCCTTCCCGACGGTCGCGGCACGGCCGTGAGCATGACTTTCAGTGACTTCGCTGTTCCCTTTCGAATTACTTTCAAGTTCAACGTATCTCCTACTTCTTTCTTCAAGATCATTCTCAGGCAATCGATTGCCTGAGAGATAGGTTTGCCGTCAATTTCCACTACCAAATCTCCCGTTTCCAACCCTGCGATTTCCGCAGGTGAATCCTTCTCTACCTCCAAGACAACGGCGCCGCTAGTGCCTGGCTCAATCTCAAAATTCTTCGCATGCTCAGTTGTGACGTCATCGAATACCGAACCGAACATCGTTTTCTTGATCGAGCCGCTGTCCAGCATGGCAAAAAGAGTTTTTCGCACACGGTCAACGGGAATTGCAAATCCTATTCCCTCCGCCTCGGCATGAATTGCCGTATTGATTCCGATCAACTGACCAAAGATATTGACCAAGGGGCCACCGCTGTTTCCGGGGTTGATGGCAGCATCGGTTTGCAGCAAATCCTTGAATACTTCCTTGCCGTCAGAGAAAATCGACCGATTGTTGGCGCTCAATACGCCGACAGTCACACTGCTCTGGAGGCCGTAGGGGTTTCCGAGTGCGATGACCGTCTCACCAATCATCAGGTCACTCGAAGTCCCTAGTTTGATCGCAGGAAACGGTCCTTCTCCTTCGATCTGCAGAACGGCCAAGTCGCTTTCGATTTCTTCACCAAGAATCGTGGCCTCGAGCTGTCGTTGATCTGCAAATGTCACCGTGATTTTCGACGCACGGCGCACCACGTGATCATTTGTCACGACGAGTCCGGATTCGTCAACGATTACTCCGGACCCGAGGCTTGTTGTTTTGAAACGCCTTTCGCCGTGCCTATGGAAGAAATCGTTGAAGAAGTCATCGAACAGCCTACCGCGGAATGATGGAAAAGGGTCCACGCGTCTTGTCACAATGGTCTCTGTGCTGATGTTTACAACTGAGGGTACCGCTTGCTCGACAGCCGTCACGATGGCATTTCGCCGCTTCGGGACCATCTGTTCGGGGACGATACTGGCTTGCGCCGCGAGATGAGCGGTCAAGCATAGCAACGGGATGGACAATAACCTGCCGAACGTGCACATATGATTGCTCCCATCAAAATACACCAGAACGCGTCTCTCAAGAGTATAATATACAATTCTTACGGCACAAAGCAGCAATCCGCGGCCTTCGACAGGCTTGACACCTTCGGTGGAGAGCAATAGAATGTCTCGGTACCCATAAAGGAGATACCAATGGCCAACATACATCAGGGAAATCTCGTTGCCGACGGCAAGAAGTTTGCCATTGTTGTCAGCCGGTTCAATGAATTCATCTCGCGAAGACTGCTCGACGGGTCCGAAGATGCCCTTGTCAGGCACGGAGCGAATGCGAACGATATCGATGTCTACTGGGTTCCGGGGTCTTTTGAGATCCCGGCGACAACGAGGCGAATCGCCGATGCGGGAAAGCACGACGCTGTCATATGCCTGGGTGCCGTTATCCGGGGACAGACCGCCCACTTCGACTACGTTGCTGGTGAAGCCGCCAAGGGTATTGCCCAGGTTGCTCTGAGTTCCGGTGTTCCCACCATTTTTGGCGTGATCACAGCTGACACCATTGAGCAGGCAATTGACCGGGCAGGGGCAAAGGCCGGAAATCGCGGCGCCGATGCTGCAATAACAGCAATCGAAATGGCCAACCTCTATGCCCAATTGAAGTAACCGCTCTTTTGAAAGATAGAGAAACCACGCTATGGCCCGACGAAGCCTTGGAGACCATCTTGTTTCCAATAGTGATGATACCCGATCTAAGGCCGAGGACAGGGGGAGCCCCCTCCGAAGGCGCACACGCTCTCGGGAGATCGCCTTGCAAGCGCTGTATCAACTTGACCTGCTAGGCTCTGAGGATCAGGTTCTACTGGACGAGTTTGTCAGAAGGAGTGATGATGACTTTTCGGTCCAGGAGTTTGCTCTGAACCTCGTTCGGGGTTGTTGGGGGCGGATCGTTGAGATCGACCAGCAGATCGAATCTGTCGCACACAACTGGGAGCTTCGCCGCATGGCCACCGTGGATCGCAATATCCTTCGACTTGCCGCGCACGAGCTTCTGAACGTGCCCGATATTCCGGCAAAGGTCTCCATCAACGAGGCCATTGATCTCGCAAAGAAATACAGCACAGCGGAGTCCGGTGCCTTTGTAAACGGGATTCTCGACAAGATCCGAGCTACCTACGTTGCCTCCAAATGAAATGCCAGACTGCTTGAACCAAGGGTGTTCTGGCTTGTTTGCTACCTCCAGGCACCCCGTTTTGCTTCCTCTACATTCAGTGAGAGTCGATTTCCTGTGAGCCTGCAGAAACTACCTCCGGATTTCGAGCTTATCAAAGGACATAATCTGATTGGCGCCGTCAGGAAGGATGTGTCTTCGTGTCTCGAAACCACCGGTCTCTTCGATGCCGACGCGACTTCCATTGAGAAAATGGAAGGAATCATGAAACTCGGGGGGAGGGGAACTGTCTATTCGGTGCCTTTGCCTTCCTCGGGTCGTCGCATTGTTGTGCGCTGCTCAAGACGGGGAGGCTTTGGGGGGGCTCTTCTCAAGGACAAGTACTGGGGATCAAGGCGACCCTTTCGGGAATTGGCTGTCACTGAGAAAATGCGAAAAGCCGGCATCCCCGTGCCGGAGATGCTTGCCGTCATTGCCAGGAGAGCTCTGGGGCCATTCTTCACGACGGTGATTGTCACGCGTCTGATTGAAAACGCTGTCAACCTCGCTGACTTCCTCCAGGAATGCGGGACAGACCGTGGCTGCATCGGTAGGAAGAAAGCGGTCATTGACGCAACGGCGTGTCTTGTACGTCGCATGCATGATGCTGGGTTTCTGCACGCCGATCTCCAGGCGAAAAACATCCTTGTGCAACAGAGGGAAGAGAGCAATGAGATATTCGTGGTCGATCTCGATGGGGCTCGACATTTGTGTTCATTGGGCAATAAGCCAAGGGAGAAAAACCTTTTTCGCTTGAACCGATCGATTGCCAAGCTCGGTCTCAGTAATGTGACCAGAGCTGACAGGTTGCGATTCTTGCGCTCGTATTTTGCGGACGACCCACTTGGTGACGATGCAGAAGGGTTTCTGATCAAGCGCTGCGACCGGCATCAACGGAGACACCAGCGATTCTGGAGACAAGAAGGGGACTGATCGTTTGTCGTGTCAACGAACAACGAACGAAAGCAGATGATTCTGACTGATGTCAATCAAAAGCCTGACCTGAGAGTCCTGATCGTGCGGCTAGGCGCGATGGGCGATGTGATATGCACGCTTCCAGCGCTCACTGCACTCAGAGAAGCGTTGCCCCAAGCCCTGATCACGTGGGTCATCGAACCAGCCGCCGCCAGTCTACTGTCGGACCACCCTCTTTTGGATCACGTCATTGTGATGCCTCGCCGAAAATCTTACAGCAGGCTACGCGACCTTGGTCGTGTGGTCAAAGGACTCTTGGCCTCGCGCAAACAGCTTGGAGCAGGACGATTTGACGTTGCTATCGATTTTCAGGGAAATCTTCGAAGCGGCCTCGTCACATGGATGTCGGGAGCTTCCGTGCGAATTGGATTTGGTCGCGGCGCCAGTCGAGAATTCAACTCTCTCTTCATCAATCGTCCGGTAACACTTCCGCCGGAGACAATGCACCGTGTCGAGCAACGCCTTCATTTGCTGAAGGGACTGGACATTTGCGCAGGCACTGTTCCTGCTCCTGTCATACCAACAGATGAGTCAGCTAAGAGACGCATTGTGGAGTGCCTCGAAGAGCGCGGCCTTGGCGGGCTTTGGTTGGCTGCAATTCATATCGGCACAAGCCGATTTGGTGAATACAAACAATGGCCGCGCGAAAACTATGTCAGGCTCATTCCGATGTTGGTGAGCGAATTCGGGGTTGAAGTTGTCCTCACCTGGGGACCTGGAGAAAGAGACGCGGCGGAGTTAATTGCGAGTGAAACAACCGGTGCCGTTGTTGGTCCGGAAACAAAATCACTCGTCGAGCTGGCAGAGCTGTACAAGCAATGCCGGCTTTTCATCGGTTGTGACAGTGGGCCGATGCACCTGGCCTCCGCTGTCGGCATCCCGGTTGTTGGGATGTTCGGACCGAAAGACCCGAGAGTCTACGGGCCATACTTCGGCCCCAGAAGGATTGTTGAGATCGACTTGCCATGTCGACCGTGCAAGAAACGTCGTTGCGAAAATGCGCGCTGTATGTCGAACATTGCACCGGAACAGGTTCTTGAAGCCTCACGAGAGTTGTTGGCCGATCAGTCGATCAACTGCTGATACCACATCCTCCACCGTGATAGACGTCATGCAACGATGGTCCTGTTTGCATATCTTCTGCTGACAGGGACCACAATCAACCCGTTTTCGAACGATCATGGTCTTCTCGAGGTTGGCGTCCGTATAGAGGGAGCTTGTGGAACCCATGATCACTACGACAGGCTTGTCGAAAGCGACAGCGATATGGCGGGCCCCGGTATCGTTGGTCACCAGAAGTGTACAGCGGCGCATAAGGGACTTGAGTGCGTCGAGATCGATGTTGCCGACCCGCAGGATTGGATGCGTGGCGGACGAAACCACTCTGTCCGCGATCTGCTTTTCACTCGGCGCTGAGAACAGGATAGGTTGCGCATTGTATCGTTCAAAAAGCAGATCGGCGACCTTGGCGAAGCGTTCTGGCATCCAGCATTTGGAGCTGCCAAATGCTCCGCCGGGATTCAATCCGATCAGCGGGCGTGAACGGTCAGCATTACCGAGAATCTTGTCAGCGGTTGATTCACCCTTGTCGGAGACAAATAACTCCACATGGCGGCTGCAGTTGCGGGCGCCAAGATGGTGGCACAATTCGAGATAGTAGTCGACCATATTCCTTGGAATTACGCGACCGCGTGACCGAATCGGCTGCAGAGAGTCGGTCAATAGCCAACCGCGCCCATCGCGTTGGTAGCCGATTCGGTGGGGGATTCCGGCCAGTCTAGCCATCAAGGCCGAACCGAAGGAATTTGGAAGTAACACAGCAAGATCGAATTGTCTGCGCCGCAGTATGCCTGTAAGCCGCAGAAACCCGCCGGGGCCGCTGTGTTTTCCTTCCCTTTCATAGGAGATGATCTCGTCAAACCATGGCGCATGGTTGTATATCTCGCACACGTATGAACGTGCCAGCAGCGTGATCTTGGCGGAGGGATAGAGATTTCGAAGAGCACGCAGGCAAGGAGTGCTCATCACCGCGTCGCCGACCCAGTTGGGAGTGCGCACAAGAATGTTATGAGGTTCTGGAGACATACCAAGAATACTACCGCGCGATCAGCACTCCGGCAAGTTTGCATTGACTGTTTAGTGTTCAAATGAGAGGCGAGCTGCCACTTGCGAGCTCTGCTGAGAAATCATTGTGCCTCGATTTCGCTCAGGATCAGGTCGGCGGCTTCGTCGATGCTAGTGGCCGAGAGGTCAGCGTGACTGGCCTCTGTCATCATTGCTCGGTCGTGTGAGTCTTGCAGAATCAGAATCGTCCGGCAACCAGCGGCCTTGCCTGCCCCGATATCGGAAGGCGAATCACCGATCATGTACGATCGTTCCAGGATGAGGTGATGTTCTGCCGCAGCTTTCAGCAGCATGCCTGGTTTTGGCTTGCGAAGATCGCTGTCAATCGCGTACTTCTTTATTGTTCCTTCGGCCAGGTACGGGCAGTAATAGACCGCGTCCAGGTCTGCTCCTTCTTTGGCGAGAAGATTCTGCAGTGAGTCATTGGTTCGACGAACATTTTCTTCAGTGAAATAGCCGCGTGCCACCCCCGACTGGTTTGTGACAAGGATCAGGGGAAAGCCCGCTTGTTTGAGCTTTCTGAGCCCGTCGATGCTACCTGATAAGAACTCGATTTGATCAGGAATCTTCAGGTATCCAACGTCGCGGATTATCGTGCCGTCACGGTCAAGGAAGATAGCTGGCTTGCGATTGCTTTCTGTGAGCACGATTGTCCCCCAAGTGCAGAAGCGGAGAAGAGACGGGTCGGTGTCATTCCTATTTGGACGGTCCGAAGAGCTTCTCTTCAATGATTTGGCAGAGTGCGTGAATCACCGTGATGTGGCATTCTTGAATACTGTCAGATGCAGAACCCGGAGCCTTGAGGCACAAGTTGCACGCTTTCGCGAGCTTGCCGCCACTTTCGCCGGTGAATCCGATTGTGAATGCCCCAATTTCATTGCCTTTATTGATCGCCTTGATAATATTGAGCGAATTGCCACTCGTCGTGATTCCTATCAGTACATCTCCCTTGCGCACAAGTGCTTCGACCTGGCGTACGAATACGTTCTCAAAGCCGTAATCATTGCTGACAGCCGTCAGGCAAGAGGTGTCTGTTGTTAAGGCGATGGATGGCAGGCCGCGGCGTTCCATTTTGAAGCGCCCGACCAGTTCCGCCGCGAAATGCTGTGCGTCTGCAGCGCTGCCGCCATTGCCCATTATGTAGACGCACTTGTCCCGCTTCAGCGCTCGAACGATTGCATCACCGATTTTGCCTATGGTGTTGATTTCAGTCGAGAAGAGTCTTGTCTTATTGCGGATAGCATTTTGCAGGAGATCTGCAACCCGGCGAGGAGTGCCTGCTTTCGCGACACGCTTTGCATCCGGGAACGCGATGAAAGGAAGGGGAGTCTCATTGTTAGTCTTTTTGAGCCACTTTTGGAAGACAGTGCAACGTTCGTCTGTCACCTTGTCCACTTCCTTCTTGCCCACTGGGATACCTCCGTCTTGTTTGTGTCTGGCTAGCTCACGGTGTCGGGTCTATCTTTGTATGCTGAGAGGATCTTGCTGACGATGTCGGTTGTGGAGATTCCCTCAAGAATCGGGACGAGAGCTACCCTGCCGCCATAGGATTTCACGAAATCACCACCTACGACTTCATTTTCTCGATAGTCGCTGCCTTTGACGAGCACGTCAGGTCTGACAGCCTTGATGACTCGTTCGGGTGTTGTTTCATCGAATAGCACAATGAAGTCTACCGCCGCGAGCCCGCTCAGCACTTGGCAGCGCTCCTCCTGTGGGATAATAGGGCGATGTTCGCCCTTTATTTTTCGGACAGAGGCGTCCGTGTTCACTCCTACCACCAGCACATCTCCCTGTTCGCGAGCCATGTGGAGAGCGCGGATGTGGCCGGAGTGGAAGATGTCGAAACAGCCGTTGGTGAAGACGATTTTACGTCCTCTACTACGCAGCGGACGAAGTTCATTTTGCAGTTCTTCGAGTGTCTTCAGCTTGCTGGTGTACATCGACACAGAGCTGCGCAGCGTCTCTGTTATTTCTTCCCGCGAGATGGGCACCACGCCGACTTTGCCGACCTCGATTCCCGAGGCTACGTTGGCCAATTGCACGGCGCTTTCCCACGTATGACCAGCTCCCACCACGAGAGCCAACAATCCGGTCACCATGTCTCCAGCGCCTGTGACGTCATAGACGTCCTTGGCGACTGCGGGGTAGCGGACGAACTCGCGGTCGCTCTCCATGAGCGAAATCCCGTCTCTGTCGAGAGTAATGATTGCAGCTTCAACTTCCAGAGTTTCCAGCATCTTACTGGCGGCCAATTCGGCAGTGGCGTCATCCGTGATATCCACGCCTGTAGCGAGAACCGCTTCCGGGCGGTTGGGTGTCATCGCGGTGACCCCGCGGTAACAGTTCCAGTCAGAGTGCTTTGCCGGATCGAGGATGATCTTTTTTCCATGCTTCTGAGCGGATGCGATCGCCGATCTCATGACACCGTTGGCCAGCAGTCCCTTGCTGTAGTCCTCCAAGACAAGAATGTCTTGCTCGGGCATCGACTTCTCGATATTTGCGATGAGTTGGTTACAGAGCTTATCGCTGAAAGGTGCTGATACTTCGCGATCGACTCGAAGGACCTGCTGATTGCGCGCAATATAGCGTGTCTTCACCGTCGTGGGTCGGTCAGGATCGGTCAAGAGAATGCTGTCGTCGAGGTCCAGATCAGTCAGCATCTCACGGAAAGAGCGGCCGCGGCCGTCGTTTCCCACCACAGCGCAGTAAGTCACTTCAGCTCCCAGGCAGTGAAGTATGTTGACAACGGCGCCGGCGCCGCCGAGGCGGTCTTCTTCACTATTGACGCGGACAATTTGGATTGGGGCCTCATAGGAAATGCGGTTGACTTCACCCCAGACGTATCGGTCGAGGATGGCGTCGCCTACGACCATTACTCTTGGAGAGCCGATAGATCGCAAAATGCCCACTAGTTCTTCAGACATGCGCTAAAGTTCTTTCCCGAAAATGATTGGTCCCATCGGGCCGCACTGGGTCCGATTTGCATCAGAATGACCGAAAACCTACCTGGAAACAACCCGAAAATCTCTCAATCCAGACTACTCGTATTATCGGCGCCATTCGACTTGCGAATAGCTATGGTGCCACTAGTGCTGGCACTTCCTCAGCTTGAGGCGGAGCCAGCCAGTTTCTCTTCTCGTTTCTTCTTCCTTACACGCCAGCGTCGATGCAACCAGAGCCATTGGTCAGGACAGGTGCGTATGTAAATCTCAAGTCGCTTCGTGAAAGACGCTGTCAACCGATGGATCTCTCCTTGACGGGGAGCGTTTCGATCCGGCAGGATCGGCTTGTCAAATAGAACCTTGTGTCTGAATGGGGCATCGCGATGGCAGTAGCCAGGAACGACTGCCGAATCAAATCGCAGGGCGAGAGAAGCAATGGTGGAAATCGTGGACGCTGGTCGACCAAAGAAGTCCACTACCACGCCGTCTGACCCTGCGTGCTGATCGGCAACGACGATAAAAGTGCCGCCTGATCGCAGGACCTCCATCATTGCCCGAAGGGCGCCGCGTTTCGGTACTATTCGTTGTCCAGTATTTTGGCGGGTGTGAATCAGATGTTTATCAAGTAAAGGATTGTCAAGGGGGCGTGCAATCGTGGTGATCGGCGTAACGGCCCCGGCGATAGCAATCCCCGCGGCCTCCCAGTTTCCGATGTGGCCGGTCACTATGATAACGCCGTTGCCTCGACGCTGTGCAGTCCTTAGATTCTCAACGCCCTCGAACGAAAAGTAATCTGATATTGTCTCTGGACGGAGACACCGTCGAAAGCGGTTGACCTCAGCAAGGGTTCCTCCGAAATGCTGGTATACACCGCGGACAGTGTCGCGAATCCATTTAGGGCTTCTTTCCGGGAAGGCTGCGCGCAGGTTGTTTTCGGCGATGCGTCGGTGACGGGAATCAAGAAGGTGCAACACGCGTCCAGCCAGGATTCCCATCTTAAATGCCGTGCGCTCAGACACGGATCCCAGAGCCACTTCAAAGCACCGGACGGCGAGGTATTCCAGTTGGTTGCGCATAAGGCTGCGCTTATTCTTGGGTCTTTCTTGTCGTTTTGGTTCCATCTTTACTTACTGCTTCACTCAGAAGCCTTTTCAACTCTTCTTGTCCCGAAAGGAATTGCAGGTCTGCCGATACGGCATATAGAGGGAGTCGCCCGTTCCATCTATCGCCAATACGGACAGCATCTTTTGGTGTTGTCAGCAACAGTTTTACATCGGAATCAGCCAAAGAGAACAGCTCATCGTCACTGTACCAGTGGTGGTCGGGGAAAACCTGCCAAGTCACAGGTTCTATGCCAACGGATTTCAATGTTTCAAGGAAATTCTCCGGCGAACCGATACCACAAAACGCCCCCGTTTCTGTGCGACGTGCGAGATCCAGCACGGACTGTTCGCCACAAGGCACACGTAGCAAAAAGCGAGGCACATACCGCGTTACCGCAATCACGGCACCAGGTGCTACACGTTGGATATCTTCGCAAAGTGTCTCCAGGTCCTGTTTTTCCACAAGATTTGCCCTTGTGAGGACGATTGCGGCCGCTCGTCGCAGTGAACTCGGTGATTCGCGAAGTCGTCCGGCGGGAATTACGCGGTCTTCCGACGGAGGCGACATTGCGTCAACAACGACTATGTCGAGAGAACGAGCCATTCGTCGGTGCTGAAAACCGTCGTCCATCACAAAAACATCTGTCGGACCTTCCCGGACAGCTCTTGTGGCGGCTGACACCCGGTTTTTTGACTGGTAATGTCGCACATCAGGCAAAGCCTGAGCCAGAAGTGCCGACTCATCGTTTTCTTTTCGATGACCCCGTCCATATCCTCGACTCAGAATAACTGGTTCGAGGTATTCTTCCCGGTAAAATCGGCAAATCCATTCGACCAGTGGTGTCTTTCCGGTTCCACCAGTTGACAGGTTTCCCACACTGACAACACAACGGTCAACTTCGTATGGTTGGAGAATCCCGACATTATACAAGCCATTTCGAATGCCTATACATAGCGAATAAGGCATTGCCAGCAGACGGAGAACGGCACCAGCAACCCGGCCGCCTACGCCTGTGGGCGGCTTAGCCACGTACTGTCCATATGCCAGTTTGATTTTTTGGGGCAGACTCACGACCCCGCTCTCTAACACAATCTGTCCAATCCACAACGATGACGTAATTGTACACGTGCCAACGGCTCCATTCAAACAAGCCCGTCACAAGCAAGCAAAGCATTTCTTTCTTGTACGTTGTCTCCTTGAAGCGGACACCCTTTTTTCAAGCAAACCCGTTGTGGCATTATTGCGTTCTGCAGTTAGAATAAGAATGCAAGGAACGTGCCATAGGTAGAAGGATTATCGCGCAATTCAAGGAAGGACAAGGTTGTTGAGTGAAATAGGAGCAACTCCGAACAGTCAAGTTCCTCACGGAAGACTGGATTGCGAGGACCGAAATCAACTCATCGTTTCCCATCTTCCCCTCGTTCGAGCGGTGGCTGAAAAGATCCGTAGCGACCTCCCTCCAACGGTCGAGACCGACGACTTGATGAGTGCTGGCATTTTTGGTCTTGTGAGTGCTATGGAGCGGTTTGATCCTTCACAGGGAGTCAAGTTTTCGACTTTCTGCACGACTCGCCTGAGGGGAGCAATGCTTGATGAGCTGCGAGCTTTGGACGTTGTCCCCCGAACGGTTCGAGGGCGAGCAAAATTGATCGAGAAACGATATGAAAAGCTTGTCAGAAAGCTGAATCGCGCTCCCACGGATGAAGAGCTTGCCGAAGCCAGCGGAATGGGCGTGAAGGAGCTAATGACTACGCAACAACAGTCAGCCGGAAGCGGCCCGCTCTCGTTGACATCATTTCGCAAGACCGACGGTAGCACTTCCGACTGGGCTCTGGAGATTCTGCAGGACAAGAAAGCTCCTGAACCTTCTACCGCGCTCCACCGCGAGGAAGTGCGAGACCTTGTCAACAAAGTTATTCGCAGTCTGCCAAGGGTGGAGCGGTTAATAGTATTGTTGTACTATTATGAGCAGTTTACGATGAGGCAAGTCGGAGACGTGCTTTCCTTGTCTGAGTCGCGTGTTAGTCAAATCCATAGTGATGTGATCAGGCGTTTGAGACAAAGGCTCAAAGCGTACAAGGAAGACTTCTTTGGTCAGACGGCTTAGGAAGTGTCTTTCTTGTAGAAGCTGAGACCGAATTCAAACTTCGAAATGCACGTCGGTGTCAGTTCAAAACTGCTGCTAATAATCTCTGCTACACGAGTTAGTTCAGCTTCCCCTATTTCTTCAGCCTCGATTTCAACCTCGTAGCGTTTTTGTTTTGTACCCGGCGTGAAGAAACGTGAGATATCAAGGGAGAGCTCGAATGAACGCCCACTGGAATGAGTGCCTGTGCGAATAGTCCGTCTTGTGTCAACTTCGAACTGGACGGAGAGCGGCTTCTGTCCAAGCAGCTTTCTCAGTTTTTCCGGGAGATATTTCTTTGCTGCTGTCAGTCGACACTCTTGGCTGTCTGCGACAATAGGCATTTCCAGTTCAGAGCGCACGTGCAGTCCCCGCTTGTCAGCGTGACCGAGGCCCTTCAGTGTCAGCAGCAGTCGGCTCTCTATCGAGCGAATCCTTGCACCGAACCCTGCCTTGCGGATGAGCAGGTCAGAAGTGTCGAAATATCTATCATGGATCGTGATATGCTTGGGCCGGGACAGCCGATAACCGGCGACCGAACTGATGGTTGCGAGTCGTTCGAATGCCGCTGCAGACGGGACGCTGAATTTGAACTCCATTTCCATTCCGTTCAATATACGGAAATGAGACAATCCGTCAAGCTGCGAATACGGCAGGGAGAAAATGTGTCGTTGTAGATGCTCCATTGAGATGTGTAGTATAATCCTTGTGAGGATAGACCAATAGACAGGTACGGGAGGGTCTCGGCAGACGTCGTTTTTCCATCTCCGAATTACTTCATTGGAGTGCTGCAACTCGATGTGGATTGATGTCATAGCATTGATGTTTATTGGCCTTATGGCCTATTTTGGCTGGCGCCAAGGGATATTGAAGCAGATATTTTCGATTATCTCAGTGTTGCTGGCGGTTTTTCTTGCTCGTCACATGGTGGGACTGGTTCAGAATACGATTCATCTGAACTATTTTCCCTGTTTGGTGATTTCCGCTGTGCTAATTTTTGTCGTTGCCAAGCTGGTCTTCTGGAGTGCCAATAGTTCACTCGGGAAATCGGAGAACGAAGAAGTCAAATCGTGGAACAGAACGTTGGGCCTTGTGCTGGGCATGTCCAAAGGACTTCTGCTGGTCTGGGCGACATCGTGTGTGTCCCTGGCTCTTTTGGCACATTTGCCGGACAGCGCTGCTCCATCGTTCCACAAATCATTGCAGGGCTCATTGGTCGGTAGGGTTGCCTCAGCAACGAACCCACTCGGATTCGTGGGCCGTTTCATTGGGCTGCTGCGTGAAGTCTACAATGATCCCCAGAAGAGAGCTGCATTCCTGAATGATCCCAATATGAGAGAATTTGTCAACGATCCCGAAGTGCAGAAATTTCTGGAAGCTCCTTTTCGAGAGAAGCTTAATATCATCAATCGCGACATGATCCGCAAAGCGAAATCGCTGAACGTGCTGGAAGCTCTTGAGAGAGCTAAGAGAGGGGGACGGTCTTAGGCAGGCGCGTTTTGGCCGTTAGCGCTACAGATGATTCCGGCACACTGTTCTGCCGACCTCCGACGCTAGCTTCTCCAGGAGTGTTTCTCCCTCCCGGAAAGCCTCCTCGATCGTCATTGGACGACTCATGATGCTGAAATAGGCATCTACGCCGTGTTCATGAATTGCTTCGGCACCTTCACCGACAGATCCAACGAGGGCGATGACCGGAATGCCCAGCGATTTCGCCACCTTCGCGACTCCAACGGCCGTCTTACCGTAAACGCTTGAGGCATCCAAGCGTCCCTCTCCCGTGATTGTCCAGGCGCTTCCGGCCATCCTCTCACGAAGCCCGACAGCCTCTATTATCAGCTCAATGCCGGGACGGATGGTTGCCCCGAGGAACGCGATCAATCCCGCCCCCAATCCGCCCGCCGCGCCGGCCCCTGGTGTGTCTTTGACCGTTAATCCCAGATCGCTCTCGATGACCTGTGCGAGTCGCCCCAGGGATTGATCGAGAAGCATCACCATCTCCGGTGTGGCACCTTTCTGCGGACCGTAAATCCGAGCTGCGCCGTGTTTACCACACAGTGGATTGGTAACGTCACTGGCAACCAGGATCTGGGTGTCTTTAAGGCGCGGGTCAAGCTGGGTCAGGTCAATATTGGCCAGGTCTTTCAAAGAGCCGCCGCCGCGCTTCAAAGGTTTGCCTTTCTCGTCAAGCAACTCGGCGCCAAGGGCTTGTGCCATTCCGGCTCCTCCGTCAACCGTCGCGCTGCCTCCGATTCCAACGATGATCTTCCGGGCGCCGATGTCTAGGGCGTTACGGATAAGCTCTCCTGTGCCAAATGTAGTCGTAATTAGGGGATTTCTTTTGTCGGGAGGCACAAGGGGCAGGCCGGAAGCTGCCGCCATTTCGATAACACCAGTTTCGCCTTCGCCCAACGTCCCGTACCGGGCATCAACCTGTCCGCCCAGTGGTCCAGTGACTTTTGCCGTGTGGAATTGGCCATCTGTTGCCGCGACCAGCGCCTCGACGGTCCCTTCGCCACCGTCGGCCATTGGTACGCCGATGATCTCACAGTTGGGAATGGCGTTGCGGAGTCCGCGCGCAATTGCTTCCGTTGCTGTTACGGCACTCATGCTTTCTTTAAAGGAGTCCGGCGCGACTGTGATTCTCATATGGTCTCTTGCTTTTCCGTTCAATCCGGGAAATTGCCGGGCCGAGGTAAGATTATAGCATGTAACGGCTCAGGTCTTCGTCGTCGATTATGTCCTTGAGTTTGTCACGAACGTATTCGCCGTCGATAGTGATCTTCTTTTTGCCCATGTCTGGAGCGTCGAAAGAGATATCTTCAAGGAGTCGTTCCATAATTGTCTGCAACCGTCGAGCTCCGATGTTCTGCATTCGCATGTTTGCATCGACAGCGATTTTTGAGATTTCCTCAGTTGCTTCCGATTTGAAATCGATCTTGACTTCTTCCGTCAAAAGCAAAGATGCATATTGCTTGGTCAAGGCATTCTTTGGCTCCGTCAGGATGCGTAGAAACTCGTCTGCGCCCAAATCTTCCAGCTCGACCCGGATAGGGAAACGACCCTGCAGTTCTGGAATCAGGTCTGATGGTTTAGATGAATGAAATGCTCCGGCAGCAATGAACAGGATATGATCCGTTCGAACGACGCCGTACCTGGTCACAATAGCACATCCCTCGACCAGCGGCAGGAGATCGCGCTGTACGCCACCACGAGAGACATCAGGACCTCCTCCCTTTGTCTGAGGAATTGCGACCTTGTCGATCTCATCGAGGAAAACAATGCCCATGTTCTCCGCTCGCCAGAGAGCATCTCGGGTCACCTTTTCCTTATCGAGAAGCTTATCGGCCTCAACTTCTGTGAGCAGAGTGCGGGCTTCGGCGACGGTCAGTTTCTTTTGTTTGCGCTTGCTCGGAAGCATCCTGTCGAACATGTTCTGAAAGTCAAAGCCCATCTGCTCAATACCGCTTGAAGAGATCACTTCTACCGTCGGTGT
>Ga0180434_10001185_pt1 | contig 37839 bp, 33 predicted proteins | sample SS_ome_7_FD_132453 | JGI IMG/M metagenome (GOLD analysis project Ga0180434, IMG submission 132453) | Hypersaline lake sediment archaeal communities from the Salton Sea, California, USA - SS_1_D_2 metaG | ecosystem: Environmental > Aquatic > Non-marine Saline and Alkaline > Hypersaline >... | reverse complement strand
TCATAGCTAAAGAATATTATCCATTTTCCCGCACCCTATCAAATAGGCGTCTCGGGATCAAGTGAGAAATCGAGTCCCTCCGGGGAAAACGGGCATGGATCGAGGTCCTGCGGTTTGCCTTTTCCCCATGCCTTTCGTACCATGTCGCAGATACTGAAAGTGATGTCTGAAGGGGCTTGAAAGCTGTCGGCAGGAAGCGGGTTCTGTCCGGTTCCTGCCTCCACGTGTGGATGAAAAGGGGTACGAAGACATGCTCAGTTACATGAGAGACAACGCGGGTTCATGGATGATAAAAGTCCTCTTGTTCGGTGTTGCCCTGTCCTTCGTGATCGGGTTCGGCATTCTGCCCACCATGCGGGACGAGGGAGGGGGCGGGGTCATCGTCGCCCAGGTCGGCGAGAAGAGAATCACACGGGGTGAATGGAACCAGGCCTATGAAAACCTGATTCAGGTCTACCGGAGGGTCTACCAGGACCGGTTTTCCGAGGAAATGGTCAAGCAAATGCGGCTGCGCGAGACGGCCCTGGACAACCTGATCAATATGGCACTTCAGCTCCAGGAGGCCAGGCGGTTGGGGCTGGAGGTCTCGGACGAAGAGCTTCGGGACAGGATCCAATCCTTGCCCTACTTCCAGCGGAACGGGAGTTTTGCAAAGGATCAGTATCTCCGGCTTCTCCAGATGAACCGGTTGACCCCTGCCGACTTCGAGAGGCAGCAAAGAGATGAGATGCTGGTGGAGGCCTTTCAGAATTTCGTCCGGGGTACGGTCAAGGTGTCGGAGCAGGAGCTTTGGAACAGCTATGTGCTCGAAAACGAGCAGATTCGTCTGGAAGCGCTCCTGGTGAGCCCCGCCTCGTTCGAAAAGGCGGTAGAGGTCGAAGAAGAAGCGTTAAGGGAATATTTCGAACAAAACTCGGAAGGATTCCTGACCCCCGAAAAGGTGAAGGCTGCCTACGTCCTGGTTGCCCCGGGGCCGTATCGGGAGCAGGTGAAGGTCTATACGGGCGACATCGAGGAATACTACGACTCCCACATCGAAGAGTTTTCCACGCCTGAGGAATTGCACGCGAGGCATATCCTGCTGCGTGTGTTGCCCGGTGCGGACGAGTCGGTTCGCATGGAGAAGAGGAAGACCATGGAAGGGCTGCTCGAGAGAATTCGGGCGGGGGAGGACTTTGGAGAGTTGGCGAAGGTCTACTCCGAGGATACCGGATCCAAGAAGGGGGGTGGCGATCTGGGGTACGTAAAAAAGGGCACCCTCGTTCCGGAGGTGGAACGGGCCGCCTTTGCCCTGAAGCCGGGGGAGGTGAGCGATATCGTTTCTTCCTCTTACGGCCTGCATCTGATCAAGGTAGAGGATTATCGTGCCTCGAAAGTTGAGCCTGTGGAGGATGTGAAGGAGAAGATCCGGGAGACCCTGACCGAGGAGAAGGCCTGGAGGCTGGCGAGGCGGAAGGCAGAGGAGGCCTCATGGGACCTGAAAGAGAAAGGGGGCTTGCCGGAGGCGGGCTCGTCGCAGGGGGATTTCGTCGTCAAGGAGACGGACTACTTTTCCCGGAAGGATGCGATCCCGGACCTGGGACGGGAGGCTTCCTTTGTCCGGACCGCCTTTGCCATCGACCCGGGCCTGATGAGCGAGGTCATCCGGGGGGACAAGGGCTACTATCTCCTGCAGGTGATCGAGAAGAAGGCCCCCGAGACCCCGCCCTTCGAGGAAGTGCGCGATCGAGTGGAAGAACAGTTTCGTCGGGAAGAGAGCAAGACGCTGGCGAAGAACAAGGCGAAAGAGGTTCTGGAAGCAGTTGCAAGCGGCACCCCCGTCGATACCCTGACCGAACAGGAGGGGGTCGAGGCGATCGATGCGGGCTTCATTACCCGCCTCCGGAAGTTCATCCCGAGGATAGGTGCGTCGGAAGAGATCCTCGAGACGGGTTTCAATCTGACGGAAGGGTCTCCCTGGGCGAAACAGGTCTTCGAGGTGAACGGAAAGTTTTATGTGATCCGAGTCCAGGAGCGGCGTGCAGCGGACCGGGAGGCGTTCCTGGCCGCGAATGAAGATCTCCGGACGCAGCAACAAGCCAAGAAGGCCCAGGAGATCTATCGCGAGTGGCTCGCCGAGCTTCGCAAGCAGCAGGAAGTGAAGATCAGCAGCGGAGTCGGGGCTTGAGCCGCCTCCAGCCGAGGACTTCCCGAGAAGGAGGTGTTCGATGAATCCCGCTGTAGAGATTGTGCCTGTCTTCGAAGACAACTACAGCTTCGTGCTGACCCTTCCGGGCAAGGATCGGGCCATCGTGGTCGACCCGGGGGATGGGGACAAGGTCTGGAGTTTCCTGGAAGAAAAGGGGTACGCGCTCGAGGCGATCCTGGCGACCCACCATCACTTCGATCACGTGGCAGGCATCGAGTTTCTCTGTGACAAGATGCAGGTGGATGTCTACTGCTTCAAGGACGATCTGAACCGGGTCCCGGGGGCCGGCCTCGGACTCGAGGATGGGGAGGAATTCGAACGGGGCGGTCTGCGCTTCCGGACGCTTCATGTGCCCGGACATACCTCCGGTCACGTGGTTTACGTATGCGGAGATGCCTTGCTGTCAGGAGATACTCTCTTTCTCGGGGGGTGCGGGCGTCTGTTCGAGGGGACACCGGAACAGATGTTTCATTCCCTGTACGACAAGATTCTCCCGCTGCCGGAGGAGACCCGGATCTTTGCAGCCCACGAGTACACGGTTCACAACCGATCCTTCTGCCTTTCGATCGAGTCGGAGAATGTGGCCTTGAAGGAGCAACTCAACGAGTCGAAGGCACTCTGCAAGAAGAATCTTCCAACCGTTCCAGGTTCTCTGAAGACCGAGAAGGAGTCGAACACTTTCCTGCGATGCAGGGAGCCGGCCGTGGTTCAGGCCGTGCAGGCCAAGGCGCCGGACACGTCCGGCGATCCGGTCTCGGTCTTTGCCGCTGTCCGGGCCATGCGTGACGTTTACTGATTTTCGGCCCGTCGAACCGGGGCGACACCGCTATGAAAGAACCAAGCTACCTAGCCACCTTCCATTCAGGGGAACTCGAGGCCCGGGTGAAAGGGCTGATCGAGGACCTCGCCTCTTGTGATCTGTGCCCACGAAGGTGTCGAGTCAACCGCCTGGAAGACGAGAGAGGGTTCTGCAGGACCGGGCGGCATGCAGTCTTCTCGAGCTTCGGCCCTCACTTCGGGGAAGAGGACCCGCTGGTGGGCCGAAGGGGATCCGGCACGATCTTCTTCACCCACTGCAACCTGCTCTGCAGCTTCTGTCAGAATTACGACATCAGCCACGAGGGGGCTGGTCAGGAGATCGAGCCGGAAGGCCTGGCCCGCGTCATGCTGAACCTGCAGGACCAGGGATGTCACAACATCAACTTCGTTTCCCCCAGCCACGTGGTCGTTCAGATCCTGGAATCCTTGCCGACGGCGATCGAAGGGGGGTTGCGCATCCCGCTGGTCTACAACACCGGAGGTTACGATCTTCCGGAGACGGTCAGACGACTGGAAGGTGTGGTGGACATCTACATGCCCGACGCGAAGTTCAGTGACGGAGCGGTGGCCGAGGAACTGGCTGACGCGCCGGACTATCCTCTGATGTGCCGGCAGGCCTTGTCCGAGATGTATCGGCAGGTCGGGGATCTCTGCCTGGATGAAGCAGGGGTTGCGTGGAAAGGCCTTCTCATTCGACACCTGGTCATGCCGGACCATCTTGCGGGAACCGAAGAGACCTTTGCGTGGATCGCGGGTCACCTCTCCACGAACACGTACATCAACGTCATGGATCAATACCGTCCCTGCGGAACCGTGCAGGGACATCCTTCCCTGTCGAGACGGATCACGGGCGACGAATACGAAGAAGCCCTTCGGATTGCAGGACGATACGGGTTGCGTCGCCTCGACCAGCGAAGAGCCTTCCGAGTCTTCCGGCGCTGACCCTCTGCACGACACTTTTCCTCTCTTTCCTCGCTTTCCCGAATGCCCCGCAAGTCGCAGTCGTGAGCGTTCCTGCTCACTCTCACCGACGATCTTCCGCCTTCAGAGGGTGAAGGCCGAAGGGGAAATCGTTATGTGCTCCTAGCCACTCGTTTTGAAGCGGATCGCCGGACAGGGCCTTGGGGTCAGCGATGAAAGACTAACGGAGTTCTTCTTTCGTGCCGAAAAGAGAATATATACGATCTCGAAAGGGGTGAAAAAGGGTACATCTTTTTTTGAAAATGTCTATTTTTTTTCTTGACATACAATATCTGGTGTGGTTAAAGTACCGGAAACTCAAAATACAGTAATCACCCACGTTTTGGGTTCTAAATATAAAGTTATAAAGTGGTGAGGTAAAAAAAAGAAGGCGAAGTGAATCCCGGAAAGTCAAAGAAGTACAGGAGGAGCCTTATGGCTACGAAGAAGAAAGTCAAAAAGGCAGTTAAGAAGAAAAAGGCAGCAGTGAAGAAGAAAGTTGCCAAGAAGAAAAAGGTCGTGAAGAAGAAGGTAGCCAAGAAGAAGAAGGTCGTGAAGAAGAAGGTAGCCAAGAAGAAAAAGGTCGTCAAGAAAAAAGTAGCCAAGAAGAAGAAACCTGCAAAGAAGAAAGCAGCGAAGAAGAAAAAGGTCGTAAAGAAGAAGGTAGCCAAGAAGAAGAAACCTGCAAAGAAGAAAGCAGCGAAGAAAAAGAAAGTCACGAAGAAGAAGGTAGCAAAGAAGAAAGTCACGAAAAAGAAGAAGAAGAAATAGGGTATCAGCCGCTCCTGCAGCCTACACGAGCAGGCAGGAAGCAAGAAAAGGGGCTCCCGAACCATGGGTGGGGGCCCTTTTTTTTGTGTGTGTACGATCCTCCTGTCCCGTCTCGGCTCTTTTGGGTTCCATGTTCCGGCAACGAAGTCCCTCGTCCCACACGGCGGAACCTGGGGCGCACAGCGCCGAGTCCTTCGGTATGCACACGGGGACTCGGGAAGCCTCCACGAGTCACCTTGCAAGAGCCGAGCCTTGACAGGACGATCGCACGGGATGCCCGGCGCCATGCCTCCCTCCGTTGATCTGCTGCAGAGGGCCCTCCGTGCCCGTGCCCGACTAACCGCGGCACCGGGCATTTGGCGGCTACCCCCACGCAGTCGCGTTCACGTGCTCTTCAGCTTCTTTCGCTTTGTTGAACCGGGTACGGGCACGAATTCCCGCCGGAAACGGCAGAGCAGGTGGTTTGGCCCTTCTAATTGACCCACCCGTCAACGCCCTTGATTCTGGGCATCCTTTTCCCTCGTCGACTCATCGAAGAAAGATGTCCAGACTGACATTTGGAGAAACTTGGAGAAACATCGATGACGGAAACGATCATGGGGAACGGTGGAAGAGGGCTCCGAAAAGGCCCGTTGCTGGAGAAATTACTGCATCCGGCAGCCACGTCGATGATACGAGTGGCCTGTGAGGAGTTGTTGCCGGACGGGAACGCGCAACTGCTCGAGTTGTTGCCCGGTCCGGTGAACCTTATGCCTGAGGGAGATGAGCCGAACGTGGTCATCGGCCTGGGTTCTCGGCCGGAGGAGCTGTCTCGGAATGACGGGTTGCGGCATCGCATCCTCGCAGACCTGAATAAGGAGCCGCTCCTACCGTTCCGCAGCGATTGCTTTGATGGGGCTGTGTTCTTCTTTGGAGTCGAGACGCTGTGCACCCCGGACAAGGTGTTCGAGGAAGTGTCGCGCGTCCTCAAGCCCGGGGCCGTATTCCTGATCGTTTACTCCCCGGTTACCGACTCGGCCTGCTGCCATTCGAGATGGAAGTTGATGGACGAGCAGGAGCGGCTTTCCACCATCGTCTCCAGTTTTGAAAGGGCCAAGTCCTTTGGGCCGGTCACGGCCTACGGCACGAAGAAACGATTTCGATCCGACGCGAGCAAGAAGCAACATCCCGTGAAAGACCTGGCACACGTCGGAATTGCCTATGCCAAGAACCGTTCGGCCGAGGCCCGAGCCGGAAGGCTGTTCGGGACCCTGGAGAGACCTTACGAGGAAGAGGCGGATCCTCTGCAATGTCCCTACTGCGGTGACAGGCTCAGGAAGTACGAGGTGCCGCATTCTGCCTACGAGATCGACTACTGGTACGAGGCGGACTATCTCTACATCTGCTTCAATGACGAGTGCCCGTATTTTGAGCGGGGCTGGGAGTGGATGTGGTCGAAGATGAGGCGCAACGTGTCCTACCGCCACATGTACAACCCCACGACCCACAAGTCAGGACCCATCCCCGTACCTACCTCCTATGCCTTGCGTGACGGAATCGTAGATGACGCGTGAATCGGCTTGAGGCGCAAGTTGCAGCAATCGAGGGATCAGGGTTCTGGGGTCAGGGGTCAGGCCCCACGCATCCTCTCCCGGAATGGGTTGCGCCGAGATTTTCCTGGGTTCATTCTTTCCCCCCTTCGTGAAGTCGTCCATCACGAATCTCGTCCGTAACCCGGGAGAGTACGGTGCGGTTATGTACACGGGCAGGCAAGGGAAAGCTTTAACTGCCATTCTCCAGTCCGAGGCGAAGAGAAGAGGACGGTACCGCCTGGGTGGCTGGGGGCCTGATCCCTGAATCCTGGTCCCTGATCCCCCACCAGCGCTCGTGGGGAATCCGCCGGGCCCGAAAGAATCGTATGCGGATCGTACGCGAGCCAAAAAGAGAAACGGGCCTGAACCTGTCAGACCCGTATGGTTACTGGTGGAGCTGGACGGGATCGAACCGACGACCTCGTGAATGCCATTCACGCGCTCTCCCAACTGAGCTACAGCCCCACATGGCTAACCGCTTATTATAAGACAATTTCCCGCGAAGTCAATCAGGGATACTCCGGTTGGATTCCCGGGGAGCTTTCGTGCTAGGTTGGAGGAAACGGTTGCCAAGACAGGATCCCGCGGCACGAGATCGGGTACAGCCACCGATCTCCCCCGGACGATCTCCGCAAGCAGCAGAGATCGGTGGCTGTCCCCGATCTGCAAAGGGATGATAGATCCAGATGTTTCTCCGCCTCTTTCTTCTTTTTACATGCATTCCCCTGGCTGAACTGTACCTTCTTCTGCAGATCGGATCGGTCATCGGTGCCGTCAATACGATCCTTCTTGTCATCATCACGGGCGTGCTTGGCGCCTACCTCGCCCAGCAGGAGGGACTCCGGACGCTGGAGAGGATCCGGACCCTGATGGGGCGAGGGGAAATGCCGGGTGAACCGTTGATCGACGCACTCCTGATCCTCGTGGCCGGGTTCGTGCTGATCACGCCGGGCATCCTCACGGACCTGCTCGGGTTTCTGATGCTCATCCCGGCCACCCGGGCACCCATTCGAAGATGGATCAAGGGCCGGTTGGAGCGGAAGTTTGCTGACGGGAGTGCCGCCGTGTACACCATAGACCCGAACGAGAAATGAGGATGATGCACCGGGCCGGCCCGCGGAAATGGCTTCTGGTCGTGATGCTCTCGGCCTCTTTCGCATTGCAGGGCTGCTATTCCCTGAAGACCTTTGGCATGCGGAAAGAGGTCGTGGTCATGGAGACGACGGCCTACTGCTCCTGCAAGAAATGCTGTGGGTGGAAACGGAAATATGGACTCTTCTTCTGCCCCGCGGTGTATGCGAGCGGCCCGAAGAAGGGGGAGAGAAAGAAGGTGGGAATCACCGCGGACGGGAGCAAGGCAAAGAACGGGACCATCGCAGCAGATACGCGCCGATACCCCTTTGGAACGATCATGAATGTCCCGGGATACGGATGGGGCGAGGTCCACGACAAGGGGTCGGCGATCAAGGGGAATCGGCTCGACCTGTTCTTCTCCTCCCACAAGAAAGCACTGGAATGGGGGAGAAGGACGGTAAAGGTCGAGATCTATCGGTAGAAGGAGATCATTTCGAAGACGTTGCAGATCTGACGTTTGCTGTTAGGTATTAGCGGTTAGGTCTTAGCCCTCCCCCCTCCCTTCCGTTCGAGGACGAGGATGATCGAGAGTCCCGGTGGGGGCTGGGAGCCAATACCGAATACCCAGGGAACGCACACGGGCACGGTCGGTGAGGAGCGGGGATAGGTGGACTTAGGTGTCCTCGACCTTCCAGCCTTCCTCGCCGAAGAACAGGGGGAGTTCTGCTGCACACACGGGTCCCGGGACGACGGGTTGTCGGGTGCGCCGAGAGAGTTCGTCGCACAGGGGTGCGGCCAGGCCGGGCAGGTACAGGGTAGATGCGGGCGCCTTGCTGTTCATGCCTTCTTGCTCGAAGGCCTTTGCGATTCGCTCGGTACTCATGACCTTGTAGACCAGGGCCATGTCTACGGTGTGCCCGTCCGTGTCCACCACGAGATACCAGAAGGGGCTGATCGTGGTGGAGAGGACGGCGGAGAGTACGGCGATGCTGAGGTCCGAATTGCCGGACACCAGGACAGGAGAATCCGGGCCCGGATCGTTTATGGGGTAGAGCCCGGCAGGCCCCGGGCTGGGAAGCTGGAGGACTTCGGTCGGGGGCAGAATGTCTTCCGGGCGCGCCGCCCACATAAGGGAGAGAAACCTGCCTTTTGACATTCGGCACGCGTGAGGACGGAGTGTTCCGGATCGCAGCTTACGGAGGAATTCATCCCGGTCCTGAAAACCGCATGCCCGGCAGTCTTTCGATGAGAGATATGTGTCCAGGGAGACCTCTTTTTCGTACAAATCGGCGTGGAGCATCTCTGTCTCTTGAACCTCCTGTTGAAGATCGTGTGGACGACGAGCATCCCGGTAAACAAACCAGCAAATCACTTTAGTATCATTAAAGGAATGGACAAACAACCCCTACAGCCCTACACCCCCCTGAAACCAGATGACCGAAGGAGAGGGCATTATGTGGAACCCGACGAATTGTGATCGCTGCGGAGACTGTTTTGTGGAGTGCCTCTACGTGGACTGGGACCGCGAGAAAGCGGTTCACGAGATTTCGAACCTGATCGGCACCGGTGAGTCGGAGATTCTGACGGCATGTATTAGCTGCTGTGCATGCAACGAGTATTGCGAGAAGGGCGCAAATCCCTGGGACCTGATCCTGAAGAGACAGGATGAGACAGGCTGCCTGTCCATTCTCCCAAAGGCGCCCGCTATGTTCGAAGCGGCGGTGGCGGCGCCCTCCTCGGTTGTGCAGGGAGAGCCGGGCAAGCCGACCCTTTCCCTCTGCATGATGGAGCCCTTGAGCGCGAACATCTTCAAGGGACCGATCTTCGAGGGCCTGACGGTCCTCAAGGGAGGGGACTACTTCTGCAGAATCGGCTATCTTCACATCGGCCAGGAAAGGCCCATAAGGGAAGGGGCGCAGAAGGTCGTGGACAACCTGGCTGCCTCGGGGGCGGAGGAGATCATCTGCTTTCATGAAGACTGCTATGCCCTGCTCGTGGGAAAGGCCCCGGACTACGGGATCCGCGTCCCCTTCCGGCCCGTTCACCTTTACGAGTACCTGCTTGACTACGTAAAGGCCCACGAGAAGGAGATCACAAAGCTGAATCTCAAGGTGGCCCATCAGGCGCCGTGTGCGTCCCGTTACAGCCGGGACAAGGACCCTCTCCTGGATGAGATCTGTGACCGAATCGGGGTCACCCGTGTGGACCGGGTCTATGACCGCAGGCGTTCCCTGTGCTGTGGGGCCCCGCTCCTTTCGAGAGGGGAGGGGGAAGAATCGATGAGGATCGGACGGCTGAACCTGGACGACGCCCGCAAGTATGGCGCCCAGGCCCTCTCGTTCCTCTGCCCCATGTGCAACCAGACCCTGCGCCGGGTCTGCGACGCCTATGAGATGCCCCGGTACGCGGTTTCCGATCTGTGTCACATGGCCTTGGCAGGGTGACTCAGAGCCTCGGCAAGCGCTCGGCCGATAGATGCTATTCAGGTGTTAGGTATAAGGTATTAGGTATTAGCTCCCAACCCTTGCCACCACCAGGACTCTCGATCGAACTCGACTCTAACGGAAGGGAGGGGGGTGGGCTGATACCTAATACCTTATACCTAATACCCGAATCGCCAACACTATCGCATAATTGGGTCCAGCCATCTAACGGTGTGCGCCGCGGCAGATCGGGCACGGAACCCCGGGGAACCACTCTTTGAAACCGCCGCAAACCTATGCTATACATTAGAGCCTTACGAAAACCATAGGGATTGTCATCCTCCCGTCCTGTTGCCCTATCTACTAGGAGAATCTTTATGGCAATCAACAGGAGAGACCTCTTCAAGCTCGCCTTTGCCGGGGGAGGGGCCGCACTCGCCAACCCTTCGGCCCACGCCCGGGCCTCATCGGGCCACGAACTCGACCCGGATCGCTGGGGCATGCTGGTGGACACCACGAGATGCATCGGGTGCCGCCATTGCGAATGGGCCTGCAAGAAGCAGAATGAGCTCCCCTCCGCTCCGCTCACGCAATTCGGTGACACTTCGGTCTTCGAGACTCTTCGGAGGCCCGATGCGACTTCTTATACCGTGGTGAACCGCTTCGCCGGGCCGGAGGGCGAGGGCAGTCCGGTGTATGTGAAGGTGCAGTGCATGCACTGCGACTACCCGGCTTGTGTGTCCGCCTGCCTCGTGGGGGCCTTCGAGAAGGTGAAGTCCGGGTCGATACAGTACGATGCCTGGAAATGCATGGGATGCCGGTACTGCATGGTGGCCTGTCCGTTCCAGGTTCCGGCCTATGAGTATTTCAACGCGCTCACGCCGGTGGTGCGGAAGTGTACATTTTGTTTCGAACGGGTGAGCAAGGAAGAGAAGTTTCCGGCCTGTGCCCACATCTGCCCCAATGAGGTCATGACCTTCGGGAGGCGCGCGGACCTGTTGAAAGCCGCCCGCGAGCGAATAGCGAGGGAGCCGAAGAAGTACATCCCTCACATCTACGGCGAGCACGAGGTCGGGGGCACGGCTTGGCTCTACCTGTCCAGCGTGCCGTTCGGCGAGCTGGGCCTTCCCGTGCTGGGACACACGCCCGTGGTCCAGCTCAACGAAACGGTCCAACACGCCATTTTCAAGCACTTCGTTCCCCCCATCGCCCTGTACAGCTTCCTGGGCGCCATGATGTGGATGCACCGGGACAAGAAAGAATAGGGTGTCCAAGAAGAGTAGGAAGCACCCCCTAACCCTGGGACCTGTCCGAACCGAGGAAGAGAATCATGAGCCACGCAGAGGAAGCCTTGCCCCTTGAGAAACCTTTGTTCACGCCCGGCGTGTTCCTGCTCCTGGGACTGATCACCATCGGGCTCGGGTTTGCCGTGTACCGGTATATTTTCGGTCTCGGCTCCATGACGAACCTGAATGACCAATACCCGTGGGGCATCTGGATCGGCGTCGACGTCGCCTCCGGAGTCGCGCTGGCTGCAGGTGGTTTTACCACCTCGGCCCTGGCCCACATCTTTCACAGGGAGCACTTCCACGCGATTGTCCGTCCCGCCCTGCTCACGGCCATGCTCGGCTACACATTTGTCGGTCTGAGCCTCATGGTGGACTTGGGCAAGTACTACAATATCTGGCATCCCATACTCCCGAGCATGTGGCAGGGGAACTCGGCCCTCTTCGAAGTGGCCATGTGCGTGATGTGTTACCTCACCGTCCTGTATCTCGAGTTCGTTCCCATCCTCATCGAGGGGCTCAAGGGCAAGCTGAACCTGCCCGCTCCCCTCGACCGTCTGCGAGGCCCTGTGGAGTCCCTCCTCAAACAGGGCTGGGTTCAGCAGATCGTTGAGCTCGCCGACCGTTTCTTTGGAAAGATCATGTTCCTGCTGGTCATTGCGGGCGTGGTGCTCTCCTGCATGCACCAGTCATCGCTGGGCGCCCTGATGGCGATTGCGCCCTACAAGGTGCACCCGCTGTGGTACTCGCCGGTCATGACGCTTCTGTTCCTCATGTCCGCCGTCGCTGTGGGCTATCCCATGGTGATTTTCGAGTCCATCTGGGCCTCCCGCGCCTTTGGCCGGAAGCCGGAGATGGAGATCCTGACCCCGCTGGCCAAGTTGATCCCCTTCTTCGTGGGGGCCTACATCGTGGCGAAGATCTCGGATCTCGTTATTCGGGATGCGTATGTGTATCTGTTTGACGGAAGCTTCCAGAGCATGATGTTTGTCCTGGAATTCGGGTTCGGCGTTCTGCTGCCCTTCTTTCTGCTGCTATCGGATCGGGTCCGCCGGTCCCCGACCGGCCTGTTCATCTGTGCAGCCCTTTACGTGATCCTCGGGGTGCTCCTCAACCGCATCAACGTGTTCGTGGTCGCTTACAAGCCTCCGTATGCGGAAGGCCCGTATATCCCTTCCATCGGTGAGGTCGCCATCACGGTGGCCATGATTTCCACCCTGATTCTGTGCTACCGGGTGATCGTGTCCATCCTTCCCGTCTTGCCGGCTCCGGAGGGCGAGGAGGGTTCGCACGCCGCCAAGGCGTGATTCGAGAGATCCCTGGCCAAAGGAAGAAACGAAAGAGACAAACAAGCAGCAACCCATCAGGAGCTTACAGGATGAGCCGCATAACAGGAATGCCCTTGTTGATCTGCTTCTTCTTTGTGCTGTCCCTCGTACCGGGACATGCCGGCCCGGACGAGGGGCGGGCAGAATGCCAGTGCCCCTGCCCCTGTCCGGAGGAATCGGTGGCGGAGCCTTCTGCGGAGTCGGGCGAAGTCGCCGAAGAGGTCGTGCTGAAGCAACTCGTGGAGGTGTACGAGGAAGTCCTCTTTTCGCACGCGGACCACGCGGACATGGTGGACGATGGGTGCACCGCGTGCCACCACCACGCCCCTCCGGGTGTGTACCAGAAATGCGGGGCCTGTCACGGCAAGGGCCTTTTCGAGGCCGACAAGCTGAACATGATCAATCTGAAGGCGGCCTACCACCGCCAGTGCATCGAGTGCCACGTGGAGTGGGAGAGCGGGCCCACCGGGTGTACGGAGTGTCACGAGATTCGCGAATAGGAACCGGACGGTTCTCGTCGGTCACGAGGGGGGAGGAGGAAATGAAGGCATCGTATACGCTGTATGAGGAGACCCAGATCCTTATGGCCGGGATCAGGCTCTTCAAGCACCGTGAGGACAGGCTGCCCTCGCTGAAAGAACTCGCAGAATTCACGCGCTTTTCCGTCGAGTCGGTGCACCATCTCACGAACCGGCTCGAGAAGATGGGGGCCCTGGAAAGGATTCGGGGCGCCTTTGATGATCGAATCTGCCTGAAGGACCCCTTGCAGGCGGAGGCCCTTCGTGAGGCCCCGGATTCCCCGGACATAGGAGACGATGTCAAGCAGTGGAAGGAAGAACGGGAAGGCAGGCTGAAGGAAGTGGAAGAGAAATTCTCGGGAGATGCGGCCCGACAAGAGCAGCAAGACCAGTTTGCCGAGATCGAGCAGAAACTCAAGAAGGGGGGAAAAGAGGAACGCAAGAGCCCCCTGGATGACCTGTTCTCCAAACACCTCAAAGACTAACAGCCCGCGCCTATTGATCTCTTCTTCACAACTTCAACCGCCCCTTGACCTTTTCCCCATTTGCCCTTTCGCCAACGCCCAAGCGGCGGATTCGTGCTCCTTGCCTGTGAACCTTGCCCAACACTAATCTTTATCCGGGTAGTAGACCACATCCTCGTCCGTAATCGGCTGATCGAACCGGTCATAGGCCTCGCGGATATACACGGGCAGCTGGAACATGCCTTCGTGGAGTTCTCCGGAATAATACCTGAGCTTGAAATTCCCTTCCTTCACCCTTGAAGTCACGTCGATTCCGGCCGGGTCGTGGGCCCTGGAGCCCAGGATGAAGCTGTAGATCTCGTGGAAGGAGTGACTCATGTAGCTGTAGGGCTTCACAAAGGGGAAGATGGCGGCCATGGTGTTGTAGATTCTCGCGTGAGGCTCGATACGCACGGGATGCAGGGTCTCACTCTGGACGACCACGCAACCGTGTGCAGAGAGCCGACGGCCTACGGTTTCGTAGAACTCCCTGGTGAACAACGGGGTGGAAGGCCTTCCCTCCAGGGGGTCGGAGATGTCCACGAAGATGGCGTCAAAGGTCTCACGGGTCTCCTCCAGAAATTTCCTGCCGTCCATGAACTTCAGGTCGACCCGGGGGTCTTCGTAGGCGCCCTGTGACCAGGAGGCGAGGTGCTCCTTGCAGATATCGACGAGTTCTTCGTCGATATCGATCATGACGATGCGCTCGGGCTGGTGTTTCAAGACTTCCCGGAGGGTCGCGCCTTCCGAACCGCCTATGATGCAGACCGAGCGGACCGGCCCGTGGGAGAACAGGGCGGGGTGGACGAGCATTTCATGGTAGATGAACTCGTCTACTTCGGCAGATTGCGTCATGTTGTCGAGAAACAGCATCCGGCCGTATTCGTAACTGTCCACGATGTCGATCTGCTGGAACTTCGAGTGCGTCGACAGGACGTGCCGCTTCGCCCTGTGCGACAGGATGACGTTCTTCGTCTTTTCCTCGTACCAAAACGCGTCCATTTCTCTACCCGCGATTGCCCTGATGAGGTTGTCGTGCGAAAGGGGAAAGGGACCGGACTCGATGGGGCGTCCCGGAGTCCTGATCCTCAGGCCGGCGGAACGGCCGCCATCGGCTTGTGCCGGAGCTCTTCGTGGGGGGGCAGAACCAGAGTGCCGCGCTTTACCTCCATGACCGACGTTTCCTGCGCCTGGAGTTCCGACCGGACGTGCTCGAAGATCTGCTCTGTGTTTACCTGCGTTCCGCAGGTGAAGACGTCCAGTGCACAGTAACCGAACTCCGGCCACGTGTGGACGGCAACATGGGATTCAGCAATGACTACGACGCCTGTGACTCCGTGGGGGGAGAACTGGTGAAAGCAGGGTTTTATGATGGTGCCGCCCGACCGACTGATCGCCTCGGTAAGGATCCGTTCCAAACAACCGGGGTCGTCCAAAAGGGTTCTGTCGCATCCGTATAGTTCCACAATCAATTGTTGCCCTAAGGACTTCATCGTGTTCCCTCCCCTCGGTCTGCGTTGTCCTTACCGATGGTGGGGCCTTCTGGATAGGTACTTCTTCTAGAAGCCTTCTATCTCACCCCTTCCTGTGCTGGTCTGACGTTTTGCTGATTCTCGTTGACAAGCCAGCGTGCCACAGTTTGTCCGGTCGTCTTGATGGCGGGAAAAACGGCCGAAGAGGTCGAAAACCGAAGAATAGTTGGACCCGGCCTCATTGAATTTAAACTACCCCTGATATAATATGTTACGATATTTGTCAACTTGCTTATGCGAGACATCCGAAGATTCACTGAGCGGATCGGGCCGCTTTCGATGGGCGAGGCGCGTCGCCCCTTGGCTCGGTTGCGCGAGTACTATTGAGAGAAGTAATGAACATCAATACATTATACGATAGACTCTCGAGTGTTCGTTTAACAATATTCGTCTGTATCCTGCTGGCGACCGTCTCGGTCGTGGGGACCGTGATCCCGCAGAATCTGACCGTTGAGCAATACGGCAATCTTTACGGGCAGGGCGGTGCGAGGTTTGTCACGGGCCTCGGTCTGACCGATCTGTACCACTCGGTGGGCTTCGTCCTTCTCCTCTGCCTGCTGGCCGCCAACCTCGTGGCTTGCACGACAAAGCGCCTGCCGGGCACGTGGCGTTCCCTGAGAAGGGATGCCTCCCCTCCCTCGGATGCGGCCTTCGAGAACTGGAAATGCCGGGAGTCTTTCGTCTGTTCCGCGAGCGCGCAGGAGATGGAAGACAGGCTCGAGGGGGTCGTGGCCAAGGCTCTTGGAAAGAGACCGCGAAGGAAGACCGTGGAGTCCCGGGGCCAGATCCTCCTGGTGGAGAAGAACCGATATTCACGCCTGGGTCCCTATGTGGCGCACGTGAGCCTTCTCGCCATCCTCCTGGGCACGCTGTGGGGGGCCGTGCAGGGCTTCAAGGGCGGCCTGCAGCTCGCGGAGGGAGAATCTTCGTCCGAAGCGTGGCTGCGTACGGGGGCGCAACGGGTCCCTTTGGGGTTTCAGATACGCTGCGACCGGTTCGTGTTCGAGCAGTACCCGGACGGTACGCCGAAAGAGTATCGAAGTGAAGTCACCCTCTCTGAACTAGAGGGGGAGACCATCAAGCGCGGGACCATCCGGGTCAATCACCCCCTCAGCTACAGGGGGATTACGTTCTACCAGTCCACCTACGGGTCCCTCCCGGAACTGAAGCTTCGAGTCCGTGACCGGGAAGGGGGCAGCGAGTCGATGGTGACCACGAGGCTCAACGCCCCGTTCCTGCTTCCCGGAAGTCAGGGGGATCGGGCCATGGTCGTGTCGTTTCAGGAGAACCTTCACATCCCGGAAGAAATGGCCAGGGTCACCTCCTTTTCCAAGAGAAGTCTGGGGCCTGCCGCGCGGATCGTCCTGTTCAACGACAAGGGCTTTGGCGAGCCTTTTTGGGTCTTCCGCGACCTTCCGGACATGGGCAAGAAGACAGAGCGGACCCATGCATTCGTCATGGAAGATGTTCGGTTGATGTCCTACACGGGACTGCAGGTGGTCAAGGACCCCGGAACCCCCCTCGTATGGATCGGTTGCACGTTTCTCGTCATCGGATTCCTGATGGCACTCTTGATGGATCACGAAATCGTCTGGGTCGCCGGTGAGGTTGCCGGCGAAAACCAATACAGGGTTCGAGTGGCTGGGAGGGCCGTGCGGCATCCGGGAATCTATGCGGCACGTTTCGACAGACAAAAGCTTCGTCTTCGAAAAGGGCTTTCTCCATGGCTGAAGAAGCCTTTGGGGGACCTATGACTGAGCCGACCTTGATTCGCCTCTGCATATTCGTCTACATGGGGAGTTGGCTGCTGTACCTCGTGCACGTGGCCTTCCGGAAGAAGGCCATGGGCCTCGCGGGCGACGTGGCTGCCGTGGTGGGCCTGTTTCTGCAGACCCTGTCTATCGGCGTGAGATGGATGGAATCCCATCGAATGGGGATCGGGCATGCCCCCCTGTCGAATCTCTACGAATCGATGGTCTTCTTCGCGTGGACCATCGCTCTGATCTACCTTGTCTTCGTCAGGAAGCTCCAGAATCGGCTGTTGGGGGCCTTTGTCATGCCCCTGGTTTTTCTGGCCCTTGCATCCACCTCCCTGATGAACCCGGAGATTCAGCCCCTCGTTCCCGCACTGCAGAGCAATTGGCTGACGGCTCACGTGATCACCTGCTTCTTTGGATACGCCGCCTTTGCCGTAGCCTTCAGCCTGAGCCTGCTCTACCTCTTGAAGTTGAGGGGAGGAGAAGGCGCGGAAGGTTTCCTCCGGGCCCGCCTGCCTGCTGCGGAACTCTTGGACGACTACTCGTATCGAATCATCGCGGTGGGTTTCCCGATGCTCACGCTCGGGATCGTCACGGGCGCCGCCTGGGCCAACGAGGCCTGGGGGACCTATTGGAGTTGGGATCCGAAGGAGACCTGGTCACTGATCGTCTGGTTGATCTATGCAGCCTACCTGCACGCCAGGCTCGCACGGGGATGGCAGGGAAGGCGCGCCGCCTGGCTCTCCATCATCGGATTTGCCGCCACACTGTTTTGCTACCTGGGGGTCAACCTCTTTCTTTCCGGTCTCCACAGCTACGCGACCGGCTAGCCCAAGAACCAGGCTGGCGTAGACTCTTCATGAGCAATGTCGATCGAATTCTGAAGCAGAAAGCCCTGGCTTTCTCCCTCGTCGCCGCGAGCGCGCTCGGAACGGTGTTCAAGGGACAATGGGGTATCCGAGGAGGCCCTCTGCTCGACGGGCTTCTGATTGTCTGCTTCACTCTGGGGTTGTTTCTCTGGCTGGGCTCCAAGAGAATGGAACGGCGAAGCCGCCGGGAAGAAGAAAAGAGGGAATAATCGAAAACAAGAACCGGGAAAGGGCCCGTCCGAGGGGCCTTTGCAGAAAGAGACGAGGACGAGTGAAGTCATGTCAAGGAAACGCTTGCGTAACATTGGAATCGCGGCCCACATCGACGCGGGGAAGACGACCGTAACCGAGCGGCTTCTGTATTTTACAGGGGTCACGCACAGGCTCGGCGAGGTTCACGACGGCCAGGCCACCATGGACTTCATGGTCCAGGAACAGGAACGGGGCATTACCATTGCGTCCGCCGCGATTACCTGTGACTGGCAGGATCACACGATCAATATCATCGATACGCCCGGGCACGTGGATTTCACCGTGGAGGTGGAGAGGGCGCTCCGGGTTCTGGACGGCATGATCGCGGTGTTCTGCGCCCTGGGAGGGGTCGAGCCCCAGTCGGAAACGGTCTGGAATCAGGCGGACCGATACAAGGTGCCTCGCCTGGCCCTCGTGAACAAGATGGACCGGGAGGGGGCGAGCTTCGACCGCTGTGTGAGGCAGCTCGAGGAGCACCTCGACGCGAACCCGGTGCCCTTTCAGCTCCCCATCGGGGAAGGGGACGGCTACAGGGGGATCATCGACCTGGTGTCGATGAAGGCCTTTGCCTTTGAAGAGTTCAGGCGGATCGAGACGGAGATCCCGGAGGAACTGGTCGAGGGGGCCCGTCAGGGACGTGCCAACCTTGTGGAGAAGCTCGCCGAATTCGACGAGGACCTGCTCGAAAAGTTTGTGGCAGAGGAAGAAGCCAGTGAAGCGGAAATCCGAAAGGCGGCGCGGTACTGCGTCCTGAACTCCCTGTTGACGCCCGTGTTCTGCGCCTCGGCCTACCGGAACATAGGCGTCCAGCTCCTGCTCGACGCGATCGTCGACTATCTGCCTTCTCCGGCCGACAAGGGGAGTGTGGTCGGGTCGGATGCAGACGACCCGGAGAAGAGCCTGGTCTGTGTCCCCTCCTCCAAGGCAAACCTCGCCGCCCTCTCGTTCAAGATTATCCATGACCCCTTCGTGGGGCAGCAGACCTTCACCCGGATCTACTCCGGCGAGATTTGCTCGGGACAGAAGGTGCTCAACTCCACCCGGTCCAAGCAGGAGAAGATCGGACGGATCTACCAGATCCATGCGAAGAAGCGGGAGGAGATCGAGCGGGCGGGCCCGGGTGACATCGTGTCCCTCGTGGGCATGAAATTCACCAAGACCGGGGACACCCTCTGCGACCCTGCCCACCCTCTGCTGCTCGAGAGAATCGCGGTCCCGGAGGCGGTCATCCAGCGGTCCGTGGGGGTGTCCGTTCAAAAAGAAGAGCAGAACCTGCACCGATCTCTGCGGAAGCTCACCATGGAAGACCCGTCTTTCTCGTTCTATGTGGATCCGGAAACCCGGGAGACGGTCATGGCGGGCATGGGAGAATTGCACCTCGAGATCGTGGAGGACCGTTTGCGCCGCGAGTTCAAGGTTCCTGTCGTGTCCGGCGAGCCGGCGGTAAGCTACCGCGAGTCGATCACGCAGCAGGCGGAGGTCGACTATCGTTTCAAGAAACAGACGGGCGGAAAGGGGCAGTTTGCCCACGTGGTCCTCAGGATCGAGCCGAACGAAGAGGGGGAGTTCGAATTCCTGGACCTGATTCGCGGGGGTGCCATCCCTCGGGAATTTATCCCGGCGGTGCGCCGTGGCGTGGCGGATACGTTGAACGCGGGTGTGATGGCCAAGTTCCCGATTGTGGGCATCAAGGCGGTGCTGGTGGACGGCTCGTTCCACGAGGTGGACTCGTCGGAGAAATCCTTCTACACCTGCGCGTGCCTTGCCTTCAAAGAGGCCTTTCAGAAGGCGGCGCCCCAGTTGCTCGAACCGGTCATGAAGGTTGAGATCGCCACCCCGGACGATCATATAGGGGACGTAGCCGGAGATTTGTCGAGACGCCGCGGGAGCATTCACACCATGCGGCGATATCGAAAGGGATCGCAGAAGCTCGTGGGGAGCGTTCCTCTTTCCGAGATGTTCGGGTACGCGACGACCCTCCGGTCCCTGAGTTCCGGAAGGGCGAACTTCTCGATGGAGTTCCAGGCCTTCGAGCCCATACCGGCGAGTCTTGTCGACGGGGTTCTGGCAAAGGTTCGGGAGCAGCGGGAAAAACGGCTGAGAGACAAAAAGTGACAGGCGAAAGGCGAAAGGGGTGGACTATGTATTGAAGAGGGGGAGAAGTAGACCAACACCCTGAGCTGGCCATTTGCAGGTTAGGAATACCTCTTCAATACGTAGACAACCCCTTCGCCCTTTCGCCTATGTGTTAAGACCTGAGGAGGGGGCCGTGTCCAAGTACCGTATCCTCACAGATGACGCGAAATGTACGGGGTGCCTGCGATGCCAGCTTGCCTGTTCGCAGGCCTACCAGAAATCGTTCAACCCGTCCGCAGCAAGGATCCGGATTGATTTTCTAGGAGCGGACTGTGCAATCCGGTTCACCGAGGACTGTGTCGCGTGCGGGCTGTGTGCCGACAACTGCCTGTACGGAGCGCTCGAGAAGAGTGAGGAAGGGGGGGCGTCATGACCTTGGGCGGTTTTGCAGGGACGGTCCTGGTGGTCGATCTGACCCGGGGAGTGATTACCAAGGAGCCTCTCGACCCGGCGCTTGCCAGAGACTTCATCGGTGGCTTGGGCCTCACCGTCAAGCTGGCCTATGAAAGCCTCGAGCCCGGAACCGATGCCCTGGCCCCGGAGAACCCGATCGTACTCGGGGCGGGCGCGCTCGTAGGTACGGATCTGCCCGCCTCGTCCCGCCTGTTCTCGATCACCAAGTTGCCGACGAGCGGTACGATCGGCTGGTGCGGCGCCGGTGGCGTCACGTTCGCCTGCATGCTGAAAAACGCCGGCTACGATCACATCGTCGTCAAGGGGCGGGCCGATCGGCCCGTGTACCTGGAGATCATCGACGACCGGGTGGCCCTTCGGGATGCATCGCCCCTCTGGGGGCTCGGCGTGTCCGCCACGTGCGAGGCCCTCTGGAAGGACTACGAACGTCCGGCCGGTGTGGTGGCCATCGGCCAGGGGGGCGAGAAGCTGGTGAAGTTCTCCATGGCCTATGTCGACCGGATCGCCACCCTGGGGCGAGGCGGGTTCGGTGCGGTCATGGGCTCCAAGAACCTGAAGGCGATCGTGGCCCGGGGCACCCGGGGCGTTTTGGTGGCGGATCGGAAAGGATACAAGACCCTCAAGAAGACGATCTTCGAAAGAATGCGTGCCTACCCCCATCTCAAGGAGTGGCAGGAGATGGGCCTGATCAACTCCTTTCCTTTCGTTGAGAGGGACACGTACCTCAACATCAAGAAGAGACGTGTGGCCTGCGTCTCGTGCCCCATCGGCTGCAAAGACGTGGTGGAAATAAAGGATGGAGAGTTCAAGGGACAGGTCGTGTGCTCCAGCTCCGCCATCAATCTCTTCACGCCGGTCATCTACGGGATGAAGGACTACAGGCAGGCAATCAAGCTGATCGCAGACCTGGACGAGTACGGCCTGGACATGTTCGAGTTCATGGGCCTCATGGTCTTTGCCAAGGCCCTTACCGAGAACGGGCTGATCCCGCGCGACAAGGCCGAGCCGAAGATTGCGATCGAATCGCTCGCCTCGATGGAGGCCTGGGCAAGCAAGATTGCACGCAGGGAGGGGCTCGGAGACATCCTGGCAGAGGGGTTCCCGGGCGCCATCGAGGCATTCGGTGACAAGGCGGAAGAGCTCGCGCCCGCCCTGGTAAAAGGAATGCATCCCTATGCCGGCCCTGGGGCGGCGTTGCCGTGGCACCTCTTTGGGTCTATGGAGCTCGGCCAGGTCCTGGACCCACGTGGTCCTCACGTGGGCTCGAGCGGGTCGCCCACGTACTTTGCGCGACGGCCCCTGGAGGTGTTCCCCGGGCAACTGGACCGGATGGGCGTGCCGGAGGACGAGATCGAAGCGATCCTGCCGAAGGGAGACAAGGGGGAAATTGCGGGCCTGAAGGTCGGCGGGCTCCTGAGGCACTCGCACCGCTGGTTTGCAGTCCTTGGTTCCCTCGGGGTCTGCGCTCGTGCCCAGATCAATCGCTTCTACAGTGCCTCCTTCTGCGCCGAGGCGTACGAGGCGGTCACCGGGATCGAGACCCCCGTGTCCGCACTGCGGGAGCGGGCCGACCGTGCCTGGACCCTATTGAGGCTCGCGAACCTGCGGGAGGGGTTCGAGCGAGAACGAGAAGAGGTCCTGCCCCACAAGTGGTTCGGCGACCGCGGCTTCCAGGACTATGTCAGCGAGAAGCCGCTTACGGTCGAGGAAACCGAACAGATGATCGACGACTACTACCGCGAGTGGGACTGGGACCCGGAGACGGGGATGCCCACCCGGCAGGCCCTCGACCGGCTCGGGCTCAAGGGCCTGGAATAGCGTCGGAGGCCTGACCCGAAGGTGCCCGGTACCCGGCACTGCCCCATGCCCGAAACGCGGCGGAAAAGCCCCGGCAGACCGGCCGCGCGGGGGCACGGTCTTCCGGTTCCTCTCCTGGACATATTATTCCAGATTCATGCTCTCACCTACCATTCCGCCCGTCTCCTCCAGCCCGTTTTTGGGATTGAATTCGGGGACAGCTGCCGAGTTAAGCCATTGATTATGAAAGATATCTTCCGCGAATTCGGTGGCTGTCCCCCGTTTGTGCGCCCGATTATAAAAAAGTTCTTGACAGGGACCTGCATAGTGGGATAGGTCCTGATGAATAAGATTCATGTTCTGAATGACTCAAGCGAAGGCACGACCATGCCGAAGCAGCCTGCCTCTCAGCCGGCCCTCGTGACCGCAAAGAGGCGCAGAAGAGAGAGAGACCGGCGATACCACACCATCCTCACCGCCGCGGAACGCCTGTTCTGCGATCAGGGCTACGCCAAGACCAGGATCCAGGAGATTGCCACCTCGGCAGAGGTGGCCGTGGGCACGGTCTATCTCTATTTCCGAAACAAGGAAGACCTCCTGATTCGTCTGCTCGACAAGATCGCATTCGAGTTCAGGGCCTTCCTCGGGGAGGGATTTCGAAGAGGCAAGACCCCGATGGAGAGATTCCAGAACGCCGGCCGGGGACTGTCTCAGGCATTCTGGCGTCTGAACCGCCCGCACGTGATCATCCTCTTCAGGGAATCGGTGGGGGTCTCCCAGGACGTGCAGGCCCGGCGGCGGGCGATCATCGAACGGATCAACGAAGATACCGAAGCGGCCATTCTGGAAATTATGAAGGAGTACGGGCTCGAGGACCCGCTTGTGGCTGACACCGCCGCAATGGCGATCGAAGGAATCTTCGAACGCGTGGCCTACCGGTACCTGATCTGGGATGACCGTCCCGACGAGATCGAACCGGTCATCGGAAGGGTGATGGACTTCATCGGCGGAGGGGTGATGTCTGTGTTGGGGAGTCTCGGTGAGTCTGCGAAAGAGAACGGTGGGTCAGACAAATAGAGGAGGCTGAGGAGAGAATCGCAAGGGAAGTACGGAAAAGGGTCAATGCCATTAACAGGTAGAGGGGGGACATGATGGCTTTGAGGAGATGGGTGTTTTCGTTTGCAGGGCTTTGCCTTCTGGTGATTGGGCTTGCCGGAAGAGCAGGGGCGGTCTATGTCGATTCGGAGCGTACCTTTCGAATCATCGCGAAGGTCCAGACCAGGGTTACGCTCCGGCTCCAGGACTCCGACGGGTTCACCGAGCCGAGAGATATAAGCATCGGAGACCTCGTGCAGTGGCGGAACCTGGCCCTCATCGAGCTCGATCACGACCTCAGGGACCTGACCGACCAGTTGGATGTCCTGTATCCCCTGAAGGCCCTGGACATTCGAGCGAAGTACCACATCGTGGGCCGGTTCATGTACGACGCGGTCTACGACGTCGGCCCTCAGTCCTTCCAGGACGTAAAAGACAACGACAAGGAGAACATCACCAGCTTTAGCCACCAGTATGACCTGTGGGAGTGCTATCTGGATCTCTCCCGACACAATGCATTCCTGCGTATAGGCAAGCAGAACCTTGCCTGGGGCGAGACGGACGTTTTCCGGCTTCTGGACGGCATCAATCCCCTGGACAACACCTTTGGCGGCCCCTTCGAGGATCTGGACGATCGACGCATCCCGTTGTGGATGTTGCGGGGAAGCTACAACTTTGGAAATGTGGGCCCCATAGGTTCGGTGACCCTGGAAGGGTTCTGGGTGCCGGGTAACTGGGACGCGCGGGTGGCACCGATCGCGCCGGCCGGGACACCGTATGCCGCCCCCAAACCGGCTTCACCGCTGCCCACGGTCCTGGTCGCCCCGTCCAAGGTAATGAGCAGCAGCCGGTGGGGCGTGAGGCTGCTGGGCGTTCTTGGAGGGAACTACAGCTTCAACATCGCCCATTACAAGACCTACATGGACATCCTGTCCCTGCGTCTGGCGGTCGGGGACAGCCCACTCGATGCGTGGTCGGAATTGAGCTACCCGGCCGTACAGATCACGGGCGTCTCCATGAACTTCTGGGAGAGTCACACGGATGTAATCGTCCGAAGCGAAGTAGCCTGGTTCTGGGACGAGCCGGTGTTCATCCCGGAAGTCAATCTTCCGATTGAACCGCTTCCCTTTCCGATTCCCGGGGTGCCCGGGCTGCCGCAGAACGGAACGATCCCGAAGAAGGACAAGCTTAAATGGATGATCGGTCTGGACAAGAATGTATGGATTCGGTCTTTGAACAAGACCAGCACCTTCGTGATGTCCTTCCAGTGGTTTGCGACCTGGGTGAACGATTTCGACGAGCGGATGCGGCAGCCGCTGGCCCTCTACCCGGAATCGACGAATTTCTCGGCGGAAAAGGAGTTTTCGAGCAACTTCACCTTCCTGACGAACACGATGTACCTCAAGGGGGCGCTCAACCCGCAACTTGTTCTGGCCTACGACATAAGGGGGGCATGGATGTTCGTCCCTTCGATCAAGTACATTTGGGAACCTTTCCGGTTTCTGGTCCAGTACAGCGGAATCGTAGGGAACATGAGCGGTTTCGGTGCCTTCCGGGATCGGGACCAGATCGCCTTCATCGTCACCTACCAACTGAACTGACGGGGAGACGTCAGTGAAACTGACGGGGAAGCGTTAGCTGAGCCGTCATCCCTGCGAAAGCAGGGATCCATTGGCCCACTATGTTGCGAAAAAAAGGTTCCACAAGGCTTCTTTCAGATACGAGGAGAACTCAACAAATGAAGAAAATGGCTCATGCCCCATTTTTCGCCGGGAGACGTAAGCGGAGCCGTCATCCCCGCGAAGGCGGGGAGCAGGGGATCCCTTGGCATAATGTGCTGAGACTGCGCATTAGGAACAGAAAAGGAGGAGAGTAAAATGAAGGAAACATACAAGCTTGGTATCCTCGTGGTCAGTCTTTCGTTCTTGGTCTTTCTGTCTACGGCAGTCTCTGCCGATGTCTCTCCCGGAGATGTGATCGATACGACGAATTGGCAGAAGGCCGAGGGTTTGCTCCCGGATCCTGTGCTGAACTGGGTCAAGAACGGGGATTTTATCCTCAACATCGCTGAACTAACCTATGACCCGAAAGAGTTCATTACCCCAGCCTACAAGAAATCCCTTGAGGATAACGTCGGCAAGTACGCTCTGGACGAGGAAGACGTCATCATAGATGCAGAAACCGGCAAGACTCCTGGATTCATTGTGGGGATCCCCTTTCCCGGTGAAGACCTCGATGACCCGAGGGCAGGAGCGAAGCTGATGCACACCCGCGGTTACTACTGGGCGCAGAAGGGAAATGCCAGCGTCCGCAACGAAGCCATCTGGGTGGGCGAGGGCGGATATGAAAGAGAAATCAGCAATCAACTGATGATTCTCTACCTGGATGGATACCCTGGAGCCAAGGCCTACAGGAATCCGGATGCCTTCCTGAAGAAGTCTGTTATAGCAGTGGACTATCCCTATGATGTATCCGGATTCTCCATTTTGTCATGGCGTTATCGAGATAAACGGCCCGATGTCACTGTTGCCTACGTTCCCGCGATCCGCCGGGTGAGGCGGATGAGTCCGGCCAATCGCTCCGACTCCTTCCTCGGTTCGGATTTTTGCGTGGATGATCCCAACGGCTACGATGGGAAGGTGGAACTCGTCAACTGGAAGGTGATCGGACAGAGGGAAACGCTCGTTCCCTTCAGAAGCACGAAGCCGCAACGAATGGTGCGCAACAAACGGGGCGAACTGGTGACTACCTCGGATATCGCGCCCCTTGTGCATGGTTACGAGACCGATGGTTGGCAGGGTGCGCCCTGGGCGCTGGTGAGTACGGTCTGGGTGAAGAGGCACTTGATTCTGATCGAGGGAATCGCCAAGGATCCGTACTACAACTACGGCAAGATGGTCATCTGGTATGATCCGGAGTTTCACATCCCGAAGTACAAGATCATCCACGATCGTGCCGGAGACTACTGGAAAACCATGGTCATCTCGAATGGCGGCTATGTGAGCGACGACAAGAAGGGGCTTTACATGAGCCCGGATCTCCAATTTGTGGTTGATGATCGTACGCGACATGCTTCGCTGATTTGTGGTGCGAGCGAGAAGAATATCTGGAAATACCACGTGAAACTCGATCTGGCGGATTTCACCCTGGGCGGCTTTCAGAAATACTGCAAGTAGGCATTCCGAATCTCGGTGCTGGTTGCGAGCCCAAGAGAGCCCGTCTATTCCCCCTTGAACACGGGAGGCCTCTTTTCCTTCCTCGCTTCCAGGCCCTCACCGAAGTCATGGGACTTCATGGTCTGATTCAGACCCTGATTCTCCACGCCGAGGGCCCTGGTGACGGCATCCACATAGGGCTGGTGGAAGGCCCTCTTGGCCAGTCGCACGGCCAGACCGGGCCCTTCCGGCGGAATGAGCTTCCGTGCCGTCTCCCGAGCGCGGGGTATGAGGTCCTCGTGGGGCACGACCTCGTTGACCCAGCCCCACTCCAGGGCTTGTTGTGCAGGGATTCGCTTTGGGAAGTAGACGATTTCTTTCGCCTTCTGGAACCCCATCATCCGGGGCAGGAAGTAGGTGAGGGCGAACTCGGGAAGGATACCCAGTCGCCCGACAAAGGGGAATTCGATCCACGCATGCTCGGACATGTAGATCAGATCCGCACCCGCCAGAGGCATGGTGAAGCCGGCCCCGATCGCCATGCCGTTGATGGCTGCGACAACGGGCTTTTCGAAGTTGAACAGCTTCAGGCACAATCTTTTTGCCGCCAGGTCGGTCAGGTCGATTTCCTTCTTTATTTCCTCCGGGATGTCCGTGAAGAGTTTGGGAGTGAAGTACCCGCCACTGCTGAAGGCCTCCTTCGTGGGATCGTCGGATTCCGGATCCCTCGCACCCGTGATGATCATCGCCTTTGCCTCATCATCCTCTTCCATCGCCTGCACTGCGTAGAACAGTTCCAGGTTGGTGATGAAGCTCATTGCGTTCTTTCTCTCGGGGGCATTCAACGTGACCACAACGATGCCGGTTGCTTCATCCTTTTCATAGAGAATGTCATTGAACTCTTCTACTCTCATGGAATTCCCCTCGGATCGGTCCCTGTTCGAGTTTCTTGCCGTCAAGGATAGCTCATACCAAGGAAAGGAGGCTACGACAGCGGCGCAGGCGTGTCAAGGAGGAGGAAACGAACAACAGGGGAAACCTCCGGCCCCGGAAAGCCTGTGTGAGATGGGTTGTCCTTGAACAAAATCCTGAAGAACAAGAAGAATTTCCCTTGTGACAGAGTTGTATCTTGGCCATGATTTCGTGTATATGAGCCCTCATCGTTAAGAGTGGACCAAGGAGACCAAGATGGCGAACTACGATGCGGTCATTGTTGGAGCGGGCATCTCCGGGCTCACGACGGGCGCGCTGCTCTGTGAGCAAGGAAAGAAGGTGCTCATTCTGGAGAAAGCGCCTACCCCGGGCGGGCGCTTCGGCAGCATCCAGTACAGGGGCCATGTCCTGGATGACGGGGCCCACATGCCGAGCGATACCGGGCATGTGGAAAGGGTTTTTGAAACCCTCGGCCTTTCCTATCCGAAACTTCATCGCTACGTGGGGGGCGACGCCTGGATAGACGGGGCCTGGAAGCCGATGAAACAGGTCTTCCCTGTGCAGGACGCCCGGGAAGCACTGGGCTGGATCGCCACCATGCCCTGGGAGGAAGTCGAGCAGTACTACAATGTGTCGGTCAAGGACTGGTACACCAGCCAGAGCGAAGAAGAGGGCTGGGGACTCATGTGGACCTACCTGGCACAAATCGGCGATGTGGGAAACAAGCCTGAAGACCTTTCCATGGGTGAAGCGATCACCTTCTTCAAGGAGCACTTCGAACGAGGATTGAAGCTGCACGAGATCGGGGGGACGGCTTCAGGCGGGCTCTCCCGCATCACGGACCCTTTGAAGAACTACGTTGAAGGGCACGGGGGAGAAATCCGGCTGAATACGGCGGCCAACGATATCATCGTGGATGAAGGGCAAGTAAGGGGCGTTGAGATTGAAACGGGGGAACGCCTGTTCCGCTCGCAAGTCCTGGACACAGAGGTCATCGAGGCGCCCGTGGTCATCGCAGCGGTGCCGCTCTGGGACCTCTTCAAGGTGATCTCCGAGGATGAATTCCCTGTATGGTACCGGGACTGGATTCACCGGCTCGAAAAGAAGGTCTGCCACGTGTGGACGATTGTCTGGGCGGTGGACAAGCCCTTGTGGGATGTCAGCTTGTTCCGGTGGAGTCCGAAGCTTCCCAGAACCGGTGTCTACGGTGTCTTCTTTCAGCATCAGAGCTATGGTGACGGGGCCAACGAGATACAGGTGAACCTTGCGATTCAGGGAAGCTACAATGATCTGCCGGACCTTTCCGAGTGGCAGTCTGCCAAGACCCGGAGGCACGTGCGCCGCGTGCTGGACAACATGATGGAAGACGCCAAGGAACTCATCCCCGGTCTTGCGAGCGCGACGAAGTGGTCTGTGAGCAATGCTTCCTTTTTCGGGTTGTCGGAATCGCCGGGGATTGCCGGCATGCACAGGCCCCCCATGGTGCCCCCTGGGATCGAGAACCTCTACATGATAAGCGATACGGTAAACGACGCCAAGGGTCTCGGAGCCCAGGGAATCGCCTGTGCTTCAGCGAAGCTCGTGGACAGGATTGTTTCCAAAGGCTGAGCCCTGCGACCTGCCGGAGCGGAATCTGGGCGATTCATTCATTTACCTCACGATTGGAGGAGGGAGTCATGCCGGGAACGGAAACGTATGATGCGGTTATCATTGGTGCGGGCCTTGGTGGACTGATTACCGGGGCCATACTGGCAAAGTTGGAGGGGATGAAGGTGCTCATCCTCGAGAAGGAGGATGTAATAGGAGGGAGAATTTACACCTTTGAACACTACGACGGGGATGAAAAGACATTCCTCCGGCGGTTGTGGAACAACTCCCGGAGCCGATTCGTGACCTCGAAACCGGGCCTGTCCGAACTCATCGAGAAGAAGACCTTTTCAAAATACATCATTGAAGGGGGATGGCATAGCTTTATCGCCTCCGACCGGAGCCGAATGGCATTCATCGTTTCTGCACTGGGCGAGAAGGTCAAGATCTATGGCAACAAGGGATTTCGGTTGTTCGGGGACGGAAAATGGCGGGATTTACGGTTCCTGATGAATGATTGGGGGCCGAAAGATGCTGAAGAAGGCAAACGGGTCTCCCGCGAGATGAATCTCATGTCCAAGGAGGAATCGGACGCGTACGACCAGATCGATCTGCACTCCTTCCTGAAATCCCGTACCCGGAACCAGAAGGTTATTGACTTCCATTTGTGGCTGGCCGGATGGGAGTTCGGCACGAACGACCCAACTCGCATGTCCGCAGGGGAACATATCAAGGTCGTGGGCATGGTCCATTGTTCAGGAAAGGATTTCGAGGATGGCGGCTGCGGGCAGCCGGCCGGAGGCCACAATGTCATGGCCCGCTTGTTCCGGAAGGTGATCGAAGAGAACGGTGGATCCATCCAGGTGAGTACGCCCGTGGAAGAAATCGTGGTCGAAGATTACTGTGCGATAGGCGTTCGCACGAAAGACGGTGTGATGATCGCGCCAAAGGTGATCTGCGATGTTCCCATGTACCGGGCCTTTGACCTGCTCGCCGATGCGTACTGGCCGGAAGACCTGAAGACGCGCGCCCCGGGGTTTGAGCCGTGCGGAGGCTTGCTGGGGTGGGTTAGCCTGAAGCGGCCGCTTCATCCTGATTTCAAGGGAATGTATGTCTTGCCGGTTCTGCCCGGTTGCTATGAGGCGGACGGTTTCAAGGGAGACGTCCTCTTCTCCTTCGAGGATGTGGCCACATACGACAAGACCAGAGCGCCTGAGGGCGAAGGGCTGATGCCTCTCTGGGGAGCGCTGAACATCAAAGACCCTGACGAAATCCACAATCAGGAACTCATCGACAAAGTCATCAAGGGGATCTTCTCCTTCTTCAACGAGCAGTACCCGGATTTCGAAGAAAACCTGAACTGGTACATCATTACCACCTGTGAGGAGCTTTACAGTATCGCATCGAAACCGGGTATGGTGGGGAACCGCCGAATGCCGGCGAAGAGCCCGATCGTGAACAACCTGTATTTCACGGGCGACACGACCGAACAATGGAGTTTCGGTCAGTCCGGTACGACGGGAGGAGCGGTCAACTGCGCCTCGGCGGTGACCGGGAAGGATCAATCCGTTCTTCTGCCCTTCTATATGCGTTGATTCTCGAGCTAGCATGATTCTATAGAGGAGGTTGACCGGATGCGAACCTCAGAGGTGTTCAGAGAGGATCTGTTCAAGGACAAGATCGCGATCGTGACCGGCGGAGGGACGGGTATCGGTCTCGCCATTACGGAGGAGCTTGTGAGAGGCGGTTCCAAAGTGGTGATCGCTTCCAGAAAAATGGAGCGCCTCGTGCCGGCGGCCAAAGGATTGTCCCGGGACTACGGTGCCGAGGTGGTTCCCATGAGATGCAATGTTCGCGAAAGGAAGGAGGTAGAAAACCTCATTGACCAAACGCTCGAGCGATTCGAAAAGGTCGATTTCATCGTCAACAACGGTGGTGGCCAGTTTCTTACTCCCGCCGAGCAACTGTCGGAGAAGCACTGGCACTCTGTGATCGATACAAACCTCAACGGCACCTGGTACATGTGCCAGACGGTTGCCAGGAAATGGATGCTTGAAAACGGGGGGAAGATCGTGAACATTGTGGCCCCCCTTTCGCGGGGAATGCCGGGGGTGGTCCATACGGGCGCATCGCGAGCTGGTGTCGTGAATATGACGATGAGCCTCGCGGTGGAATGGGCGCGCTCGGGAATTCTCATCAATTGCCTCGCGCCGGGCGGTATCCTTTCGACCGGTTTCCACAACTACACCCCGGAGCTCCTGGATTTCGTCTGGAGATCCATTCCTGTGAAGCGTTTTGGGCGCTGTGAAGATGTCGCCTGGGCCGTCGCATACCTGTTTTCACCGGCCGGTGACTACATTACCGGGGAAACGATCAAGGTGGACGGTGCTCACACCTTGTGGAACAGCCATTGGAAGATCCCCGATCCGGACACGCCGCCTGATATGGAGATCCCGGAATGGCCGGAGCAACGGTGGCCGGAATTTTCTGTGAAGAACAAGAATGATCGAGAGAGAACGGAAGGGCCTTGACGACCCGTTGAAGAAGTGGCTGTTGGAGGCTGTTCGAGAAGTTCCAGATGCAAGGCAGGCGGAACTCGTCCCCGCGAAGGCGGGGATCCAGTTCAACACTGAGGCGTGCGTACGGTACGTGGAATGACGAGGAATGAAGCCGAACGCCGCAGATGGGACCCTTTCAACAGCCTCTCAAGACCCTTTACTCGGAGTCGGTGCCCAGGAGCCTTCGCCTGAGTTCCGGGTGTTTCTTGTAGAATCCGTCGATATCCGGAAGGGCCTTGAAGATGAAGGGATAGCCGGGGGGCACGGCTTCCACGTCGAGTTGCGCACCACAGCCCGGGCAGTAGAATTCTCTGAGGATCATCCAGTCGGGGTCTGCGGCCTTGGGGCCCCGAAACACTTGCCCGTCGCTCGGGTCCCTTTCGTAGACCAGGGCCATGAACTTCCAGTTCCTTGTGTAGTCGCCGAATTCCTGGCCGCACCGGCACTTGACGATACGGCGCTTGTCTTGCTTCCGGACCACGTAAAGGTGCTCCTGAAGCACGACGAGAATCGGATCGTCCCAGCCAACGCGCTCCTGTTCGATCTCGAGCAAGGTCTCGAAACGGTTCCTGTCCTTCGGCTTTCGAACGATCTCGATGACTTCCTCGAGGGACAAGCGGCCCTCCAGCAGATCCGCGAGCGTCTTCTTCGTGCTCTCCACCTCTTGCGTCGTGTTGCCCATCGTATGGTCCCCTCTCTGGAACGTTCGGTTCGGCTGTGGGGCCTGACCCCTGACCCCCGACCCCTGCTTTTCGCTATGGGATTTGGTCAAAATCCGGGGGGAGTCCCCAGCAGTCCAGGAATTCTTCCCGGAACCCCTCGGATCTTTCCAGGATTTGATTGACGCACTCCTTCGGCATGCGAGGGAGTTCGCCCTTCAGGATCTTCCCCCTGACCTCTTCGATGTATTCTGCTGCCGGTCTGCCCCGCTCGAGTCGTGCCTTTCGCATGTCGGCTCGAAGCGTTTCCGTGCCCTGCGGGTCGACCTCCTTCGTTTCAGGGTCAAAGGCCACGCAGTAGACGTTCCTCGCCGTGAGTTCCGACGTGTCCCCTCGAAGAAGATCGCGTTCCACGGCCTTCGGATCCCGGTCGATCGGATCCCCGAGGCCGCCGCCGCTCTTGTTGAACTGGAGAAACAAATCATGCTCCTGAAAAGGCCGCACGCCCATCTGACTGCTCACCCGGACGGTTTCTCCCTCCAGGAGACTCTCCCATTCCGGTTGGGAGGGATCTCCACCGACCGAGTGGGGCAGGGGGAGGCGCTTTTCGATCGCCTCTTTGAGATTCGTGTTGACGAAGAAGTACTTGTAGTTTGCCGACGCAGGATACGCTCCCATGCTGCCGGGAGTGTCAAAGGCATAGTCCCCGAAGGTGATGGACCCTAACATGCAATCGTTTGTGTTCGCGATGAAGTACAGAGACTGTATGCCGTTGCCTCCCCGGAACTTCCCCATGCCGCCGCCGTCCGGATCCTTGCGTCTTCCGAGCCATACGATGGGGAAGATGTTCTCCCAGACCTCGGCGTCGGTGAAGTCCCCTTCCGGGTTGGATGGAAACATGGATGTGTCGAGTCCGTCCATCGCGCCGGAGGCATCGTTTCCCCCCACGGCAGCCTCGAAGAGGGCCCCGGCAAAGATCCGGCCGAACTGATCGGTACCTCCGCCGATCATGGATGCGGGCACGTTCACGGCTCCGGACACCTCCTCCCTGTATCCCTTGACATAGACCGATGCACCGAGGGCGGCGAGAAAGACGCCGTCCGCCAGAAAGCCCATGGTCCAGGCCGCACAAGCCGTGGTGGTGTCGTGAGGGTTGATCGTGGAATCCGGCACCTTGAGTTGATCCCCGTACACGGACGCCTGAGCGATTCCTTCGTTCAGCTTCACATCGTAGAACAGCCGTTGGATCACGCTGGTGATCAGATTTCCGGTCAGACAGCAAAGGGAGGCATTGTTGCTGTGCATGCCGGCAGGGGAGGTCCCTTCGAAGTCGGTGAGAAGGGTCCCGTCCGGGCCGATCTCCAGATCCACGCGGATGGCGTTCAGGTAGTCGATCTTGAAACGGACATTCTGGGTGGACAGGGGTAGATCCATGAAGTTGGTCATCCGGTATCGACCGGGGAAGCATCTTTCCTCGATTCGGTCGACACACACCCTTCGGGAGCTTTCGATGAATTCGTAGATGACCTCCATATAGTAGTCCACGCCCACCTCTTCGATGATTTCCTTCATCCCGTCCCGGATCATCAGACATCCGGCCATTCTTGCCCGGGTGTCCAGGGCCCACCACATGGGGACCCGGGTCCCGCGTTCGACCATCATCTCGATGTCGTGCTTGAGCCGGTCGTCTTCCGCGATCTTGAGGCAGGGCCAGAAGATCCCTTCCTCGAAGCGGGTCTGCGAACTCACCGGTATGCCTCCGGGCTCACAGGCGCCGATCTCCATGCAATGGGTCAGGGCCGCCGCCCAGCCGACGAACCGGCCATCCACGATGATCGGTGTGACCGTGGCCTGGTCTGCGGAATGGGCACCACCGATGTAGGGGTCGTTATTGAAGAAGTGGTCTCCCCACTCGATTCCCACCTTCTCTTCGTAATCGTTCTTGAGCATCCACTTGATCGAACTCCCGATGGACGCGATGTGCAGGAGCAAGCCCGTCGAGAAGGCAATCGAATCGCCCTCGGGTGTGAAAAGGGCGAAAATGCATTCGCCCATCTCCCGAACGATCGGTGAGGCGGAAATCTGTTTGGCCGACTCCCTGGAGTTCTGAACCAGCCCGGCAATCTTGGTGTAAAGGACCTCGAATTTGATCGGGTCTTCTTCGAGTCTTTTCAGGGGCGGATATTTCCCCTCGAGAATGTTCTTCTCTCGTTCCAGCAGCCTCTGCTTGAGAATTCCCATTATGCTCTTCCCTTTTCTTTCAACCAGGCGGTGAGATATTCATCCACGTAGCAGTCGTTCCTCGGCGGGACGACGACCACCGTCGTTTCGTTTTCGATCATGGCAGGCCCTGTGAGGAAGTTGCCGGCCTGCAGTCGAGTGTAGTCATAGACGGGTGTGTCCACCCAACCCTCCCGAAAGTAGCAGGGGCGTTTCGTCTTCAGGGCCGCTCCGGCCGGTTCCGCCCCTTGGAGAGGGTACTTCTTGAGTACAGGCTTTATCTTCTCCACGCTCGCAATCAGGCCCACCTCGAAGACTTCGTAACCGGCCGCCGGATACTTTCCTGCTGCGGTGTAGACCTCTTCGTACATCCTTTCGAAGGCCTGAACGACTGCATCCCAATCTCCGGCGGTACCGATCCGCTCGACCGGTGATGTGACGATCAGGTCCTCCAGTTGCCTTCCGTACCGCACCATCACGAGATGTTCGAACCGGATCTGATCCGTGGAGAATCCTTCTCTTTTCAGTTCGTCGTGGGCGCGGTTTTCCAGTCTCTCCCACGCGGTGTTGATGTTTTGTCCCACGGCAAGTTTGTGCGCCTCCAGGGCGTCCGGCGGAACGATCTCGGTCAGGGCGTGGTTGTAATGATGCTCGTAGTCTGCCGAGGAAGCCCCGAATGCAGAGAAGACCGCTGAGTAAGGAAAGACCATCACCCCCTTGAATTTCACTCCTTCGGTGTATCCCGCGGCATGGGTCGCGCCGGCCCCGCCGAAAGCGAGGCAGTAGTAGTCGCTCACGTCGAACCCCTTGGCCATGATCATGCCGGTTGCGGCGTCCCGCATTCTTATGTCGATGATCTCCTTGATGCCCCGGGCGGCTGCCTCTATGCTGAGGCCCGTCGGGCCTGCGATGGTCTCTTCCATGCAGGCGGCGGCAGCCTCCCTGTCCAGCTTGATCCGGCCTCCGAGGAAGTAGTCCGGGTCGATGTATCCCAGGATTACGTCACAGTCCGTGGTCGTGATGTACCCGCCGCCCAGGCCGTAGGAGACCGGGCCGGGGTGGGCCCCGGCGCTTTCCGGGCCCACCACAATCCTGTTCGTCACGGGATCGAGCCTGGCGATGGTCCCCCCTCCTGCACCGATCGAGATGACGGCGGCAATGGGGACGCCCAGCAGGAATCGGGCTGCTTCGGGCTCCCTTTCGACTTCCAGACGGCCGTTCGTGATGATGCCCACATCAAAAGAAGTCCCGCCCACGTCCGTGGTGAGCACGTTTCGGAATCCGTACAGCTCTCCTACGTACTTCCCGCCGATCAGGCCACCCACGGGACCGGACTGGATCGTCTCCACCGCCTTGACGTGATCTACCGAGGCCAGCCCGCCCGAGGATTGCATGATCTGCAGGGTGCTGCCGAAGCCAAGCCCCTGGATCTGTTCCTGGATCCTGTGAAAGGCCTGCTTGACCCTTCTTCCGGTGTAGGCCTCGACCACGGCGGAGTTGATTCGAGGCAACTCTCTTCGCGTGGGCGTCACCTCGTAGCTGGTGTAGACGTCGATGTCGAGTCCAAGCTCTTCGGCCTTCCTTCGGACGATTTCCTGGGCACGCAGTTCATGTTCCGGGTTCTGCCAGCTGAACAGGAAGCCGATGACCACGGCCTCACAACCCTGATTCAAGACGAGGTCCCGGAACGCGGGCTCGACCTCATTCTCGTAGAGGGGTATGACGGGCTTGCCCAGGGAATCCATCCTCTCTGTCACCCCTCTGACCTGTTGCATGGGCACCATGGGTCTCGGGTAATGGTGCGTTCTTGCGTGAATTCGGTCGGCCACCGTGAAGCCCGTCCAGCCCTGCTTGCCCCTTCCCATGTCGAATATCTGCTCGAACCCCCGGGTGGTGATCACGCCCACCTTGGCCCCGCTGCGGGTCAAGACGGTGTTGAGCACCACGGTGGCGCCGTAGCCCAGAATCTCCAGTTCCCGGAGCAGGCCTTCTGTGGGGATACCGATCTCCCCGGCGGCCTCGTTCAAAGAGTCAAAATAACCCTCTGCAATGTCGTGGGGCGTGCTCGGAGCCTTGGCCACCACAAAATTTCCTTCTTCATCGACCACAAAGGTGTCGGTGAAGGTGCCTCCCGTGTCGGTGTAAAGCAGCTTGTAACGGGGTCGTTCAGACGTCATCGGCAGTTTCCTCTGGAGGTATGCGGTTCAACCCTACCGGAATGGCAGGAAAAACGGGTTGTTTTGTGTTTGATTTTGTAGTTTACCTATATTGCAGAGGTGAGAACAAATCAAGCATGCAAATCAAGCCTGGAGGAAGAGAAGCATGACGGCTCATGAGCTGTTCCGCCTGGACGGCAAGGTGGCCCTGGTCACGGGAGGGTCGAGAGGGTTGGGATTCATCATGGCCACTGGGCTTGCCGAAGCGGGTGCGAATGTGGTCCTCTGCGCCCGAAAGCCAGACGCGTGCGAGCAGTCGGCGGAAACTCTCCGCTCCTTGGGCTTTGAATGTCTGGCTCTTTCGTGCGATGTGTCGGAACCGGAAGCCGTGAAGGCCCTTGTGGAGAGAACCGTAGAGCGTTTCGGCCGGGTGGACGTGCTCGTGAACAACGCGGGTTATGCCTGGGAGGCCCCGCTGGAAGAAGTCTCTCTGGAGCAATGGGAGAGGACCTTTGCCGTGAACGCTGCAGGCACCTTCCTCTGCACCCAGGAGGCAGGCCGGAGAATGATCGAACAGGGCTCGGGAAAGGTCATCAACATCCTCTCCGTGGCCGGTCTCGCCTCGGTGGACCCGAAGCTGGCCGAGTCTGTTCCGTATTCGGCAAGCAAGGGGGCTGTTGCAGCCTTTACGCGTGACCTGGCCCGCAAGTGGTGCCGTTACAACATCAATGTCAACGGCCTTGCACCGGGCTATTTCGCCACGAAGATGTCCCGCTACTTGATCGAACATCGAAGGGATGCGCTCATGAACTCCATACCCATGGGCAGACTGGGGGAACCGGATGAAATCAAGGGGGTCGTGGTCTTTCTTGCCTCGCCGGCAGCCGATTATGTCACGGGCCAGATTCTGGCCGTAGATGGGGGTGTGCTCGCGTAGCGTGCGGAGGAAGGCTCTCGTTGGCAGGAGCGAAAGGAGGGGAAATGTATACTGCAGAGAAGTATTTTTGGTGGAACGACGCGCAGAAGCAGCTTGCGGATGAAGTGGCGGACTTTTCGGACACCTTTATCGCGTCAACCATAGATGATATCGAGAAGACCAAGAGGTTCCCCTGGGAGTACATGGAAGAGATGGGAAAAAGGGGGTGGTTCGGCGTACTCATTCCGAAAGAATACGGCGGCATGGGCATCGAATACGGCACAACCGGGATGTGCATCGTTCTCGAGGAAATCGCGCGAGGGGCGGCCATTGCGGTCGACTTCTATGAAACAACCATCTAC